>ENA-OQHA01000409-OQHA01000409.1-human-gut-metagenome-genome-assembly--contig:-NODE-409-length-22003-cov-2.426175_pt1 | contig 22003 bp, 32 predicted proteins | sample MGYA00242558_ERZ504707 | MGnify/ENA primary metagenome ERZ504707 (study PRJEB26092, sample SAMD00036197) | human gut metagenome | host: Homo sapiens | study: EMG produced TPA metagenomics assembly of...
TTGGATTCAAAATGATATGGAAAGAAAGATTTGTAGCAATGACGTAACATGAACAGTTGGTTCTGTTACAGATAAAAGTTTAAACGAAAGAGAGGTCATAGGGATATGAAACTGACTTATACAAATGTAAATGGATACCTGATTCCGAATCTCACCTATAAATCCGGTGAGCAGATGGAGCAACTTGGCAAATATGGATTTCTTCGCAGAGATTATCTGAAGAACCATCGAAACTCAACGTATCAGGTGATGCTTTTACAGGATACGATTGGCGAGCATCTTCTGGAAGTGGACAAGGCAGCAAGAGAACGGGAAGAAGTAATCTTGGAGCAGTTGGAAGAAAAAGAACCACTGCCAGATAAGGAGAAAGATCAGATGGCATGGGTAAGAGCCGCTAATCAGCACAGAGCGATTGCAGAGGAGATTATCTTGAAAGAATTGATTTATGCATAAGAATTGCCAGTAACCAATCTGGCAGGTAACTGATAAAAATAGAATATTGTGAGCGAAGTAAGGCGTGAGTCATAAAATATGGCTTGCGTCTTTTTCTTTGCCTGAAAGGAAGTGATAAGTTTGAACAAGAAGTTTTTGAAGCATTATATGGAAACCAATCCAGAAGGGACAGCACAAACCTATATCTTTCTGGTGGACAATCAGGATATAGCGTTGAATATTGTAATGTCAGGATATCAGGCAATCTGTCTGGTGCAGGAAGATGACGGATATTATTTCAGTGCAGATTCTTTATAGAGGAAATGAGTCTATTCAGTTTACTGGAAGCTGTCAGAGTGCCTATCATTATGTGGCTGCCTGTACAGTGAAGTGGATGAATGATAAGTTACAGACATTTTTTCAAAGACGCTGTCTCGACGGAAAAGACAGGCTGGCAGTTGTTCAAAGAGAAAGAGTATCTTGGCAAACTGGATAATCAGAAAGAAGTTGAGAAATTACTGGAACAGTATATTCTTCGGTTTGAGCGAGATCCGAAAGAAGAACCGGAACTGAGCCGTTTTCACTTATTTGATGCAAAAGGGAATGTGAAAGGGGTCCGGGATATGGAGATTGTAGATTACCTGGTGGAGAATGTTCAGTTTTTGTGGTGGGAATCACACCGTATTATTATGAGCATGGTGTTTTCCTGGAAGACCATGATGGGGTAAGAATGAAATACCGTATCCAGAAGCTGATCTATCGTGATCAGGTACAGAGTGGAGTGATCAAAAGAATCTATAATCTACTGATCGCACAGCCAAAAGTTCACCGAGAGGCATATGAACTAAATAAACAACCTGTGCGGTGGATCAATTTCAAAAATGGATATTATGATCCGGTTAAAGGCGAAATGTTGGAACACAATCCAGATTATCTGACAATCAATCAGATACCATTTCCCTATTATCCAGAAGATTGTGAGCAGGTGTTACAAGGTGGAGAAAATATAAAAAAGTATCTGGCATCGTCTCTTCCTAACAAAGAAGAACAGCAGACATTCTGGGAGTATTTTGGATACTGCATGACACAGGATACGCAGTTTCAGAAATTCCTTACACTGAAAGGAAATGGTGGAACCGGAAAGTCTGTGGCAGTATCGCTGATCCAGCATGTAGTTGGAATCACCAATATGTCCAGTATTTCTTTACAGGATTTAAATAAACGATTCTATGCGACTGGAATGTATGGAAAGCTGTTAAATGCCTGTGCAGATATTCCATGCAAAGCAATGGAGAACACAGATGTATTAAAGAAAGCAGTCGGTGAGGACACACTGATTTATGAGAAAAAAGGACAGGATGCAATTCATTTCCACTCTTATGCGAAGCTGCTTTTTTCTACCAATGAAATGCCGCAGAATCTTGAGGATAAGTCAGATGCTTTTTACCGTAGACTACTGATTCTTGATATGAACCGGGTAGTAAAAAGTGGTGAAAAAGATCTGCACTTAAAGGAAAAGGTACAGGCAGAATCCGATTATGCAATTCATATGGCGATGATTGCATTGAAAATCTGTACGAACAAGGAAAGTTCACGGAGAGCGAACACAGCAAAGAATGTGTAAGAGAAGTGCAACGGACGTCAGATAGTATCTGTGCTTTTATTGATGAGTCATTGGTGCGTGCCAAAGGGAAACGTCTGAAACGAAGTGAAGTGTTCCATATGTATGAGGAATACTGCAAAGAGAATGGCAGACAGGGGCATGGTAAATCCAACTTTTTCAGGAATATGACAGATAAAGGTTTCCTTCTGAAGCAGTACAATGGTGAGTTTTATTATCAGGATATTGCAGTTAAGGAAGAAGATTTTTGTCCTGTAGATCCAGAAGAAAGAATACCTTTTGAAGAAACAGATATAGATTATAAACAGTTACAATTAAATATGAATCAGGAAATTAAGGGCATTTAGGGAAAAATAAGCAAAAGAAATGTTACCGGAGCAGGAGAAATAACAAAGATAGCTGCCAGAGTACATAAAATTTTGCTTTTTTACACTGACTGCCCTTTTCATGTATCAACGTTTTAGCTGATACAAATATAGGTTTTTCCCAAATTTGGGAGAAAGTCAAAAATAAATATTAAGAAAGTATGAGGTATGATTATGAGAATGATGAAAAACAACAATAATGAGACAGTTATGGTGATCGGGATTGATCATGGGTATGGAAACATGAAAACAGCCACCAGATGCTTTCCATCCGGTGTAGCCAGATATGACAAGGAGCCAATCTTCCAGAATAATCTTCTTGTTTACAATGACATGTATTACCAGATCGGAGAGGAACACAAGGAGTTCTGTGCAGAGAAAACGCAGGACGAGGACTATTATGTGCTGACACTGGCGGCTATCGCAAGGGAACTGGATGGGAAAGGTATGAACCGGGCAAAGGTACACATTGCAGCCGGACTTCCACTTACCTGGGTAGCTACACAGAAAGAAGATTTCCAGAAATATCTTCTCCAGAATGAATGTGTAGATTTTACATTCCGTAACAAAGACTATCATGTGGAGTTTGCAGGTGCTGATATTTACCCACAGGGATTTGCTGCAGCCTTTTACCGCTTACAGGATTTCAAAGGCATCAATATGCTGGTAGATATTGGAAATGGAACTATGAATATCATGTATATTAATAATTCCCGTCCATTAGAGAAGAAATGCTTTACAGAGAAATATGGAACGCATCAGTGTGTGCTTGCTGTAAGGGAATCCTTGTTGAAAGAACTGGGAACAGTGGTGGACGATCTGGTGATTGAGCAGGTGATCCGTACCGGGACAGCAGATATTGGTGAGAAATATCTGACAGTCATTCGTAAAGCTGCCGGAGATTATACGAAAGAAATCTTTCATAAGCTGAGAGAACGGGAATATAATCCAGAACTGATGCGTCTGTATGTGGTCGGCGGTGGCGGTTGTATGATCCAGAATTTTGGAGAATATGACAAGAGCCGGGTGACAATTGTACGGGACATCTGTGCCACAGCGAAAGGCTATGAAGCAATGACCGTAAGGAAAATCCAGAGAAACGGAGGGATGCTTGTATGAGAAAAGAACGGAAAATCATCAACACAAATATCCGTTTGAATCTTTGTGATGAACAGGACAGGCAGGCATGGGAATATTTGCAGACGATGGACAGGGAAAAATATAAATCGTACACCAGAGCAGTTGTAGTTGCTTTAAACGATTATTTTTCCAGAGAGTACAGGAATGAAGCAGATCCGTATCTGGAAACCAGAGAAAAGGAAGATGCTTTTCTGGAAAGAGTGGAAACAGCTGTCCGGGATGGAGTGAAAGAATCTGCCCGATGGCTATAGCGAAGAATCTGATGGAAATGCTTGTACCGTTTGTAAAAGAATCGGTAGGAGAAATTAATCTGCCAGACAGAACACTAACAATGGAGAAAACGGATGAAGAGATCGCAGAAGATAATCTGGACTGGGAGAAAGAAGCTGATATGGATGCAGCACTGGATTTTGCAGACAGTTTTTAGCTGATTATAAAAGAAAAGCAGTCTGGCTTACATAAAATAAATCAGACTGCTTTAAGTGGAGCTATTCTTTTTTCTTGGGTAAGGACGTTTATCATCTGTCAGGTTTAGCAGATAATCAACGCTGGTATTATGAAATTCAGCCAGTTTAATCAGAATGTGAGTAGGGATATCGACATCACCACATTCATAATTACTGTAAATACGCTGACTGCAATTTAGGATTTCACCCATATTCTTCTGCGTAAGGTCACGATCTTCACGCAGATCCCGTATTCTCTGATACATGTGTTTCACCTCTAGCATAATAATAACTTAGCGAGATATTCACTATTGAAATATAGCGGGAAATTCGCTACACTGAATTTAAAATGTAGGAGGGAGAAGTACAGAGTGAAAGAGAAAGTGAAAAAGGTGCTGGTGTGGATTTTTGAGTTTGTCTTATTTTGTGGATATTTCTATGTTTTATTCGTGAATCTGGTATGTGGATTTGGATATGGAGGGATAAGCAGCAGAGGACAGGCAATAAAGATTTTGTGTGCTTCGTTCTTTCTTGCAGCGGGATTGCCAGGATTGATCTGGTATCAGCATCGCAGACTTATGAAACTGGAGAATTTATTACATGACCTGCTTGAAATTTGCGACAAAATAAAATAGCAGTAACAGGAAAAAGGACTGACAGTAAAGAATAGTTTTACGAAAACAGAATAGCAGAAAAAGACAATAGCAGTGATAGCATTTCAGACATTATGAGTTGGAGAAATGTTCATGACTGCTATTTTTATGCCTTTCAGCAGAAATAGAAAGCAGTTCAGAAAAAGAAAGACAGAAATAACAGGGAAATATGGCAGAAAGGTGTTTGCAGATGAGAGGGGTGTACAAACAGGCAAAGAAAAGATATAGGGTGCCGGATACGGCACATGATTGTCCGATACTTCGCATCGGAGTGGTGCATGACCAGCCTGTTTCAGAAAGGGAAAATCTATGAAAGGTGGAGCTTTTCTTTTTCTTCCGCAGTTGGCTCCTGCACCACAAACCCACCGTCATCTCCATTTGGATTTGATAATGTAGGGTGGAAAATATTGCCTGGCGGGTGTCGATTCAGTGGTGGGGAGATGACAGGCAAGTTTCGCAAAGTGGCAAGCCACTATGCACCGGAGCCAGCCTTTGGGCTGTTCCTAAACTTGCCAGAGGGCTCCGCCCCTTGGAACCCCGGCACGTCAATGGCGTAAGTATTCCTGCGAAATGTCCACCGGACATTCCTACGGAACACTTACTGATTGACTAGGACGCTGTCCTGCACCTGTATAAGAGAGCGTTGCACTCTCTTATAAATCTCCTACCAATATGCCGCCAGAACGCTGTGGCTGTTAACAAAGAATGAAAATCAAGCAATGAAAGGAGACAAAAGCCTATGAGAAAACGAAATCATACAGTAACCATACGGATGAATAAAGAGGAATACGATTTGTTTCAGAGCAAGGTTAAAGAATCCGGAAGAACACAGCAGGAAGTTGTGATAAAAGCAATCGCAGACTTGAAGATAGCAACGGCAGAGGAAATAGAAGAACTGAAAAGACTGAACCAGATGTTTGCGGATATCCTTTGTCAGCTCCGGGGAGCTACGACAAATATCAACCAGATTGCAAGAAAACTGCATACAGATGGAGAAATCCCAAACGACAGTATGTTGTATTTCCTCAATAAAAATATTCTCAAGTATCGGAAGGAGAGTGAAAGGATATGGCAGTTAATAAGACGATTAATAAGCGGACAAATACACATGGAGCAATGAGAAATTGTATTGAATATGTTTTACGACAGGACAAGACAAGTGAGCTGCTTACTTATATAACAGGCCCGTACTGTCACAATGAAATTAATTATGATCTGGTGTACAGAACCTTTTTGGAAGAAAAGAAGATGTGGAATAAAGATACAGGGAGAATGTATGCCCACAACATTATTTCCTGGCATAAGGATGAGCAGATCACCCCGGAGCAGGCATTTGAATTTGGAAAAGAGTTTGCAGAAAATTGGTTCAGTGGATTCCAGACCTTAGTGCTGTGCATAAGGATAAAGACCATATCCACTGCCATTTGGTTACTAATTCAGTGAGTTATGAAGATGGGAGAAAGCTGCATAACACCAGAAAAGATCTGGAACGTATGAAACAGCTTACCAATCAGATGTGCCGGGAACGAGGACTGACCGTTGCCGAAAAAGGAAAGCATTTTGATGGAAGTCAGATTGAAAAAGGGGAAGTCATTGCATGGAGCAAAGACAAATATAATCTGTTCCGTCAGCAGGTAAAGGATAGCTTTGTAGCGGACTGTGCAATGGCAGTGTTAAAAGCACTGGAAAATTGTATCAGCAAAGAAAAGTTTATAGAAAAAATGAAGCAGTTCGGATGGAACGTAAACTGGACAGAGAAACGGAAGCACATTACTTTTCAGAACCAAGAGGGAAAGAAAGTACGTGACAGTAATCTGTTCAAAACATTTCATTTGGATATCAGCAAGGAGGGACTAGAGAATGAATTTAATGGAAATAGGAAAAAAGCCAGAGATCAGCCAACAGAGACAGCAGATCAGATGAAGAACTTGCCGGATACTACCGACAAGTGGAAGCAGCTTGCGAAGGAGCAGGCGGCGTCACTGGAGCTAGTGACGGAAGAGAGAGACGAGTTACAGGTGAGAAATCAGAAGATGAACGAGTTTATCCAGAAATTTCAGGAAAGGACACACAAGCTGAAAATGGAAAAACAGAAGCTATTCTTCGAGAATCACGAAATGCAAGACGAAATTCGGAAATTAAACGACGAAATTCATCGTTTGACAACCGAACTGTCCGAAACGCAGAAGCTGAATCAATCGCTTCAGAAGAACAACGACGATTTGAGGAACAGAAACGGCTTGAAGAGCAGGAGCGAGCAAGAGCAGCTCGAAGAAGAAATAAAAGACGTTCGGGACCAGAACTCTAAATTGCAGATACAGGTTAATAAATCATCTGTTGAAGCAGTAGATGAAGCACAGAAGAAACAAAAAGAAGCAGAGAAAAAGATAGAGCAGGCAGAATCCAAAGCCCGTAACGAAAAGAAACGTGCTGAGCTGGAAATTCGTAAAGCGAAAAAAGAAGTAAAGGACAGAACGGAAAGCATGAAGTCTATAGAATATTTCTGGGGAATGGGATACATTACGGTAGTCCTGTTTGCAATTCTACAGAATGGTGCTTTTCAACATGATTTCATAGATTTTTTATGGCTCCATTCATGTGGTATGTTCGATTTTGTAAATGGCTGGTATATCCAACTTATGATAATGGATTTAACCAGAAAATAGCATATACAGGTGGGGAAGTATGGGTTATCAGGATTCTGGCAATCGTAGCTGTGCTTTTCATAATGGGAATCATAATGGTGATAATTATGGAAACAATAAAACAATACAAAAAAATGTGGAACGAAATTTCACAAATGTTTTGATTGGAAGCCTTTCAGGGATAGCAGTGCTTGGGGATGTAACTAGAAAATATCTGCCGGTGAATTTGATTTTGCTATTTATACTCATTAATATGGGTATCATGCTACTCAGAATATATCTTCGGAAGAAGTTTGATTATATGTAATTTGTTATTTTAATGACCAGTGGGTGGTACCTGACAAATGATAAAGCTGTTATTATGATTGCACACCGCCTAAAAACAGTACAGAAAGCTGAACGGATTTTCGCTCTGGAGAATGGAAAACCGTACAGCAGGGAATACATGAAGAACTTGTGAGACAGGATGGGATTTATCGTCATTTTATTGTTGAAAGAAGAGAGGCAACAAAATGGAGAGTTTAGGAGTCTAAATGTCTGGTGCGGCGATATTCCAAAGGTGATACACCAAAATGCTTTTTAAACACAGAGGCGAATTTGCTCTGATTCAGATATCCGACCTGTGCTGCAATCTCAGCTACAGACAGTCGTGTTGAGGCAAGCAGTTCGCCTGCTTTATTCATACGCATTTCACGCAGATAGACAGAAATATTCTGTCCGTAAACACCGCGAAAATAATTTTTTAGACTGGTTTCGCTGATAGAAAAATATTCAGCCAATTCCCACGCAGGATGATGCAGCCTTAGGTCTGAGGTGATGATATTTTCGACCTTTTTAGCAATATTAACCTGAGATTCAGTAAAGAAAGTGCAGGCCTGAGACTTAGGGATAGCCTCCAAATTTTGTAGTACTGAGAATAAAGCGAGCGTATATATTTTCATTTGAATGACTGCAAAGAGGCCGGAAAATCATATAATTCCCATAGTTTTTTGAGAATTTCCTCAGTTTCGTGGGTCGCTGTCGATATATAAGTGCTTCCATGAGGACAAAACATCTTTGAGATTTTTCTGAAATCAATGCTAAATTCATTTTGTACCCATGTATTTCTAAGTAAATGTATCTATATCAATAAAGAATTCAAGCCCCTCATAGATGCGCTTTGGATAAACATATTCTTTTTGGGCGAAGCATTCTGTGAGAGAAGTTCTCTGTCTTTGATGTAGACAAAATTTTTGTTGTTCAGGATCATTTCACAACGACCTGTCACACAATAGTTAAGAAGCAATGGACCTTTTGTAATGGAGCTGTCTGATCGAAGGTCGGGAGCCGTCCAGGTTGGAGAATTTATAAAAATATATGCCAGAGACAGACCGGGAAAAAGTGAAAAAAGGTCATCGAACCTTTACCTTCCTTCGTATTTAATATAAGCTCCATACTATATTCAGCCTGTTTTATGGATATACCTGGTATTTTGATACATTTTTTGATCACGTCGTTAATTTTCATAGAAGATCTCCCTGATATAAGTACTTTTGCCCTGTAACAGATAATATTATAGGATTTGAAGAGAGCAGAGTCAACAATAAAACCCAATGCTGTTTGGAGCTAAAATGATATTTGGTTGTAGAGATATAACAAAACATATGGTATTTTATGGAGTAGTTAGATAGAGCTAATTATACAAGGGAGGTATTCTGTATGAATAACAAATTACAGGCGAAGGACCTGATTAATCTGGGACTTTTCACAGTCCTTTATTTTGTACTCGGATGTTGTGTGGCAATTCCGATTGGCTTTGTTCCGATATTTCTTCCGATTCTTGGTGCATTGTGGACACTGATCACAGGAATTCCATTTATGTTATTCCTGACAAGGGTAAAGAAGTTTGGTATGGTAACGCTGATGGCAATTCTGAGTGGCCTTTTTGATGGGACTTACCGGAATGGGATATTGGGGTGTACCTTTGGGACTTATCTTTGGGCTGCTGGGAGATTTGATTCTGAAATTTGGCAATTATAAAAGTGCTAAAAGGAGCCTGATTGGATATGCAGTATTCAGTCTCTGGATGGTTGGTACATATATTCCAATGTACTTCATGGTAGAAGATTCAAGAGCCAGCTTCGCAGCCAGTTTTGGTAAAGAGTATGCAGATAAAGTAATGGCTGTCATGCCTATGTGGAGCATTGTTCTTGTGATTGCAGGTATCTTTATCTGCGCAATCATTGGAGGAATGATTGGAAAAGCGTTGCTCAAAAAACACTTTGTAAAAGCAGGAATCGTGTAATGGATGAGATATTATCTGCTACTGTTGACAGCAGAAATGGAATTGTTTTAGATCCTAGAACAAAATTGTTTATGCTTATAACGATTACAACATTGATGTTCAGTACCAGCAATGATGGAATCATGAATATAGTGAAACCAATACTAAGCCTTATACCATTTGCATTGATTTTGTCAGAGCACAAATTCAAAACAGCCGGTAAATATGCAGTTCTCTATGCGGTATGCTTTGTACTGGAGCGGCTGGCATTGAATGTTTGGAGTGGTATGATTTCTTTTCTGATATTGGCAGCAACATCAATTATGACGCGTTTTGCACCGGGAATTATGACAGGCGCATATCTGATTTCTTCTACATCTGTAAGTGAGTTTATCAGTGCAATGGAGCGGATGCATGTCACAGAAAAAATCATAATACCGTTGTCAGTTATTTTCCGTTTCTTTCCTACAATCAAGGAAGAATATCAGGCAATCCGGGATGCAATGAAAATGAGAAATATCCGTTTTGGTGGTAAAAATCCATTCCTTATGATTGAATACCGGCTGATACCATTGATGGTATCCGTAATAAAAATTGGTGATGAGCTGTCTGCAGCAGCTCTAACAAGGGGACTTGGTGCACCGGTCAGAAGAACCAATGTCTGCGAGATTGGCTTTCATGTACAGGATTTTAGTGCCATTGTTGTTTGCTTTGCATGCTTTATATTGTTCTTTTTGCATCAGTATATTGTTTTTTGAGGTAGTACATTATGATAAAAATAGATCATGCAACATTTACATATGGAGAAAATAATGAATATTCTGTGGGAATCCGGGATATTGATCTGGAGATAGAAGATGGTCAGGTTATTGTGCTATGTGGGGAGAGCGGTTGTGGAAAAACAACACTCACTCGAATGATCAATGGGTTGATTCCACATTATTATGAAGGAAAATTAACTGGTGAGATATGGATAAATGGGATAAATGTTTCGCAGCAGCCACTGTATGATACAGCAAAAATTGTTGGAAGTGTTTTTCAAAATCCACGGTCACAGTTTTTAATGTAGATACAACAAGCGAGATTACTTTTGGATGTGAAAATCTTGGAATGCCAAAGGAAGAAATCAAAGATCGATTGCAGGCTACAATTCAGGAGCTGCATCTGAAAAAATTGATTGGACGCAATATTTTTCAGCTTTCAGGTGGAGAGAAGCAGAAGATTGCCTGTGCAGGGGTTTCTATTATGAAACCGGATATTTTTGTCCTGGACGAACCCTCTTCTAATCTGGATGCAGCTTCAATCATGGATCTGCGAAGAATAATCGCCCACTGGAAGGAACAGGGAAAAACGATTATTATATCGGAGCATCGCCTGTATTATCTGCGTGGGCTGGCGGATCGGTTTATTTATATGAAAGAGGGACAGATTATTCAGGATTATTCAGCCACAGAGTTTGAAAATCTGACAGAAGAAAAGCGAGAAGAGATGGGACTGCGGGCTTATGTTCTGGAAAATCTCCTTATGCCAGAGATGTTGATATCAGAAAGAACCACAATGGAACTTCATGATTTTAATTTTGCATATAAGAATGGTCCACAGATTTTATATATCAGAGAATGTGAGATTCCGGCAAATCGGATTGTCGCAATTACGGGCAATAATGGAGCTGGAAAATCTACTTTTTCCCGTTGTTTCTGTGGTTTGGAAAAACAATGTGCACAATCATCTGGAATGGAAAAACTTACAGACCAAAAGAAAGGCTGAAAGCCTGTTATATGGTTATGCAGGAAGTGAATCATCAGCTTTTTACAGAGACAATACAGGATGAAGTTATGATTAGCATGAAAGAAGAAAATGAGAAAGAAGCAGACAAATTTCTTGATATGCTGGATCTGATAAAAGTCAAAGACCGTCATCCAATGTCACTTTCCGGAGGTCAGAAGCAGCGGGCGGCTATCGCATCTGCAATTGCCTCCGGGCGCTCTGTGCTGTTTTTGGATGAACCAACCAGTGGTCTTGATCATAAGCATATGCTGGAGGTTGCAGAGGTTCTAAGAGAAGTGTGGGATACCGGAATTCGGTTTATGTGATCACACATGATTTGGAACTGATTATAGAGTGTTGCACTGATGTCATTCATTTTGAAAATGGAACTATTGCAGATCAGTATCAGATGGATGCAGAAGGAATGGAGAAGATAAGAAAATATTTTATCCAGGAAAAGTGTTGTGGCAAGTGGAGTAAATCTGACTGATGGCAAAGGATATTGTAAATAGTTTTGGAAAGTAGATGAATGATAATTATGAGCAAATATAATCCTTTATGGAAGTGAATCAATAAAAATAAAACAGACGATTTCAAGTTGACTTTTGCTGAAATTGAAAACATTGCCGGAGTGCCTATAGATCATTCGTTCCTTACATTCAAAAAGGAACTTTTGCAGTATGGTTTTAAGGTGGTAAAAATTTCTATGAAGGAACTGACAGTAGATTTTGAAAAAGTCGAAGAGGAGGCTTAAACATGGAATCAAAGAAATAGAACTTGTAAGTTGCATCTTCGATTGGTGCAGATCTTGCCATGGCATTTCTGACATAGGCAAAAATACCGTTAAAGCATGTATTTTTTGATGGTGGACAGTTTGTACAAATTGGAAAGGCAACACGCAGAATCATGGTTCCGTTCTTATATATAGCAATGAAAAGTTTATATTGGTCAAAAGGAAAGATGCTGAAGAGAATCATGTGGTGTGACGACGGCAAAATCAAACTACAGATGCATCTGCTAAGTGAAAATTGAATACACGGGAAAATAAAAAATCGAAACAGCAGACTTGACAAATTCCTGTAATGAGTTAAAAATATAACAGTGCTATATAGCACTGTTATATTTTTGGAAAGAACTTTAGAGGATACGAAAAGAATGTCGACAAAAGCAGAAGATACACAGAAAAATATATTAAATACAGCCAGAAAACATTTCCTGAAAGATGGTCTGACCGGAGCATCTTTAAGAAACATTGTAAAAGATGCCGGACTTACTACTGGTGCATTTTACAAATATTATCCGACGAAAGAGGCACTTTTTGATGCACTGACAGATCCCTATATGGAACACATTTATCAGATTTATGATCAGATCGTTGAGGAGTTTGAAAAGCTTTCGGCCAGTGATCAGACAAGGAATATGTCGTATACATCCAGTGATGGAATGGAGCAGATGGTTGATTATATTTATGATCATTATGATAATTTCAGATTATTGTTGAAATGTGGAGACAGTGGAAAATTTGAACTATTCATACACAATATGGTAGAACGGGAAATGAAGTCCAGCCTGAAATATATGGAAAAGATGAAAGAGAACGGTGTGAAAATACCGATTGTAGAGGAAAGCCTTATGCATATGATCTATACGGGATTTTTTTCATCAGTATTTCAGATCATTGAGCATGATATAGATAGAGAGACTGCAAAGAAAAATGTGCATCAGCTGAAAGAATTCAATACAGGTGGCTGGGAACGATTGTGGAATATTGAGTTTCCGGTATAACTGATGTAAGAATCCGGAATAGAATGTATGTGTTGCATGTTCTGGATTTCTGAACGAGAATCCGACAGGATAATAATATCAGGTGGCTGGTGCCAATAGGCCGCCTGTTTTATCATACATAAGTTAGATAGAACTAACAAAATAACAATAAAACGAAAGTAAGGAGTGAATGGATGTGAAAGAAAAAAAGAAGTCGGCAGTCAGCTGGATCCTGACATGGGCCGGACAAAAAAGAATTGCCTATGTATGGAGTGTGTTACTTGCAATCGGAAATGTGATTTTTAAGATTTTGCCGTATTTTATTATTGCAGATATAGTAAAGCTGTTTTTAAATGGTGAAAAGGAGTTTGAAATATATCTTGCAAAAGCGGTTCTGATTGCATTATCGTTTATCATTGCAGAACTGCTTCATTCACTTTCGACAGCATTGTCACATAAAGCAACGTTTGCAGTACTTGCAAATATAAGAAAATCCTGCTGTGACAAGCTGGCGCGGGTACCTCTTGGCTATGTGAAAGACACACCTTCCGGTACATTTAAAAATATTATGGTGGAAAGAATCGACAGTATCGAGACAACACTGGCGCATATTGTCCCGGAATTCACGTCCAATCTGCTGGCACCGATTGTGATTTTGATTTATTTCTTCCTGACAGACTGGAGACTGGCACTCTGGTCATTGGTGCCGGTTATAGTGGGATTTCTTTCCTATTTTGGAATGATGCTGGATTATAAACCAAGCTTCGAGAGAACGGTTCAGACAACAAAAGATCTGAATGATGCGGCAGTGGAATATATTGACGGAATCGAAGTGATCAAGGCATTTGGAAAGACAGAAAGTTCTTATGCCAAATTTACAAAGGCGGCTTTTGAATATGCAGATTCCTTTATTTCCTGGATGAAACGGTGCTCGATCTTTCATGGACTGATGATGGTGGTCACACCTTATACGCTTCTTACGGTATTGCCGTTTGGGGCACATTATGTAGCCAATGGAACACTTGCGATTTCAGATTTTGTCATCTGCATTATTTTATCACTTGGAATCGTTGGACCGTTGATCACAGTGGGTTCCTATACAGATGATCTTGGCAAGATCGGAGTGATTGTTGGTGAAGTGGCAGGAATTCTGGAACAGCCGGAGCTTGAACGTCCAGAGAAAAGTAAAAGTGTTCCAAAAGATAACTCCGTTACACTTGAAAATGTCAGGTTTGGTTATCACGACAAAGAGATTCTGCATGGAGTAACTATGGAGCTAAAAGCAGGAACGGTAAATGCAATCGTAGGACCTTCCGGAAGCGGAAAGTCAACCATCGCAAAGCTGATTGCGTCCTTGTGGGATGTGGATTCCGGAAGTATTAAAATCGGTGGAGTTGATGTCAAAGAAATGTCGCTTGCAGATTTTAATCGGAAAATTGCATATGTTGCACAGGATAATTATCTGTTCAATGAAACGGTACGTGAAAATATTAGACAGGGAAATCCGGAGGCTACAGATGAACAGATCATCGAGGTGACAAAGAAAAGCGGATGCTATGAATTTATCATGCAGCTTGAGAACGGATTTGATACGGTTGTAGGGGTGCAGGAGGACATCTGTCAGGAGGCGAGAGACAGCGTATCTCCATTGCAAGAGCAATGTTAAGGATGCTCCGATCGTGATCCTTGATGAGGCAACTGCTTACACAGATCCGGAAAATGAGGCAATTCTGCAGAATTCTATCGCAAAACTGGTAGCAGGGAAGACCCTGATCGTAATAGCACACAGACTTTCTACTGTTAAGGACAGTGACCAGATCTTTGTTGTAAATGATGGAAATGTAACAGCACATGGCACACATGAGGAACTTCTGGTGTCATGCCCGCTTTATAAGGAAATGTGGAATGCCCATATTTCTGTAAAAGATACGGTGAAGGAGGGAGAATGATATGTTTGGGATTCTGGCAAAATTCTTTCGTTTTTCAGGCAGGGAAAATGGCAATAAATTTAAACTGTCGATAGTGATCGGACTCATAGAGGCTCTTGCTTCAGCAATGAAGATTCCGGCTATTATGTACATACTGATTGGTCTGCTGAGTGGGAAACCGACAGGAAAATATATTGGAGGCTCCGTTGCGATTATGGTTCTTGCAATTGTAGTCGACGTAATCTGCAAGAGATACTCTACAGTGCTTCAGACAGAGGGAGGATATAATGCAAGTGCTTTTATGAGAATCAAGATTGCAGAGCATCTGCGTTATCTGCCGATGGGATATTTTAATGCCAACAGCATCGGGGAAATTTCTTCTATTACGACGAATACAATGGAAACACTTGGCGATGTAGCTGCGAGAGTGGTTATGCTGACCATGCAGGGAATTCTGGAAACATCCATGATCATTCTTATGCTGTTTCTTTTTGACTGGAGAATTGGACTGACAGCTGCAGCAGGAGTGCTTATTTTCTTTGGTGTAAATGCTGTGATGCAGAATGCAGGGAAAAACGATTCAGAGCAAAAAGTGGTATGCGATACAGAGCTTGTAAATCAGATCATGGAGTATCTGCAGGGAATATCAGAAGTAAAATCATACAACCTGCTTGGAAAACAGGCAAAAAGATTAAATGATGCAAATGAAGCATGCGAAAAGATTAATACAAAGATGGAGATGTTGTTTGTCCCTTATCATTTTCTGCAAAGCGTCATAACAAAAACCACAGGTGCAGTAATCGTAGCATGCAGTGCATATTTTTATATTAATGGAACTATGAGTGCGGTCTATGCAATTGGTATGACAATCTCAGCATTTATGCTTTATGCCAGTCTGGAATGTGCAGGAAATTATTCATCTCTTTTACATGTGGTAAGCGTATGTGTAGATAAAGCAAATGCAATATTGGAGCTGGATACCATGGATATCGACGGTAAAGAAATACAGCCGGAAAATTACGATATCAGACTTTCTAATGTTTCGTTTTCTTATGACAAACGGAAGATCATTGATGATATATCGCTCTCTATTCCGCAGAAAACGACGACAGCAATCGTTGGACCGTCTGGTGGAGGAAAATCAACACTTTGCAATCTGATTGCCAGATTCTGGGATGTGGATTCCGGGGAAGTGACACTTGGAGGCGTGAATGTAAAAGACTATAGTATGAACAGTCTGATGCGTAATTTTTCATTTGTATTTCAGTCTGTGTATTTGTTTGCAGATACCATTGAGAATAATATTAAATTCGGACGTCAGGATGCAAGCCATGAGGAAGTGGTGGAAGCGGCGAAGAAAGCATGTTGTCATGATTTCATCAGCAAACTTCCGAATGGATATGACACAGTGATCGGAGAAGGAGGAGCCACACTTTCCGGTGGTGAGAAGCAGCGTATTTCGATAGCCAGAGCGATTATGAAGGATGCGCAATCGTCATATTGGATGAAGCAACGGCAAATGTTGATCCAGAGAATGAAAAGGAGCTGATGGATGCAGTAGATGCACTTACAAAGGAAAAAACGATTATTATGATTGCCCACAGATTAAAAACAGTCAGACATGCAGACCAGATTGTGGTTGTTGAAAAAGGAAGAATTGCACAGCAGGGAACACATGAGCAACTAATGAAGCAGGAAGGCATTTATAAGAGATTTGTGGATGCAAGGCAGCAGGCAGTAAGCTGGAAACTGGCCCACTGAGAAATAATCCACAGTTGGTGAATATCCAAATTGAATTGTCTGAAAGAGATTTAATTTAAGTTTCTCTAAGTTTCACTTGTATAGGTGGAATGAGGAAAATTCAATAGAGCAATATGAAAAAAGCACTGAAAACCGTTGGACTGATGGTTTTCAGTGCTTTTTTCTTTGGTTAAAGAGAAAAAACATAATAAATTTAAGTTTTGCTAAGTTTCACTAAGTTCTGCATTTGCAGATCGCCATTGCCTTTTCGGCTCATATTTCCCACACCCATCACAGGTCTGTGGCCAGTTAATTTTCCACTCAAAATACTCATCTCTGGTAATTTTACCGGATTTCAATTCTTCTTTTCTGAGAACCCATTCTTTCATAAAATCATTGAGAACTCCATAATTGAACCACATACCAACAGGTGGATGAGCCGGCCAGTTATCAGAATCATGATAACGGACAGCGGTACCCTCACTGGAATTGCATTTTTTACCCGGATAGGTTTCTAACTGAAAGAGATTAATAGCTGCTGGGTTAAATTCATCAATCCAGAACAGAATTTCCATCAGTTCAGAGGCGTCCATCGTGGTTGGCTCATGTAGTGTCAGTGGGTTTACGTCCAGAATCTTAGCCATTTCAGTTACCAGATCTTTGCGGGGAACCCGGTAATTCGTTTCATATTGGGCAAGACGATTTGCACCTTTATCCGCCCCAACCGAGGGCAGCACCAAGTTTCTGCCTGTGTCATATTCCGGATGTCCGGATTTTTTTATTTTATCACCGATTGTCATATCAGATTTCCCACTTTCTTTTTGATAAATCCATTTTACTACCAAAAACAGTGAATGTAAACAGAAAGATTCGCATTGAAGCGAACAAAACACTTGACATTCGCATGAATGCGAATTAAAATAACAGTACGATAAAGGTTCGCATGAAAGCGAATGTACAGATGAGGATAAATACTTTTTGCAAATTATTGCAAAATGAGGTTGGTAAAATCCTTCTGTCAGGCTTTATTAGTGAGAGGATTTTTTTGAAGTGAACAACATTTTGGTGTTTCCAGGCTGTAATAAGTGAAAGGATATTCAAAAAAACTCTTTTGTACCTTGAAAATTACATGAGCTGTATAATCTGATCTCACAGATGCCATAACCCTGTAAATGATTTTATGGGCGAGCGTCGAAGATACTCCGGAAACGACTGGTAGGCTTGCGAAGAAGCTGGCAGTATTCAGAAATACTCTGATAGAGGTTGACTGTGACGTTGACAACGGGTTATACAAATGGAAGCCAACACGCCGAACAGAATATGCAATGCCATAGTAATAGATAAAATTTGAGAACAAAATGTGAAAGGTAAGGTGATGTGATTGAGAAAATTGTAGGTATAGGACAACTGATACAAAGAATATGTTGGAAAAGAGGTGAGCATCATGGTGAATCAGTCGGTAATAGATTCTAGTGTTGATCTGGAGCAGTTAAAGGACATTGAAGATTTAATTCCTGATATGGATAAAGCTATTTCTGAGAAAGTGGAAACTTTTCTGGATAAATCCGGCGATCAGCCGTATGCTCACATGAATGAAGGATATGTAGTGGTTGTGGAGATGACAGGAGAAATGGATGCCACAGATGCCATTAGTGATTATCTGAGAAAAGGACGGAGTTGATGTATTAAAATGTCTTGCAAAGGTACAGATGTTATGTTAATGTGAGGTCAGGGAAAATGAACGTGATACATGGTTTCTGACTTCAAATTCAATGGAATAAGTAAGTTGGGAGCGATGTAAAATGGAACAGATGCAAATGAATATGCCAGATATATACGATGCTGCATTGTATCTTCGATTATCGAAAGATGATATGGAAGAGGGCGATGCGAAGTCAGAGAGCAACAGCATTGCAAATCAGAGAGAGTTACTTCGGAGCTTTGTAAAAAGCCAGCAGGATATTCAGATCTTTGATATATATGTGGATGACGGATACTCAGGTGGAAATTTTGACCGACCTGAGTTTAAACGAATGACAACTGATATAGAAGCTGGAAAAGTAAACTGTGTGATTGTAAAAGACTTATCCAGATTCGGAAGAGAATATATAGAAGCCGGGCGATGGATCGAAAAGACCTACCCGGCTTTAAATGTGCGTTTTATTTCAGTTACAGACCAGTTTGACAGTAAAACAGCAGATTTTTCAGAGAAGTCATTTGTTGTTCCAATCAAAAATTTTGTAAATGAAAGTTATTGCAGGGACATTTCCGGTAAAGTACGGAGCCATCAGAAAATTAAACGTGAAAAAGGTGAATTTATTGGAGCATTTGCTCCATATGGTTACTGCAAAGATCCGGAGAATAAGAATTGTCTGGTGATTGATTCTTATGCATCAGATATTGTAAGAAAAATATTTTCGTGGAAAATTGATGGATTCAGTCTTGGAGCAATTGCAGAAAAACTGAATGTACGTCATGTGCAGTCGCCAAAAGAATATAAAAAGGCAAATGGCGAGAATTACAATTCTGGATTTCACAGCTCAGACACACCGAAATGGTCGGCTGTGCAGATTAAAAGGATTCTGACCAACGAGGTTTACATTGGAAACATGGTGCAGGGCAAGCAGGAACGAATCAGTTATAAGGTAAAGAGGCGTCTGGATAAGCCAGAATCAGAGTGGGTGAAAGTAGAAAATACGCATCCGGCAATAATCAGGCAGAATGATTTTGATGTGGTTCAGAAGCTGCTTCAGTATGATGGCAGAGCATCGAAAACATCAGACAGTGCAAACTTTTTTTCGGGATTTGTGTTTTGTGGAGATTGCAAGACACCGATGATACGCAGAGTAAATCAGTATAAGGGTAAGAAAAAAGCCTTTTATATCTGCCAGACAAAGAATAAAGGTGGAGATTGTACCAGACACAGTATTCCGGAAGAGGTGCTGAAAAGAATTGTGTTGAAAGAGATTCAGGCATATACGGCACTTTTTGTAGACTATCAGATGATTATGGAAGAACTTTGTGAGATGCAAGTCAGCTACGATCAGGTAATCGGTTATGATACACAGATCAGTAAGTTGCAGGAAGAATATAACCGTTATTACAGTCTGAAAGCGTCTTTAGGTGATGACTTGAAAGAGGGACTGATCAGCAAAGAAGAGTTCGATGATTTTCGGGAAAGTTACGGAAGAAAATGTGAAGAACTGGAGCAGATGATCGAGAATCAGAAAAAATTGGTAAAGCAAATGTTTGAGGGTGGAGTGTCTGCAACTGTTCAGTTGGAGGACTGGAAGAAATCACTGGAAATCAAAGAACTGGATCGCACATTGTTGGCACTGACCGTAGATAAAATCTATATTTATGAAAACAAACAGATCAAAATTCATATCCGTTATCAGGATATGATTGAGAAAATGAAAGTCATAAGACGGTTTTATGCGGAGCATCGAACAGAGTGCAGGAAAGAGGTGGGATAAAATGGCAAGAACAGCAAAAAGATATAAGAAAAACACAGAGAAAAAAGCTTCTGGGATTCCGGTATGTATGGCTGCAATTTATGCCAGATTATCCGTAGATAGTGATGAAAAAAGTCAGAATCTATTGAAACACAGATTACGCTGATAAAAGAATTTATTCAGAAGAACAATGAAAATCCAGACAGAGAGTATGAAATTGCTGTATATGACATTTATTCTGATCTGGGAAAAACCGGAACAAATTTTGACAGACCGGCATTTGAACGGATGATGAATGATGTCAGGGCAGGTAAAATAAATTGTATTCTGGTAAAGGATTTCTCACGATTTGGAAGAAATTATATCGAAACGGGAAACTATCTGGAAAAGATTCTTCCTTTTATGAAAGTACGATTTATTTCTGTATGTGACAACTATGATTCATTTGCACCTGGTGCTAAGAATCAGGAATTATCCATGAATATCAAAAATCTTGTGAATGATGCTTATGCGAAAGACATTTCTGCAAAAGAACGGGCTGCGAAACGTATTGCACAGAAAAATGGTGAATATGTGGGATCTACAGCTCCATACGGATATTGTGTGGAAAAGGTAAATGGGATTTATAAGCTGATTGTGGAACCGGAATCTGCAAAGATTGTCCGTAGGATTTTTGAAGAATATGCTTCTGGAGATAGTATACAGAGTATTATTGACAGGCTGTTTGAAGATGGGGTACATCGGATTTCGGACTATAACCAATATCATCATGTGTACTGTCAAGATGGAGAGAATCTTCATCAGTGGGGAAATTCTTCGATACGTGCGGTTTTAAATCGAAATAATTATTATGGTGATCTGGTTCAGAGAAAATACGAATCCAGATTTCAAAGAGGTGAAAAATGGTGTGACATACTGGACGAAAGTCAGTGGATTATTACGCCAAATGCTCATGAGCCGATTATCAGCAGAGAACTGTTTGACAAAGCACAGGTCAGGTTAAAAGTAGCACAACAGAAAGCAACAAAAACTACAGTAGGATGGGAAGAGGATGAAAGAGCATTTTACAATGTATTCTATTGTGGAGATTGTAAGCGAAAAATGTGTACACGCAGATACGGAAACGATGTGCTTTACTTTTGCAATGCTGCCCAGTATCGGGATGAAAGGAAATGCAGTCATAAATCTATTTCCGAAGGAAAACTGCAGAAAATTGTCCGTTCGGAGCTGACCAGACAGTTTCAGTTATCTGGCTTACGGAAAAAGGATATGTCTGCTATAAGCAGTGCAGTATTTCTTTCCAAAATCAAAGAAATTCAAGCAGAGATCAGGAAACTGGATGCAGATATGGAAAGACGTTCAGAAAAACTGGCACAGGCATTCATGCAATATAAAGAGGGTGAACTTTCCAAAGCAGCCTATATAGAAATGAAAGACGGCCGCAATAACTGGAAAGCATTCTGCGAAGAGAGAAAGAAGTCTCTGGAGCAGACCATACGAAAGCTGGAAAAACAACAGAAAAAAGAAGCCAGATTTTTACGAAGTCTGTTGGAACTGGATGGGACAACCAGAATCAATGCGGAACTTGCGGAGGGCTTGATTGAAAGTATGTATCTGTATGGTGATGGCAGACTGGAAATCAACTTCGGGTTTAAGGGGGCGGTAGAACATGAGTGATCAGAAACTGATTATTGGATATTACCGTCTTTCCATGGAAGATGATTCAGAGGGAGAAAGTAACAGCATTATCAATCAGAGAAAACTGGTAAAAGATTATATTTCCA
>ENA-OQHA01000410-OQHA01000410.1-human-gut-metagenome-genome-assembly--contig:-NODE-410-length-21968-cov-3.259741_pt1 | contig 21968 bp, 25 predicted proteins | sample MGYA00242558_ERZ504707 | MGnify/ENA primary metagenome ERZ504707 (study PRJEB26092, sample SAMD00036197) | human gut metagenome | host: Homo sapiens | study: EMG produced TPA metagenomics assembly of...
TACTTTTCACCGCAATGCCCAAATGTTCAATGTGAGAAATTTTCATAATTAAGTTGCTTTTAATGGTATTAAAATCTAAAGTTGGTTTATATCAACTGCACAAAGAAAACAAAAATGTGCAGAATAAAGAAATATTTCCCTATTTTATTTTCATCAACTAACGCTTTTTTAGTTTATTTTATTTTATACAAAGCGTAGTTGTCAGAAATATTTTTTCACGATAAAAATATTGGCTGATGCATGAATCGTTCCATTCTCCAAACTGGATATCAACGACTTAAAACATTATTTATCAGACATATTTCCTCATCACAGAACGACGTATTATCTAAAGACTTCAAATTATCGTCAATCTGTTTTACCGAACTGGCACCAATTATGACAGAAGTAACCTTCTCATCTTTCAGCAACCATGCCAATGACATTTCGGCCAAAGTCTGCCCACGCCGTGCGGCTATTTCGTTCAAGTCCCTGATTTTACGAAGAACATCCTCCGTCAGAGCTTCTTTCTTAAGATGACCTCCCCGGGCAATACGTGAATCATCAGGAATACCATCCAGATAACGCCCGGTCAATAATCCCTGCGCCAAAGGTGAAAAGGCAACAAACCCACTGCCATGTTCACTAGCCTGATCCAAGATGCCCTCCTCTTCCGGCTCACGATTGAACAAATTATAACGCCCTTGATAAAGCAGACAAGGCACATGATTGTCGGCAAGATAACGATAAGCTATTTCCGCCGCCTCTTTAGGATACTTCGATATGCCTACATAAAGAGCCTTACCCTGACGTACGATATCGACAAGTGCCTGCAAGGTTTCTTCAAGTGGAGTTTCCGGATCATAGCGATGACTATAAAAAATATCTACATACTCCAGATTCATCCGTTTCAAACTCTGGTCAATACTAGCCATAAGATGCTTCCGTGAATTCCATATCCCATAAGGACCCTCCCACATATCATGTCCAGCCTTCGTAGAAATAAAAAGTTCATCACGATAAGGAGCAAGAGATTTCTTCATGATTTGCCCGAACGTTTCCTCAGCCGACCCATAAGAAGGTCCATAATTATTAGCAAGATCGATATAAGTAATTCCCTTGTCAAAAGCATGATGAATTTTCTCTTTACTGCCTGACAGCGTATCCACATCTCCGAAGTTATGCCAAAGTCCAAGAGAAATTTCAGGAAGCAGGATACCACTCTTACCAGCCCTGCGATATTTCATTCCACCGTGATAACGGTCGGGAGCCGCACTATAAACAGGATCAATCATAACATATATCTATATAAATTACACATAAATACGAATAAGCAAGCGATTCAGCCAGTTCCACCGTACCTTGAACCAACGACGTGTACTCAACTGTTTACCTCCGAAACGTAAAATAAAATCCCGATAACTGAATTTCTTGAAAGGAAGTCCTGCTTCTATAAATTCAAAATGACTATATCCATGCTCTCTGGCATAAGTCATTGCCTCCCATACAGCAAGCACTCCCGGATAAAGCAACGGATAACTCTTGCGCATCCCAGCAGAAAACATCAGGTAAGCAGTATCATCAGAAAACAAACAAACCGAACCACCAATAATCTTTTCTTTATAACGGACTATAAAGATTTTACCCATTCCAGCCGGAAAAGATTCTTCAGAGAAAAAAGCAAAAAGATGAAAATCAGGTAAATAACGATGAACTTTGGGAGAATAATATTTTTTCAGCATCATGAAGAAAGCCCTTATATCTTCCAGGCTGGAAGCAATTTCAATAGAAGCCCCATTTTTAAGTCCCCTGGCAATCTGGCGTTTACGGGAAGCACTCATCCATTTATCAAGCTGTTCGTGGTGTATCGAATTGCGAACACGCAGCCACCGGACCGGAAAATACCCGTTCTGCCTGAAATAACGGTAGCCGAACAACGGTTCTTCTAAGTTTCGAAACTCCAACAGAAAAGATCCCTCCTTGTACAGAGTAGTAAAATACGTCAATAATTCATTGAAAATCTCTTCCCGTTTCCGTTCCGTATTAAAATACTCTCCTACACCGTAAACGTATGTTTTTTCAGTAAACCCCAGCAGACGAAAATTCCGCCGGGTAATACACAGCAGTTTACCTATCGGTTTATCCCCTTCGAAAGCAACCAAGAGCACAGGACGATACCCCGGGGTTTGTTCCAATATCCGGAACAAATCAGTAGAATGAAAGACATTGGTTCCCGGAAGTTCAGGAATGTCCTTTGCATGCTCATATGTAGTCAACCTGATAGCCATTGTATCGCAAATTTATGATTTTTTTTGAGCATTACGAGTTTAAAGGTTATATTTGTCGTGTTAAAAACGAAGATTTTATGAAGAGTTTCAGCGAATTGATAAAACAACGGCGCAGTATGCGTAAGTTCACCGATGAAGAACTGACACAAGAAGAAGTGGTAACCCTGCTGAAGGCAGCCCTCATGTCGCCGTCTTCCAAACGAAGCAACTGCTGGCAGTTTATAGCAGTAGACGATAAAGAAACACTCGACAAGCTTTCACGCTGCAAGGAAATGGGATCATCTTTCCTGAAAGAAGCCTCTCTTGCCATCGTCGTACTGGCGGATCCGCTGGCAAGCGACGTATGGATAGAAGATGCGTCTATAGCCTCTCTGATGATTCAGCTACAAGCCGAAGATCTGGGACTGGGAAGCTGCTGGATACAAGTACGCGAACGATACACCGCTACCGGCATGTCATCGGACGAGTATGTGCACGGCATTCTCGGCATACCTCTTCAGTTACAGGTTTTGTCCATCGTAGCCATCGGCCACAAAGGTATGGAGCGTAAACCTTTCGACGAGTCACACCTGCAATGGGAAAAAGTACATATCAATAAATACGGAGGAGAATAAACGTGGCAGCAAAAGCATCAAACCATAAAGATACATACCGTGCTACCGCAGTTTTTCTTGCATTGATGGGAATACTCTATCTTGCCGACCGACTGATAGGTTTTTCTTCCCACGGTCTGTCCTGGGTTATGCAAAAAGACACCATGCTACTTTATGCAGCCGTTGCTTTCTTATGGTTCAAGGCAGACAAGTCGGTAGGCATCATTCTTGCCGGAATCTGGCTCATCCAAAACATCGGTCTGGTAACTACGCTGCTGGGACAAATGTCAGGCTACCTGCTTCCCGCTTCCCTACTGCTGATAGGAATACTGCTCTACTGGTTGTCATCACGATAAAAAGTCCCGCAAACGAAAAAAATCATTTTCACCATGAATATAAAAACATTATCATGATAGGGCCGGCAACGTAGCGACTCATCTTTCCATAGCTTTATCACAAGCCGGATATAATATCCGTCAGGTATTCAGCCGTACAGAAGCTTCCGCTTCCGAACTTGCCGCCAAACTGAAATGTCCCTATACTACAGATTTAAGCCAAATCACCCATGAGGGAGATTTATATATCGTTTCCGTGAAAGACTCAGCACTGAACGACATACTTCCCAAGCTAGTACAACGTGCTCCCCAAGCCCTGTTTGTACACACAGCGGGCAGTGTTCCCATGAACGTATGGCAAGGACTGGCAGAACGTTACGGTGTGCTCTACCCCATGCAGACATTCAGCAAACTGCGTCAGGTAGATTTTCGTGAAGTTACATTTTTTACCGAAGCACATACAGCTGCCGACCTGAAGCTTCTGAACGAAATCGCCCTCCATCTGGGAAGCAAAGTATATGAAGCATCATCCGAGCAACGGCGATACCTGCACATTGCAGCAGTATTTGCTGCAACTTTGCCAATCACATGTATGCCGTTGCCAGTCATCTGCTTTCAGCAAACGGTCTTCCCTTCGAAGCCATGCTTCCGCTGATTGACGAAACAGCCCGGAAAGTACACGAACTGCCTCCCGTCAAAGCACAGACCGGACCGGCACAGCGATACGATGAAAATGTCATCAACCGCCATCTGGAAATGCTGAAAAGCGAACCGCATTTGGCAGAGATATACGAACAGATCAGTAAAAACATTCACGAATACGCTAGCAATAAAAAGAAACCTTATGATAAACTACGATCTTACTAAAATACGTGCACTGATATTCGACGTAGACGGCGTGTTAAGTGCCGAAACCATTACCCTGCATCCTAACGGAGAACCGATGCGCTCGGTCAACATAAAAGACGGTTATGCCCTGCAACTCGCCGTAAAATGCGGACTACATGTTGCAATCATCACCGGAGGAAAGACAGAAGCTGTACGTAAACGTTACGAGGGCCTTGGCATAAAAGACATCTACATGGGAGCAGCCGTAAAGACCAAAGAATATGCCGAATTAATGGAGAAATACAATCTGAAGCCAGAGGAAGTACTCTATATGGGCGATGATATCCCCGACTACGAAGTTTTAAGTCTTGTAGGACTCCCCTGCTGCCCCGCCGATGCAGCTCCCGAGATAAAAGCCATCTGCACATATATCTCACACCGCAACGGAGGCTACGGATGCGGACGTGATGTAGTAGAACAAGTTTTGCGTGCACAAGGCAAATGGATGTCACACGAAGAAGCCTTTGGCTGGTAATATAAAAACAAACAATTATGCTCGAAAACCTGAAAAAATATAAGATAAAGCTGGCTTCCAACTCCCCACGTCGCCGGGAACTGTTATCCGGACTGGGAATAGATTATGAAGTAAAGCTTCTGCCCGGTATTGACGAAACCTACCCCGACACACTGAAAGGTGAAGAAATTCCCATCTACATTGCCCGCGAAAAGGCAGACGCCTATCGTCCGTCCATGCAGGCAGACGAACTTATTATCACTGCCGATACCATAGTCTACATAGATGGAGAAGTCTTAGGAAAGCCTAAAGATGAAGAAGAGGCTTGCCAAATGCTACATAAACTATCGGGACGCTCTCACCAAGTCATAACCGGAGTATGCCTTACGACTACCGAATTCCAAAAATCCTTTGCCTCAGTTACAGAAGTAACCTTCGACCAGTTAAGTGAAGAAGATATCCGTTTCTATGTAGAACATTACAGACCGATGGACAAAGCAGGTTCATATGGTGTACAAGAATGGATCGGCTTCATCGGAGTAACCGGTCTGAGAGGTTCCTATTTCAATGTAATGGGGCTTCCGGTACAACGATTGTATCAGGAGTTAAGGAATTATAAACCATCGATTCCACGTCCGTAGCCAATGAAGTTCAGCATAACCCAAGCAACCATAGCAGATGCAGACGAACTGACATCATTTATAACAAGTATCTGGAAAAACATGGAACACCGGGAATGGTTTGCTCCAGAAGAAGACAAAGATTATATAAAGTCGCTATTGTCTACTTACACAGGTATTATATGGAAAGCCATTGAAACTGTATCAAGACAGACTGCCGGATTATTCATTGTCGTCTTTCCCGGAAAAAATTCCGAGAACCTAGGTTACGACATCGGACTACCTGAAGCAGAGTTGTGCAGTGTAGCACACATGGATACGGTAGCAGTGCATCCCAACTTCCGAGGTTACGGACTACAACGTTTACTTATAAGTCAGGCAGAAGAAGCCCTGAGCAAAACCCAATACCGTTATTTGTTATGTACGGTCCATCCGGAAAACTCTTTTTCACGCAGTAACATGGAAAAATTAGGATATACGTATATAAAACAAGCGTTGAAATATGGTGGACTACCGAGATGTATTTATCTGAAGAAAAGGACATAACTATACTTTTTTCAGGGTAAACTATATAATAATTTATAAAAGCTACATCAGACTCCCCCGCATAGCTCTATTAAACTCTTATAAAATCATCATACCCCGTCCATCATTCCCCAAAGTCTTCAGCATGTGTTTCGGAAAAGATGTACAAATTATGTCATTTATTTGTACAGATTATTTTATCTTTCGTACAAACTTCCAAAAAGTTTGTACAAAGTTTTAGCAAAAATTCAGCATGTTTTTCATAAAACTTCAGCAATGGTTTTGGCAATGTTGCCCAGCAATCTGACAACATTGCAACTATCCTGTTTTTCTGATGTATTTAACCTACTCCAGGTCCTGCAAGTCTTTCATTCCTTGCTCTATTTCATCTACCGAACGCTTATCTACATAGCGATAACATATATATCCTGCCATCATCCCCACAGACAGCATCAGGATATCGAAAACAACCATAAGCAGATTGCGGTAGTGGTGATGAATAAGGAAAACAGAGATAAAAAGTCCCAGTGTAAGAAAGGGAGTACACCAGATTTCTATGCGAAGCCTGCGCTTATAGGATAATATCCAACGGTGGAGTTCGAGTAAGGTACGGGTAGCCAGATTGAATTTATACAATACATGTATGTTCCATAGTGAATATAGAATGAGGAGTGGAAACACGATGTAGAACATCCAGAGAAGTTCTTGTCTGATAATTACTCGGGTAGCTGCTAGCGGAAACAGAAACAGCATGCCTGTAAGTACAAAAACGGCAATAACATTGGCCCCTATCAGACGATCGCGAGCACTCAGGGTACGTTTTTCTATCATTCCTTTTATCGCTTCATGATTGATGATTTCATTCTTCTTCAGTTGTTCACTAAGCAAGTTCCATTGATTTTTCAGTTCTTCAAGTTCCATAAAGCAGACATTTATTGGTTCGACATATTTTTCAGTTTCTCACGGATACGATTCAGACGGACACCGACATTGTTTTTCGATATTCCCACTATCCGGGCTATTTCATCGTAACTTCTTTCTTCCAGCCAAAGCAGGATAAGTGCCCGTTCCAGCGGATTAAGTGCGTGTATCAGCCGGTAAAGCTCACGCAATTGCGACGATTTGTTTCCGTCGTCTTCGGCAAAAGCTTCGAAATTGACCGGTAAGGTTACAGCCTGAATCTGATGTTTTGATTTCCGCCGGTACGAAATGCATGTGTTCAGGCTGATGCGGTATATCCACGTGGCTGGAGAGCTTTCGCCACGAAAACTGGGATAGCGCGCCAAAGGTTCATTACTATTTCCTGATACAAGTCGTTCAACAGTTCATCGTCGGTTGCATACATGTAACAGACTTTATAAATGACTCGTTTGTGCGACTCAATCAGCAGGAGAAAGTCTTTTTCTTGTTGCAGGGTTTTATTCATACAGCATCTGGTTTCTACATGTTTTTTACTTTATTTAGTCGCTCGTTCGGGAATATACTTACATCGATATCATAAAAAATGCGTAAAGGAACAACAAAAGGCTGAATCCTGCCACGAGGAAACAGCCTTTTTAAAGAAAAAGCGCCACCCGGAAATTTTCCCTTTCCGAAGTGGCGCTTAAGTAATATTTATTTTATCAAGAGGCAGGATTATTTATATTCGTCCCAGCTCTTGATAGCGATATCGTCGATAGTCATCGTGCAGAATGCATGGATAAAGGCACTTGCCAAACGTGCATTTGTTACCAGAGGAATATTCAGGTCGACTGCTGCACGGCGAATCTTATAACCGTTATCGAGCTCTCCGGCAGAAAGGTCACGCGGGATATTTACTACCATGTCGATCTCTTTCTTATGCAGCATTTCCAATGCCTGCGGATGTCCTTCTTCGCTCGGCCAGTATACGCGAGTATTCTCTATTCCGTTTTCGGCAAGGAATTTTGATGTTCCGCCTGTTGCAAAGATATTGTAACCTTTTGCCTTCAGTTCCTGAGCAGCTTTCAGCATTTCTACTTTCTGCTTTGGTGTACCGGTTGACATCAGGATATTCTTTTCCGGAATGCGGTAACCTACTGAAAGCATTGATTTCAGTACAGCACACGAAGTATCTTCACCGATACATCCTACTTCTCCGGTTGAAGCCATGTCGACTCCCAATACAGGGTCTGCTTTCTGCAAACGGTTGAATGAGAACTGACTTGCCTTGATTCCAACGTAATCGAGTTCGAACAAGTTCTTTTCTGGTTTTTCTACCGGCAAGCCAAGCATAACCTTTGTTGCAAGTTCAATGAAGTTTATCTTCAATACCTTGCTCACAAACGGGAACGAACGGCTGGCACGCAGGTTACATTCGATTACCTTGATATCGTTTTCACGAGCAAGGAACTGAATGTTAAACGGACCAGAGATATTCAGTTCTTTAGCAATCTGACGAGAAATGCGCTTGATACGGCGAACTGTTTCTACATACAGTTTCTGTGGCGGGAACTGGATAGTTGCATCTCCTGAGTGAACTCCGGCAAACTCAATGTGTTCGCTGATAGCATATGCTACGATTTCTCCGTTTTGTGCTACAGCGTCCATTTCTACTTCTTTGGCATGTTCGATGAACTGGCTTACAACAACCGGATGTTTCTTCGATACATTGGCTGCCAGCTGCAAGAAGCGTTCCAGCTCTTCCTGATTAGAACATACGTTCATGGCTGCTCCTGAAAGCACGTACGACGGACGAACCAATACAGGGAATCCAACTTTCTGTATAAAGGCATTGATATCTTCCATTGAAGTCAGCGCGCTCCATTCAGGCTGGTCTACACCGATGCGGTCGAGCATAGCCGAGAACTTGTCGCGGTCTTCAGCATTGTCGATGCTCTTGGCAGAAGTTCCCAGGATATTTACTTTCTGAGCATCCAGACGAAGTGCCAGGTTGTTTGGAATCTGTCCTCCGGTTGACACGATAACGCCATGAGGATTTTCCAAATCGAGGATATCCATTACACGTTCGAATGTCAGTTCGTCGAAGTACAGACGGTCGCACATATCGTAATCGGTAGATACTGTTTCAGGGTTATAGTTGATCATAACCGAACGGTATCCTTCTTTGCGGATAGTATTCAGCGCCTGAACACCGCACCAGTCAAATTCTACTGACGATCCGATACGGTAAGCACCCGAACCAAGAACAACGATACTCTTATGGTCGCCCAAATAGTGTACATCGTTTGCCACACCGCTATAAGTCAGATACAGGTAGTTGGTCTGTGCTGGATATTCGGCAGCCAGCGTATCAATCTGTTTAACGACCGGTACGATACCTACGCTCTTACGGTGGTTACGGACATCGATGATAGCATCTTCCATTTCTCCTTCGTAACCGATAGCACGTGCAACCTGGAAATCGGAGAATCCCTGACGTTTGCCTTGTACAGCAAATCGTTTGGAAGCTGTGACAGCAACTTGTGGTTGTTGCCCCATTCGTGAAGTTCCTTCGAAGTCTGCATGATGTTCATCAGCTTGTCGAGGAACCACTTGTCTATCTTTGTCAGTTCATGAATCTGATCTACGGTATATCCAGCACGCATTGCCTTCGAGATAACGAAGATACGCTTGTCGGTCGGTTCACGCAATGCCTTGTCGATATCGGCAATCTGCAATTCTTTGTTTTCTACAAATCCGTGCATGCCTTGACCAATCATACGAAGACCTTTCTGGATAGCTTCTTCGAATGTACGGCCGATAGCCATCACTTCGCCGACAGACTTCATGCTTGAGCCAGCTCACGGTCTACTCCGTGGAACTTACCTAAGTCCCAGCGAGGGATTTTACATACTACATAGTCCAGTGCCGGCTCGAAGAATGCAGAAGTTGTTTTGGTAACCGAGTTCTTCAAATCGAACAAACCGTAACCCAGACCCAACTTGGCAGCAACGAAAGCCAACGGATAACCGGTTGCTTTAGAAGCCAAAGCTGAAGAACGGCTCAGACGAGCGTTTACTTCGATTACACGATAATCTTCCGATTCGGGGTCGAACGCATATTGTACGTTACATTCTCCTACGATACCGATGTGACGTATAATACGGATTGCAAGTTCACGAAGTTTGTGATATTCACTGTTTGTCAGTGTCTGTGAAGGAGCTATTACGATAGACTCACCGGTATGAATACCCAGCGGTCGAAGTTTTCCATGTTACATACCGTAATACAGTTGTCGAAACGGTCGCGCACTACTTCGTATTCTACTTCCTTCCAACCTTTCAAGCTCTTTTCTACCAAAACCTGCGGAGAGAAAGAGAATGCCTTTTCAGCCAGTACGTTCAGTTCTTCTTCGTTATCACAAAAACCAGATCCCAGACCTCCCAGTGCATATGCCGCACGGATGATAACCGGATAACCCAGTTCTTTGGCAGCACGGCGAGCGTCTTCGATGTTTTCAACAGCTTCACTCTTGATGGTCTTTACATTGATTTCATCCAGCTTCTGAACGAACAGTTCACGGTCTTCTGTATCCATGATAGCCTGTACCGGAGTACCGAGTACACGTGCATTGTATTTCTCGAATATTCCTGCCTTGTAAAGAGCAACACCGCAGTTCAAGCTGTCTGGCCACCAAATGACAATAATACGCCATCCGGACGTTCTTTGGCAATAACTTCTCTACGAAATACGGAGTAACAGGCAAGAAATAGATTTTGTCTGCCACGCCTTCCGAAGTTTGTACGGTAGCAATGTTCGGATTTATCAGGATAGTTTCGATACCTTCTTCCTTCAACGCCTTAAGTGCCTGCGAACCTGAATAGTCGAACTCACCAGCTTCACCGATTTTCAAAGCTCCGGAACCTAACAATAATACTTTCTTTATATTTTCTTTCATTGTTTTCTTTTGTTTTTAATGGATTACAGCAACTTTACAAACTCGTCGAACAGGAACTCTGTATCAGTAGGACCGCTGGCAGCTTCCGGGTGGAACTGTGCAGAGAACCAAGGGCTCTTCTTGTGGCGGATTCCTTCGTTAGAACCATCATTCATATTGATAAACAAAGGTTCCCAGTCGGCTCCTAATGTATTATTGTCTACGGCATAACCATGGTTCTGTGAAGTAATGAAACACTTTTCTGTTCCTACCATGCGAACCGGCTGGTTATGGCTGCGGTGACCGTATTTCAATTTGTAAATTTTTGCTCCTCCTGCTTTCGAAAGCAACTGGTTACCCATACAGATTCCGAAAATAGGCAGCTTTTCATTTTGCATAGCTTTACGAATGTTCTGTACAGCAGCATCACAAGTATCAGGGTCACCCGGTCCATTTGAGATGAACAACCCGTCGAACTCAAGTGAATTGAAATCGTAGTTCCAAGGTACGCGGATAATCTCTACATCACGTTTCAGCAAACAGCGGATGATATTCGATTTCACGCCACAGTCAACGAGAACGACTTTCTTCTTGCCTTCACCTTCGTTGTAACGGATTACTTCCTTGCATGATACCTTATCTACGTAATTTACTCCCGCATAAGTTGCTTCAGGAACATTGTCTGGTTCATCATCGAAAACGATTTTTCCCATCATCACACCATGTTCACGCAATACCTTGGTCAGCTCACGTGTATCAATACCTGTAATACCAGGAATCTGTTCACGCTTTAACCAGTCACCCAAGCTCTCTACCGCATTCCAGTGAGAATACTTTTCACTGTAGTCGCTTACAATAATCGCTTCGGCATGAATCTTTTCACTCTCCATAAAAGTAGGCAGACCGTTTGCTTCGATTGTGAAAGGAGGAACTCCATAATTGCCCACCAGCGGATAAGTCAGCGTCATTAACTGACCTGCATACGAAGGATCGGTCAAGCTTTCCGGATAACCGGTCATTGCGGTGTTGAACACAACTTCACCGGCTACCGGCTTCTCATAACCGAACGACTTGCCATGAAAGCGGCTCCCGTCGTCGAGGATTAATGTAACATTTCTCATTTTCTATCTATATCGTTTTCTTTAATATTGTTTTTCTTCTTTATATAAAGGCACCAAAACTGCTAGCGACTTCGTTCTGTAACGTTTCAGACTGATAAATCTCTTCTACGTAATTGATAAAGGCCTGATTGACGAGTTTCACTCCACCCGGTGTCGGATAATCACCGCTGAAGTACCAGTCACCTAAATGTGCCGGACATGCCTCGTGCAATCCATCAAGTGTCTGATATACGATTTCAACCTTTGCCTGTGTACCAGCCGGAGTCAGCAATTGTACCATCTTGCAGAAATTTCTTCGTCGGTGAATGGAGCATAAATTTCTTTCACGTAATTCACCATCTCTTCCTTCGGAAGTCCAAGCTGTGCTTTCGACTTACGATATGCTTCTTCTATCACATGCTGCATTCCTCTCTCTTCAAGCAATGCTATCGCGGCCTTGAAAGCAATGAACTGTTCCATACTTGCCATATCAATACCGTAATAATCAGGATAGCGCACCTGTGGAGAAGAAGATACAATCACAATTTTCTTCGGATGAAGACGGTCGAGTATGCTGATAATACTCTGTTTCAAGGTAGTACCACGTACGATACTGTCGTCTATAATAACCAGATTGTCTTCATAAGGAATCAAGCTGCCATAAGTTATATCGTACACATGTGTAGCAAGGTCATTACGTGTATTTCCTTCAGCAATGAAAGTACGCAATTTGATATCCTTGATTGCAACTTTCTCACTACGTATACGCTGTGACAGAATCTGCTCCAATTCTGTATGACTCGGCTTGTGTCCCAGGGCCTCAATACGCTGCACTTTCAGTTCATTCAGATAGTTATCGAAACCTTCCAACATTCCATAAAAGGCAACTTCTGCTGTATTCGGTATGAAAGAGAATACGGTATGTACTACATCGTAGTCTATTGCCTTCAGTATCGGATTAACCAGTTTCTTCCCCAACAGTTTACGTTCGCGGTAAATATCGATATCACTTCCTCGACTGAAATAAATCCGTTCGAACGAACAAGCCTTCTTTTCTTTCGGCTCATTGATTTGAGCCAGACGCATTTCTCCCTTTTTGTTTACCAGAATAGCTTGTCCGGGCAGTAACTCATGAATACTGTCAGCCGGTACATTCAATGCTGTCTGTATAACCGGACGTTCGGATGCCAGCACCATGATTTCTTCATCCATATACCAGAATCCTGGACGGATGCCCCATGGGTCACGTACAGCAAAACTTTCACCGCTACCAGTCAGCCCACATATCACATAACCTCCATCCCACTTCGGACTGGATGTCTTCAATACGTTAGTCAAATCAATACGGTCTTCAATAGCATGTGTAATATCCATACCCTCCAGACCTTCAGCCTTACACTCATTGTAAAGACGCTCCACTTCACGGTCCAGACGATGTCCCACCTGTTCCAACATGATATATGTATCGGCATATTTACGAGGATGCTGTCCGAAGGCAGTAATGTCGGCGAATATTTCATCCACATTTGTCAGATTGAAGTTTCCGCACAAAGCAAGATTCTTGGCACGCCAGTTATTGCGACGCAGAAAAGGATGTACATACGAAATACCACTCTTTCCTGTTGTAGAATAACGTAAGTGTCCCATATAGAGCTCTCCGGCAAAGGGCAAGCACTTTTTCGCATATTCAGCATCACGAAGCTGTTCGGCTGTAAGATCTTTGAAATAGCTGTGTACCGTTCCGAATATTTCAGTAATGGCTCCAGCTCCCAATCCTCTTTCGCGGAACATATATTCCTCTCCCGGATCAGCCTGAAGTTTTACACACGCAAGTCCCGCAGCTTCCTGACCGCGATTATGCTGTTTTTCCATCAGCAAATACAACTTATTAAGCCCGTACATCCACGTGCCATACTTTTCCTGATAATACTCTAGTGGTTTCAGCAAGCGAATCATGCTACTCCACATTCATGCTTTAGCGGTTCCATATTATTTCGTATCGTTTAGTTGGCTACTCTATATATACAAAAATACCTGAACTTACTGAAAAGTAATTCCAGGTATTTTTATTATTAACGCATTTGCTTAAAATCTTACAAAAGAAAAAATCAGAATGAGTAATGCCTAATGTAGCATTATTCAGAAAAAAGGAAAGCTTCGAGGAAAACGAAATCCCGAAAAGACCTCTGTTTTCCACCACTGCCTGAATCAAATTCTGCAATCTCGAATCCGGAGTAAAACCTTTTTTCTTTACCTGTTTCACTAAACTACACATTAGGGTACATCACAATTCGGGATGCAAAGATAAAGATTTATTGGCATATTTCGAATATGTTTCTTAAAATAATCTACATCTTTTTTAAAAACTTATCTCCCGACTGTAAAAAAACAGGTCATACAGGTTATTCTTGCCAGCCTCCTCCAAGTGCTTTATAAAGATTTACCATACTAATCTGCTTGTCGCGTACGGCATTACTCAAACCTATCTGAGCGTCCAGATATCCACGTTGTGCATCCAGCAAATCCATATAACCGATAACTCCGTTCAGATATTGAAGCTGTGCAAGGTCAAGAGTACTTTTCGATGCCTGTTCCAGACGCAGACGAGTTTCATAGATTTCCTTTATCTTATTAAATTCGGCTATGGCATTATAAGCATCTTTAAAGGCATTCAGTACAGCTTTTTCGTATGCATAAGCTGCTTGTTCGCAAGCTGCCTTCTTTGCTTTCAGCATCGCACGATTCTTTCCCATAGCAAAAATCGGTTGCAGAATGTTAGCACTCAACAAATGGTAAGGCGATTTCAGTACATCACTCAATGCAGCACTCTCGCTACCATAAGTAGCAGTCAACGTTATGCGAGGGAACAATTGGTAAAAGCCACTCCTACCGCAGCATTTGCAGCAATGACAGCCTGCTCTGCCTGACGGATATCCGGCCGGCGTTCCAGCAGTGCTGAAGGCAAACCTACGGGTAAACTGGCAGAAAGCATAACATCTTCGGGCAACACCGAACGTTTGATATGATGTGGATATTCGCCACTTAAAAATGCGATTTCATTTTCTTTCAGAGAAATCTTACGCTCCAGGTCAGGAACCAATGTTGCTGTTCGTGCCAACTCCACCTGTGCCTGACGAAAAGCAGTTTCAGAAGTCAGTCCACCTTCGTAACGCACGCGCGCCAAATGCAAACTTTCCCGACGGGCATCTACTGTCTTTTGTACGATAGACAGTTCATTATCCAACGCAACCAGTTCAAAGTAAGCCTGAGCAACCTGTGCAACCAGACTCATACGAAGCGCACGCTGATTTTCGACAGATCCCATAAATTCGGCAAGACTCTTATCGCGTGCCCAACGAAGATTGCCCCATAAATCAAGCTCCCACGAAACAGAAGCCTTGGCATCAATCTCATAATCGGACTTATAATGATTGCCTCCATAATTTTCCGCTTCCTTCTCAGCATACACCTTTGCACCGACTGCCGGGAACATATTTGCATAATCAATGCGTTTCATTGCAGCCAACTCCTTAACGCGCGCTGCGGCTATCAGCATATCTTTATTATACGACAAGGTCTTACGTATCAATCCTTGCAAGGTCGTATCGGTGTAGAGCTGTTCCCACGGATAATCTCCGATGGAAACAGTGTCTACACTCATGCTGTCGAGCGTTTCGGGCAAGTCCAGTTTCGGACGAGTATAATGTTTGCCCAACTGACAACTACCCAAAAGCAACAGAGTCGTCAGCATGTATAAAAAGCGATAAGTATATTTCGTTCGTTTCATACGTTTCAGGTTTTGTTAATTAGCTTTTTTTGTTTTCAGCTTGTTTTTCGCCTTATAAATCATCACAAAGAAGAAAGGCACAAGCAAAATACCTACCGTCACAGCGACAATCATACCAAAGAATACACCCGTTCCGATAGCTTGACGGCTGGCCGAACCCGGTCCGGTTGCAATAACCATAGGAACCATACCCAGAATGAAAGCCAGTGATGTCATCAGGATAGGACGGAAACGAAGATGAGCTGCATGCAAAGCTGCTTCCACCAAGTCTTTTCCATTATCTACTTCCTCTTTGGCAAACTCAACAATCAAAATGGCATTCTTGGCTGCCAGACCAATCAACATAACCAAACCAATCTGGAAATAGGTATCATTTTCCAATCCACATAAAGCTACTCCGGCATACGCTCCAAGCACAGCAACCGGAAGCGAAATAAGCACGGCAATAGGAATACTCCAACTTTCATACAGTGCTGCAAGGAACAAAAATACGAACAAGAATACCAATGCGATAATGGCTCCGGTCTGACTCCCGCCTGCTTTTCCTGATAAGAAAGTCCACTCCACTCAACACCAATGTTACTTGGAAGCTTTTCGCGTGCAATCTGTTCCAGAATCTCCATTACCTGTCCGGAGCTGGCGCCATTGGCTGCCGTACCGCGAATATGGAAGTATTAAACATATTGAATCGCTTAATACTACCCGGACCAGTCGTATAATCGGTTGTACCCAGTGAAGTCAGCGGAATCATATCGCCATCACTTCCTCTCACGAAATACAAGCCGATATTGTCACGGTGCTCACGATAAGGGGCCTCAGCCTGAATATATACACGATAAATACGGTTGAACATATTAAAGTCGTTCACATAGACCGAACCTGTATAAGCTTTCATGGTAGAGAAGACATCTGCCATCGGCACTCCCGACAATTTGACTTTATCACGGTCAACATCGAAATACAACTGAGGTATTTCAGCCTGCAACGAAGTAGAAAGCCCTGCAAACTCCTTACGTTGCGAAGCATAATACATCAATGTATCGGTAGCACGAACCAGATCATCATAAGTTGCATCTCCACGAGCTTCAAGCTGCATTTCGAAACCACCTGAAGTACCCAATCCCGGAATAACAGGAGGAGTAGACAAATAGACTTTGCACTCAGGATATTGCTTCAGTTCATCCTGAACATCCTGCATGATTTGTCCGATAGTTGTATCATCTCGCTGTTTCCATTCTTTCAGTATCACGGTAAGCTGACTGCGGGCCTGACTGGTTCCTACACGCGGACTGCTACCGGTAACGTTCTGAACATATTCTACAGACGGATCTTTCATCAGGAAAGCTACAGCTCTGTCGGTTACCTCACGGGTTCTTTCCAGTGTAGTACCTTCCGGTAGTTCAAGCTCTACGGTAAAGAATCCCTGATCTTCAGTGGGAAGGAAGCTGGTAGGAACCAGACGGTGGAACATAAATATACATATAATTACGATACCGAAACCGACTATCACCCGACGCGGATGTTTGACAACTCGCTTTATACCTGCCACATATTTAGTATTTCCAATAGCAAGCCATTTATTGATGAATGTAAACACGCGATTTTTCGGCTTATTAGGATCGGTTGGCTTCAAAATGAGCGAACACATTACCGGGCTCAAAGTCAATGCTACAACAGTAGAAAGGATTACAGATACGGCAATAGTCACACTGAACTGACGATACAGCTGGCCTGTAATACCTGACAGGAAACTTACCGGAACGAATACTGCTGCAAGAACCATTGAAGTTGCAATCAAAGCACCTGTCAGTCCGTCCATAGCTTTCTTAGTAGCTTCATATGGACTGAGCTTTTCTTCTTCCATGATACGTTCAACATTTTCTACTACCACAATGGCATCATCCACCACAATACCGATGGCAAGAATCAATCCCAGCAAAGTAAGCATATTGAGCGAGAAGCCGAATATAAGCATGAAGCCGAATGTTCCGATCAAGGAGATGGGCACAGCCACAATCGGGATAACCGTTGCACGCCAGCTTTGCAGAGAAAGGAATACCACGATAATAACCAGAACCAATGCCTCGAACAAGGTTTTATATACCTCATGAATAGATTCTGAAATATATGTCGTTATATCAAACGGTATCTCATACTGCAATCCTTCGGGGAAATTCTTACTGATTTCCTCCATCGTTTCCTTTACTTTTTCTGCTACATCCATTGCGTTTGCACCAGGCAACATGTAAATACCTAATACAGCCGCATTACCTCCGTTTATACCACTCTCCGTAGTATACGAGGAAGCTTCAAGCGAAACGCGTGCAACATCACGCATACGGATAAGCGAACCGTCGGCATTGGCACGAAGCACGATTCTTCGAACTGGCTAACCGTAGAAAGACGGCCCTGAGCCGTGATAGGGATGGTAATATCCAATCCGCTGACCGGCTGCTGTCCCAGCACACCAGCTGCCGACTCACGGTTCTGGTCTTTTAAAGCATTCTGAACATCCTGTACAGTCAGTCCAAAATTAGCCAGTTTGGCCGGATCTACCCATATCTGCATCGCGTAATAGCGGCTACCGATATTTGACACACGTCCTACTCCAGGCACACGACGAAGCAAGTCGAGCACATTGATTGTCGCAAAGTTACTCAAATAAATTTCGTCAAACTTCGGATCATCCGAACGAAGACAGATGGTCATCAACTGGCTGGCTGCCTGTTTTTCCACCGAAATACCGTTTTGGATAACTTCGGCAGGAAGACTCGATTCCGCCAGCTTGATACGGTTCTGTATTTCTACCGCAGCCAAATCAGGATCTGCTGAAATATCGAATGTCACAGTTGCCGAGAAACCTCCTGAGTTGGAGCTGTTCGACTCCATATAAAGCATACCAGGAGTACCGTTAAGTTCCTGCTCTATCGGTGTAGCAACAGCCTGCGATACAGTCACGGCACTTGCACCCGGATAAGATGCACTGATCTTCACTACCGGAGGAGTGATTTGAGGGTACTGGTCTATCGGCAACATTTGCAGTCCGATAATACCCACAATAACTATTAATATAGAGATGACAGCCGAAAAGACCGGTCTGTCGATAAAGAAACTCACTTTCATGAATTCGTAAAGTTTAATGGGTTAATATGGTTAATCCTCTTTCTGCTCTTCCGACTCTGCCTTCGGAGCCTCACCTACACGGACTTTCAGTCCCGGAGTCAGTTTGTGGTAACCTTCAGTTACAATCATTTCTCCCGGTGCTAGTCCTCTTTCTACTACCATATTATTCTGGAATTCAGGTCCAAGTTCGATAAAACGCTTTTCTACAGTAGAGTCACGGCGCATTACGAAAACATAGGCTCCACCCTTTTCTATAATCAATGATTTTTGTGGAACAACGGTAGCATTTTCACGTACATCAAGCAAAAGTTTTACTTTAGTAAACTGTCCCGGCAAAAGAACATGCTCAGGATTTGCCATTTCTGCACGTACGGAGAATGTTCCGGTTTTCGGATTAACCTGAGGCTCCGCAAAATCTACTACACCTTTCTGTTCGTATACACTGTTGTCGGGCAAAGTAATAGTAACAGTAGGCTGCCATGAGCGAGTAGAATCTTTCTGTCCCAATGTAACATTACGCTCCTTACTTTTCAGATAATCGAGTGCCGTCATACTGAAATCGACAAGCACTGTATCACTTTTCACGATAGTAGCAAGCAACGATTTACCGCTTCCGCCTACTAAAGTTCCCAAATCGACGTGTCTTTCACTTATCTGACCGGAAATAGGAGAACGAACAATCGTATATCCCAATTCAAGTTCTGCCTGATCCAGATCAGCACGGCTCATACCAACACTGGCCACAGCCGTTTCGTATGCAGCTACAGCATTATCAAGGTCAAGCTGGCTGGCAGCATTCTGCTGATACAATGGCCGGATACGTTCCAGGTCACGTTCAGCCTTACGGGCCTGAGCCTCATCTTTCTTCAACTGCGCACGTACCTTATCGGCTTTGGCACGATACTGGTCTTGATTGATAACAAAAAGTACCTGATTACGTTTTACATATGTACCCTCGGCAAATAACATCTGTTCAAGGAAACCTTCCACACGGGCACGGACCTCGACGAATTGTTGCGCACGAATACGGCCTACGTATTCTCCATACAATTCTACATCCTGTTGCTGAACAGGAGCAACACAAACTATAGGAGCTTCAGGCTCAACATGCTTTTCTCGTGTGAGAAACAAATAAAGTGCAATGATAATGACGATGCCGATTGCAGCATAAATACTCTGCTTCTTTTTTAACTTTAATTCTTTCCTTGTCAAAAAACGTTTCATACTTTCTTTTTGATTTTTTTATTATTAGATGCCATAGGAACAAGGGCAATACCTGTGCCAAAGGTACGAAAATATTTTTGTATATTGAAAATCAGAGCATCATGACAAACGAATATAAACAGAAGTTGAGGATTTTTCTGATAAGTTGTGGAAATTATCCACAATCAAGCCACATTTTTATTCCCCATTTTCTCTTCTCCTATCTTCCTATAAAAAGAAACATGCAAAATATTTTCCTCGTTCTTTTCTAAAAGAATCAACACCAACATTCAGATTCCCATGATGTTTTTCCTATCTTTTTCATACTTTCAGAACGGGAAAGCTCGCCTCTGAATAATATTTTTGCTAACTTTGCATCCGAAAAAAATCTTTAAACAAAATGATATTAGAGGAACATTTAGAAACTACTGTAAAGGTTCACGACCAGCAGTTGCACCGGCGAGTTGATCTTTTGCTTCGTACAGGAAAACTTTTGGTAGAGAGTTTGGCTGATACCAATCGAATTGTGAGAAACATGAAGCGTACAGCAGCTTATTTAGGTATCCCCGAAGAAAAGTTGCACATTAACGTAAGTTTCACCATGCTGATGGTGAATGTAAGTGACGGCGATTATTCGTTTACAAAATTCCAGCGAATCGAAGGACATGGCGTAAACATGACTGCCATTTCTGAAGTAAGCAAACTCTCATGGAGAGCTATAGAAAATGACTACACGCTCGACCAGTATGAAGAAGAGCTAGAGAAAATACGTACCAAGAAGCGTAATTATACTCCCCTGCAAGTCGCTATCGGAGCAGGTTTTGCCTGTGGAGGATTCTGTATTCAGTTCGGTTGCGACTGGATGGCATTCTTATATGCGTCTATTGCCGCTATTATCGGTATGCGCGTAAGACAGAAATGTAACGAGTCGGGCTTGAATCATTATATGGGTATTGCCATTTCTGCATTCATTGCTACTATGATAGCATGGGCCTCTACTTTCCTTCCTGCCGAATGGACTAATACTCCGTGGCATCCGTTGCTGGCATGCGCACTGTTCATCGTGCCGGGAGTTCCATTGATTAACTTTGTAGACGATATGCTCGACAATTACATACAAGTAGGTATCGTACGTGCAGTCAATACCTTGTTAATGGTGGCAGCTATGGCATTCGGTATTGCCTTTGCTGTAAAATTATGTAGCATCGCCGACTTCTTCCCGACTATCAGTATGGTTCCTCACCACGCTTATTGGGAATATGCACTTGCCGCAGCTATCTCGGCCATGGGCTTCTCTATGATCTTCAATATCCAACGCCGGTTATTATGGGTAGTAGCTATAGGAGGAATACTCGCTGTATGTACCCGTAATTTCGTAAACCTTGGACCAAGCACAGACAACATTGGTCTGGATATGGGTCTGGTTATCGGTTCGTTTGCCGGTTCTGTATTGGTTAGCTTAATTGCAATTAAAGCCGTACACTGGTTCCATGTGCCAACCATGTGCTAACCATCCCATCTGTCATCCCCATGATTCCGGGAGTATTGATGTATCGCATGCTGTTCGGTTTAATCAATATGAACGTTCAGTCAATCGATCAAGTTACCCCGCTGATGAAGGCAATCGAAAGTGGTGTAAACTCGGGACTGGTTATTATGTGTATTGCACTAGGTGTTGCTATTCCTAATATCTTCGGACGTAAATATATCGCGTCATCAAAGAACAAACGTCTTGCAGCTATCTTGAAAGAACGTAGAGCAAGAGGTAAGTTGTAGAATGGTAATACAGACAATATAAATAAGGAGTAAGTAAAGGGCGAAAAGTTAAGATATCCAAATATCATAATCTTTCGCCTTTTATATTTGTTTAAAGAAAGAACTGCCTGTTTCAGGCAAATAGTAATTCAATATAAATATATACAATATTATGATCAGACTAAACGTATTTATCAGAGTAAAAGAAGAAAAGCGTGAAGCAGTACTCGTTGCTGCTAAAGAACTTGTAACAGCATCTCAAAAAGATAAAGCTGTATTGCTTACGATGTATTCGAAAGTGCAACTCGCCACGATGTACTGATGATTTGCGAAACATGGAAAGATGCAGAAGCATTGTCAGCTCATGAACATACTCCTCACTTATGACACTGGTTCCACAGATAGAAGAACTGGCTGAAATGAAGATAGAGAAATTCGAATTCTAAAATACAGTATACGGCATTTGTCCTCTGATGGAACA
>ENA-OQHA01000411-OQHA01000411.1-human-gut-metagenome-genome-assembly--contig:-NODE-411-length-21920-cov-2.696279_pt1 | contig 21920 bp, 31 predicted proteins | sample MGYA00242558_ERZ504707 | MGnify/ENA primary metagenome ERZ504707 (study PRJEB26092, sample SAMD00036197) | human gut metagenome | host: Homo sapiens | study: EMG produced TPA metagenomics assembly of...
GTCGGGAAAATTATATCCGGATTACGCGGCAAAAATCATAGGCCCGGTAGGAGAATGGACGAAAGTGCAGTCGGTAATGTCACCGGATATGTATATTCCGAGTATATAACAGTAGGAAATGAAGCACAGAAAAAGCAGAAGAACTTGTGCAGAAGAAGGATACGGAAAATGCTAAGGAAGCATTTACGTATGCAGAATCAAAAGAAGAAGAGGCCGCAAGGTTCAAAAAGAGGCAGAACAAAAAGCCGAGGAGGAGAAAAAGGCAGCAGAAGAAGCGGCCAAACAACAGGAAGAACAACAGACGCAGGCGGCACAGACCGGACAGGCTATTGTAGATTATGCATGCCAGTTTATCGGTAATCCGTATGTATGGGGAGGTACAAGCCTGACAAACGGAGCGGATTGTTCGGGATTCGTACAGTCGGTATTTGCACACTTTGGAATTTCTCTTCCGCGTACGACGTGGGATATGGAGAATGTAGGAACTGCGGTAAGTTACGATCAGGCTGTTGCGGGAGACATTATTCTATATGACGGACATGTTGGAATTTATATGGGAAATGGGCAGATCGTAAATGCAATTAACAGTGCAAAAGGGATAGGAATTTTGCCGGCAACATATACGAATATTGTTACGGTGAGACGACTGGTATAACAGAAACGGACGGGAGATTTTAAAATATTTTTGCGAATCTTTCGTCCCTTTTTGTTATCCACACTATCCACATAAATTTAGAGTTATCCACAATGTACAAAATCCACAAAAATCGACACTTTTCATCGAACGTAAAAAATATTAAAAAATATGGTGGAAAAAGTTATCCACACAAAAAAACAGGAAAAATGTAGAAAAATGGGGATTTCCACAAAGTTATCCACGTTATCCACACCCAAAGTGGGAAAAACGGGGGATTACTCGGGGATAGAAAAAGAACGAACGTTTTGTAGACTTGTTATAAAAATGACGTTTTGTCGAAAAAAAAAGGAATTCGTATTGACTTTTAAGTAGTCAAATATTAGGAATAAATTTGCAGAAAATGTTTACACAATGGTAAAAAGCTACTATAATGGAAACACTGAAATAAAAAGGAGGCGATAAGATGGCACAGATTACAAAAGACATGACATTTGGTGAGCTGCTTTCCAAATACTATTCTACATGTCCAAAGCTTGTTGACGATCTGATGGAAGCAGGAATGGGTTGCATCGGATGCCCACATTCTCAGATGGAATCTATCGAAGAAGGCGCTATGGGACATGGAATCGATCCAGACCTTTTAGTTGCAAAGTTAAATGCAACACTGGAAGCAAGCCAGGCATAATATAAAATGAGTATAAAAAAGCTCTACGGGGAATTATCCCGTAGAGCCTTTTTAGTATACCAGAGTATGCAGATTAAATATTCGCAAGCTGCTGAACCGCATTCCCGGAAAGGAATGTCTCACAGTGCTCTTCTAAAAATGCAAATGTTGCACCGGATGCACTTTCTAATGCACCGTACTCGGATAACATATTACAGATACGGTTAAAATCTGCGGTGGAATGGTCTGACTGTGCAAGTGCCAGCAGATACATCTCTTCCTGATCATCTTTGTATAATGTATTGGAACCGTGGTACATCGGAGCCAGCAGATGAGCGGCCTTCAGTACATTCTCCATTACAGGGAAAGAAAAGAGCCGGATATTGTTACCGGAATCCTTCTTATCTGTATTATCATCTGAAGTCTCAGAAGCTGCTTTTGCAGTCTGTGCTGCCTGTGCTTCAAAAGATTCCTGAACCTTTCCGAGCAGATCAAGTAAACCTTCTGCTCCTTCCAGCTTGCCTGGAGTATTCTTCTTCTTGGCGTCAGCTATGGAAGAAGGTGCAAATTTTGAAAATCTAGTATCGAGTTCTTCTGGGTCCTCGACTTTCGTAATTATCAGCACGATCGAATCTGCAGAAGGGATAGCCTCGATCATAAGAGGAATATCTTCTGCTTCAAAACCAAATTCGAAGGCTGCCTGTTGCATCATATCGCGGAAAAGTGATTTGGCTTTCTCGGTTCCGTATGCCAGTTCACTGAGCTGTAACTGACGGTCAGCAAGATCGGCACGTGTCAGAGTACAACGGATCTGGTTGTCACTGATTTTTTCAATCTTCATAATCATCACTTCCTTCTAAAATAGTATATCATACAAAATGTTGGATGTTCAATAAATTTAATATAAACAAAGTGGAATATAAAAATAAAAAAGACTTGATTCTTCAAAATGAATCGGATATAATGGCCCTACTGGAAGATAGTTTTCCCTGATAACTGTGTTATTAGAACATCAGGAAAAGAATTTCCTGAATTTTATTTCAATTCCACATTCCGGGTGGAATGAATCTATCAATGACAAATCAGATTAATTACAGCCGTTTCAGGCAGATATTTCACGTTAACAATTTATTTTTACAATTACATAATTGCCGGAACTGTTTTCCAGTTATATTTATCAGTTGCTGCATAGAAGGACAGTATTGTATCACAAGCATCTCCCTGACCGTAAAATATGCGTGACAACCACGGTTATCATCCGGTAAAGAGGAGGAAGCAGTATGGGGGAGAAAGAAGAGATGAAAGAGATGTTTCAGGAACTGACTGGTTTTGAAAAGAAAAATATAAGCCTCAGGATCAATGGGGTACCGGCCAGTCCTATGCAGATCGTACAGGCGCATACAATGTGTGAACACCAGTCCTATATGAGGGATTATGTGCTGAATGACAAAGGCGATGTGAAAGAAGTGTGGTTCCAGAATATAACAATTTAATGGAAGAAAATATGTAAATACCCCGCAGATCAGAACGAAAGTTTTGATGAAAATGTCGAAATATAATGACGTGTATCTAACGTTTTGCTATAATGTCTTCTGTAGGAGGTGCAGCATGGAAGACAGAGGAAGAAATAGCCGCACATATAATAAACAGAAAAAAAACAAGTGCAAGACCATCCGGAAGACCGGCTTCGCAGAGCAGAAACAGAAGGACATCCGGACAGACGCCTGGAAGAAGACCGACAGGTAGGAGAAGTTCTGCGGACAGAGCGCGCATGAGAAGAAGACGACAGAGAAACCGCATGATCCAGCTTGTCCTGTTAATAATATTAGTAATTGCAGCAATAGCAGGGATTGTTATATGGAAACGATACAGCCCGTCAAAAGAGCAATATGATATGAAGAAATATTATGGAATTGAAAAAGACGGACAGCTTGGAATCACTGTAGATAACAAGGTCGTAGAGGCCAAGGGTAAATTGTCGGACGGAAAGGCTTATGTTGCGTATGATGTCGTAAGAGATTACATTAACAGCCGTTTTTACTGGGATTCGAATGAGAATGTACTGTTGTATATGCTTCCGAAGGATATGATATCGGTAGATGTGGGCAGCAAGGATTATTCGGTATCCAGAGAGAAAAAGAGCGAAGATTACGTCATTTTAAAAACAGAAGGAAACACAGCATATATCGCGTTGGATTTTGTCCAGCAGTACACCAATATTGATTATGAAATGTCAAGTAATCCGGATCATGTAATGATCAGAACCAAATGGGGCAAAACGGATGTGGCAACTGTAAAGAAGAATACACAGGTGCGTTATCAGGGTGGAGTAAAGAGCCCTGTACTGGCAGAACTCAAGAAAAAAGATGAAGTAACAATCATCGAAAGTGAAGAAAACTGGAAGAAGATCCGCACAAAAGAAGGTGTGATCGGATATGTTAAGAACAATACTCTGAAGAATGAAGAGAAGAAGAACATTACAAGAAAATTCGATGAGCAGAACTATTCAAGCATTTCAAAGGATTACACCATTAATATGGCATGGCATAATGTAACAAATCAGGATGCTAATAAGGGAGTGGCACAGAAGATCGCACAGACCAAAGGTCTTACGACACTGGCACCGACATGGGTGCATGTGGCAGATACCAGCGGCAATATTACATCTATTGCATCATCTGATTATGTAAGTTATGCACATCAGCAGAATATCGAAGTGTGGATGACGTCAGAGACTTGACGGAGGAATCAGTCAGAACAGGAATCTTACGAATTGCTTAGTTATACATCAAGACGTGAAACGCTGATCACACAGCTGATCGCTGAAGCGTTGCGTGTTGGGGTAGACGGTATTAATGTAGATTTCGAGAAGATATCTGATAAATGCGGAGAACATTATATAGAATTCATTCGTGAATTATCGGTGAAGTGCAGACAGAATGGTCTGGTATTATCGGTGGACAATTATGTTCCGAAGAGTTTTAATACGCAGTATGACCGTAAGGAGCAGGGAATTGTAGCAGATATGTAGTGATCATGGGCTATGATGAATATTATGCGGGTTCCCCTGAGGCAGGACCGGTATCCTCATATAATTATGTAAAAGAAGGTATTGAGGAGACATTAAAAGAAGTTCCGGCTAAAAAAGTTATCAGTGGAATTCCGTTCTTTACACGTCTGTGGAAAGAAACACCGAAGACAGAAGAAGAGCTGGCAAGTGAAAAGGGAACAGATGCGCAGAGTATTCTGTCAATGTAGAAAGTGTGGCATATGGTATGGATAATGCCCAGGCGCAGATTAAGCAGGCTGGGGTTGAGACGACATGGGACAAGAAGGCCGGACAGAATTATGCAACATGGGAAGCAGACGGAGCAAAATACGAGATCTGGCTGGAAGATGCCAAATCCATCGAACCAAAACTTAAGCTCATGCAGAAGTATAAGCTTGCAGGTACCGCTGAGTGGTCTTTGGGACAGGAAAGCACGGATATCTGGAATCTGATTCAAAAATATGTAAATTAATCAAAACTAAATAACAGATAAAATACCTCTTGCAGTCATATAGTAGAATATATGAATTGCAGGAGGTATTTTTATTTGCGAAAAAAAATAGAACTGGCAGTACTGTTACTTTTTCTGGCGGTACTTGTGCTGCTCAGTAAGAATCTGCAAAAACTTGTATCCAGTGGAAATGTAACAGCGAAAAATAAGATAATCGTTCTTGACAGCGGGCACGGCGGGGATGATCCGGGAAAGATCGGTGTGAATCAGGCAAAAGAAAAGGATGTCAATCTTGAGATCGCCAGAAAAATTAAAAAAAGACTGGAGAAAAAAGGCTGGGAAGTTGTAATGACAAGAGAAAAAGATGAGATGCTCGGCGATCCACAGGCCGGAAATGAAAAGATCCATGATATGAAAGCAAGAGTAGAGATCATCAATAAAACAATGCCGCAGGCAGCGGTAAGTATACACCAGAACAGTTATCAGGATGAACAGATACGGGGTGCACAGGTCTTTTATTATTCTCATTCGGAAGAAGGAAAGAGAATGGCGGAGCAGATGCAAAAAGCCCTTCTTACAGTGGATGAGACGAATACAAGACAGGCAAAAGCAAATGATACATACTATCTGCTCAAACGTACGGAAGTACCGACGATTATCGTTGAGTGTGGCTTCTTAAGTAATCCGGAAGAGGCCGCGAAGCTGACCGATACGAAGTATCAGAAGAAGATGGCAGATGCAATTACGAAAGGAATCATTGCTTGTGTGGAAAACTAGAGTGTAGTATAATGAAAATCATGAAAACAATAATAGAGAAAATAGATAAAAATCAAAAAAATGCAGATATTATAAGAGAAGCAGGACGGATCTTAAAAGAAGGAGGTCTGGTTGCATTTCCCACAGAGACTGTATATGGTCTGGGAGCCGATGCATTGAATGAAGATGCGGCAAAGAAGATATATGCCGCAAAAGGAAGACCGTCCGATAACCCTTTGATCATCCATATCACGAATATGAAAGCACTGGATAAAATTGTCTCAGAAGTTCCGGAGAAAGCTGTTAAAGTTGCAGAAAAATACTGGCCGGGACCGCTTACAATGATCTTTAATAAGAGTGATATTGTGCCGTATGGAACGACGGGAGGTCTTGATACGGTTGCTGTCAGAATGCCGGTAGACGAGATCGCAAGAGAAGTAATAGATGCGGGTGGCGGTTATATCGCCGCACCAAGTGCCAATACATCGGGAAGACCAAGCCCGACGACTGCACAGCATGTGGCAGAGGATCTGACAGGCAGAGTGGATATGATCGTAGACGGTGGTGCTGTGGAGATTGGCGTGGAATCAACGATACTGGATGTGACAGTAGAGCCGCCGATGATCTTAAGACCCGGAGCGATCACAAAAGAAATGTTCGAAGAAGTAATCGGGGAGGTTACAGTTGACCGGACACTGATCAGACCGGACAGCAAACAGGTGCCGAAAGCACCGGGAATGAAGTACCGTCATTATGCACCAAAAGCAGATCTGACGATCATAGAAGGACCGCTTGAAAAAGTAGTAAAAGAGATTAATAAGCGCGCAAAGGAAAAATCCGAAGCAGGCTATAAGGTAGGAGTGATCGGAACAGAAGAAACCGTAGCTGATTACAAATCCGGTGATGTAAAATGTATCGGAACAAGAGCCGATGAGTCTACGATTGCTGCGAATCTGTTCCGGATATTAAGAGAGTTTGATGACGACCAGGTAGATTATATCTACAGTGAGTCGTTTGATACTGCGGGAATCGGAAGTGCGATCATGAACCGTCTTCTGAAGGCTGCAGGACATCATATAGAAAAATTGGTATGATACATTGCACAACAAGGAGGAGAACAATGTCGAAAGTACAGGTTATGGATCATCCGCTGATTCAGCACAAAATCAACTACATCCGCAATGAGGAAGTAGGATCAAAAGAATTCAGAGAAATCGTTGGGGAGATCGCATCATTGATGTGTTATGAAGCAACAAGAGATCTGAAGATGGAAGATGTTAAGATAAAAACACCAATCTGCGAGATGACAGGTAAGCAGTTAAGTGGTAAGAAACTGGCTGTAGTTCCGATCTTAAGAGCAGGCCTTGGAATGGTAGATGGAATGTTAAATATGATCCCATCTGCAAAGGTTGGACATATCGGTCTTTACAGAGATCCGCAGACATACGAACCGGTGGAATATTACTGCAAACTGCCATCTGACTGCGATGAAAGAGAAGTATTTGTCGTAGATCCAATGCTGGCAACCGGTGGATCATGTATAGCAGCACTTCAGATGCTGAAAGATAAAGGTGTAAGGCATCTGCGCTTTATGTGTATCATTGCAGCACCGGAAGGTGTAAAACGTCTGCAGGAAGCACATCCGGATGTAGATGTATATATCGGTGCACTGGACGATCATTTGAATGAACATAAATATATCGTTCCGGGACTTGGTGACGCAGGAGACCGTATTTTCGGAACAAAATAGTGACGAGGAGAAACATATGGGAGATAAAAGAAAGGATTATATAAGCTGGGATGAATATTTCATGGGAGTTGCCAAACTTTCGGGAATGCGTTCTAAAGATCCAAATACGCAGGTTGGATGTTGTATAGTCAGTCAGGATAATAAGATTCTGTCAATGGGATATAATGGTCTGCCGACAGGCTGCTCGGACGATGTATTTCCATGGGGAAGAGAAGGGGACGATCCTTTGGAGACCAAATATGTATATACGGTTCACAGTGAGCTGAATGCGATCCTGAATTACCGGGGCGGCAGTCTTGAAGGAGCCAAATTATATGTATCCTTATTCCCATGCAATGAATGTGCCAAAGCAATCATTCAAAGCGGGATTAAAGAGGTTATCTATGATTGCAATAAATACGAGGGTACAGCTGCGGTAATGGCTTCCATGAAGATGTTTGATGCGGCGGGAGTAAACTATCATAAGTATCACCGCACGGACAGGGAAATTAAGATTTCGTTATAAGATATGAAAAACAGGTTTGGAAAAGGAATTCCGGACCTGTTTTTTTGTATCGCCATGCGTTCGGAAGAAACTGCCGGTGGCGGGTTCTGTAGATACCAAAGTATATAAAAGAGTGGAATAAAGTATGGATAAAAGGACATATAATTAAAAAAAGTAAAAAGAAATAAGAACAATTATGAAAAAATGGGGAACAAAAATTGCAGTAAATTTCCTGGTTCGAGGAATTGTTAGTTTCGCAATTATATTTTTTGTAAACGGATTTCTTGACGGACAGGGGATTTCTGCGTGTGTGGGAATGAATCCTGTCACATTTTTGACATCGGGAATCCTTGGATTTCCTGGGGTTGCCATGCTTTACGGTATAACTTTCTATCAAATTATGTGAACATTGCACAAAGATTAAAATTTTAAAAATACCATAGACAAATATAAATCATCAGGTATATAATCACCCTACAAGTTACGAAGTAGCTTGTATCTGATTTGTAGTTCTAATTGTTAGATTCAAAAGATTCAATGAATTCAGTGCCATATCGGCAAGACGTTTCAGACATTTTTATAATGTATTGAAGGAGGGATAGTATGTGGTAAGCAGAAATCTGGTAATTTGCGACCAGGAAGAGAGATATGCGGCGGCACTTGCACATTTTTTTATGAAGACCAAGGAATTGGCGCTTGGAGTGCAGGTGTGTAACAGTGTTGCGCAGGCCCTGAGACTGCAGGAGGAATCACCGATTGATATTCTTCTGATCGGCAGCGGTTATCCACAGGAAGAGCGGCAAAAGTACGGGCAGAAGTGTGTTTGTTCTGACACAATCGGAAGACGTGGCACATGAGACGCATGAGAAACTTATTAATAAATATCAGTCCGGAGAGGCCATCTTAAGAGATGTGATCGAACAGTGCCAGGAGTCGGTAGAACCGGGGAATTTCTTTCTTGGCACGGTGAAGAAAGAAAGGTTCGGATCATCGGAATATTTTCCCCTGTTCATCGAAGCAGGAAGACCGGATATGCATTGAGACTGGGGAAAGATCTGGCCAAAACATATAATGTATTGTATCTGAATCTCGAGATGTATGGAGGTATCGGCGGTCATTTTCCTGAGATTGGACAGACAGTCGCAGATGCACTCTATTATTCGAGACAGGAAAAGAAGCATTTAAGAGCAGCACTTGCGGGTATGGTAAAGCATATGGGGCCGCTTGACTATCTTCTGCCAATGAGGATGTCGGAAGATCTGAAGGCAGTAAAGATAGAAGAATGGATGAGATTCATAGAGCAGATTGCCAGCCAGAGCATATATGAAGTGCTGATATTGGATATCGATGAAGGAATCCGGGGGTGTATATGAACTTCTGAGGATGTGTACAGAGATACATGTAGCAGTAATAAAAGAGGAGGTGGCGCAGGCAAAGATGTTCCAGTTTGAAGAGGAGTTACATCTGATGGGATACGATGATGTCAGACATAAGATGATAAAAAAGAACTGGAAGGATGATAAAGAATGATAGAAGCAGAGCAGCTCCATGCAAGAATCCTGGCCAGATTAGATATGACAAGGGACATGGAGGATGAAGAGCTGACAGAATTGATCTATGAAGTACTTCAGGAAGTCTCACAGGAAGAATATCTGCCGCTTGATCAGAAGACAATGCTTGGAAAAGAACTTTCAATGCATTCCGGAAACTGGATCTGTTGCAGGAATTTCTGGAAGATGATGATATTACAGAGATTATGATCAATGGAACACAAAATATTTTTATTGAAAAGGCAGGGAGGATATCCCAGTCAGATAAAAGATTCTTGTCGGCGGACAAGCTGGAAGATGTGATTCAGCAGATCGTGGCAGGATCTAACAGACTGGTAAATGAGGCATCACCGATAGTGGATGCCAGACTTGCGGACGGATCTCGTGTAAATGTTGTGCTGCCACCGGTAGCGCTGAACGGACCGATCGTTACAATCCGAAAATTTGCAAAAGAAGTAATTACAATGAATAAACTGATGGAATGGCAGTCAATCAATTCAGAAGTATCGGGATTTCTGGCTTCATTAGTAGCCGCCGGATACAATATATTCATCAGTGGTGGAACCGGATCCGGGAAAACCACATTCTTAAATGCATTATCGCAGTACATTCCAAAAAATGAACGCATCATCACAATTGAAGACAATGCAGAATTGCAGATTCAGAATATAAAGAATCTTGTAAGACTGGAGGCAAGGAACGCGAACGTAGAAGGAACCGGGGAGGTCACGATCAGAGATCTGATCAAATCGGCGCTTCGTATGAGGCCGGACCGTATCATCGTAGGAGAAGTGCGCTCGGCGGAAGCGATTGATATGCTTCAGGCACTTATATGTACTATATAACAATTATATATATAACGTATATAAGGATGGAAAATATAGATTAGAGGGAAGGCATAGGAACGATATGAACATTAAGTATAGGTTATTGTGTAAAAGGTTAATAGAGGAAAGGAAGAGAGTAGGTGTCATTCAATATTATAATGTACTGTTCATAATGGAGTTATTGTCAGATAAAGACATATGGTTTTTAGAACAGTGGGTGAACGGTATAAATAACATATATATGAAGGATATACATAACTGGTGTAGAATGCATTTTGTTAAATATCACACTGTATTTGTTTACAGGAAAGAGTATCCGGTAAAAGCAAATATTTGGAATGGATATTCATATATAAGGTGGCGGATGGAGCGGATGATGAATTTGGAATAAGATAAAATAGTGCTTGCATGAAAGGGAGTCTTAGAGTAGGGTATTCTTTTGAAGTATGGATAGAACGAAGGCTGAAGGCTCTGCGCTATTCGTTTGGCAGAGCCTGAGTATTGTCCTGATCCGTAGAAAATAAATCTAACTGACCTTCTGGAGTGGAACTTTGACCGGATTCATCTTCAGTTGATTGTTCTCTTTTTTTGGGTGTTTTATGAGTGTATAATTTCTCAAAAGGAAGTGAATACTTGGATTTTTTATTGTATTCTAGTAAAAGAGCTTCTGCAAACCCTAATGAACCGGCACGACGTTCTCTGGCAGTACGACTGATTTCTCTGACAGAGACACGTCCTACTTTTTCTTTAAATGTGTCATCTTTCATTGTTTCTCCATAAGCATTATCCAGACGGGCAATAGCATTAAGCATATTGGAGCTAAAGGACATAGGCGCGCTTCCCATGTGGCAACGCAAAGGCGTAAAACACGATCAAGAGTGTGAAAACCATATTTTTCATAGATATTAATTAAAGTGGATACAGCACATATACCTCCGGGGCGAGAGGAAGAAGTAATAGAGAGATCATATGATTCAACAAGGTCACGAATAATAAGTTCTCTATCATTACCAGCTTCAATATTAGCCATGAATATTTCATAAGGTAGTAACGATTTGACATATTTCATCTGATTTGCAAAAATATCTGCTTCTTGAGTGTAAACAAGATCATCATAAACCATGCACCAGACAGGAGTTTCTCTTGATCCAGAGACGAGAGCGACAATTTCTATAGTGTGTTGTCCGTTGAACACATAATTTATCCCATCACGTCTACTTACTTTTACAGGGTTTATCTGATAAAGGTCAAAATTAGCTGCAGCACGCTGAACGTGTTTGATAGAAAGATTACGTTGGTAATCTTGATTTGAACATAAATTTTTAATAGGTATTTGCTCAAAATGCACTTGGGGAACAAACTTTTGTAAATCTTCGGTATTTCCATCCATAATTATATTTCCTCCAATTTTTTCAAAATATTATTTGTGGTTGATATTAGGCACATAAGCTGATATTTAAGCTTATATTTTGCTGTATCAGATGCAATTTTAAAATCTGAAACTTTTAATACTCTTTCGATAGAACTGTTCCATGAGGGAATCGTCAACGTAAGACTTGCAATTTCCGCATCTGGATCAAATTGTGGCAGATTGCGTATAGATGGAATAGAAACGGAAGATTCTTTCTTTAATATCGGTTTGGCGTAATTATTCCACAGTAATTCCCTTTTCATATCATGATAACTGAGATGTTCTATCTTTTCGGCAAGAAGGTAGTTATTTAGACTTAAAAGCTGCTCTTTTGATAATCCTGAAAGTTCAATAATATTAGCTTGGGAAATCCAAAGCTGACCAGAACGAACTCGTTTGACAAGATCCGGAACTTTTTCATCAATTATATCTAGTGCACTACTGTAAGCAGAATATTTGTAAACGGTAGCCATTGCTACATTACATTCTTCGGATATTTTTTTTGCTGCGATGCTTGCACCGGAAATATGAGATTTATTCGTAGATGAAAGTTGTCTTGAAACTAAAATTTTTTCAGCATCATATTTTTTCCCAATCAGGTATTTTTTATTGATATTGGTTAAATCCTCTCGTTTAAGTTGGTCAGTACATATCCATGAAATTACATCTTCTTTACTGGAAAAATGGAGTCTTTTTATTCGGAAAGGAATACTGTGTTTACGAAATAATTCATATGCTTCTATACCATTAATGACAATACCATTCCATGTGCAGATGGGGGTGTGATAGGAATGACATAATATCTGTTGCTCAAGTTGTTTATAATCTTTTCACTGAGATATTGATACAAATTGGTGAATTCTAGTTTTGTTTTTAATGTATATATACTATAATTGCGCATACTCATCTCCCATTATTTCTGATTTGAATTCTGTTTGTGGCAGTTTTGTGATGATGTTATCCATGGAAAATAGAGCTATTTTCTTATCTGGGTAAATATTGCCTTCTAAACGAAAAATGTTAAATTTCTCCCAAGAAAGGTTAAGCTGGGAAAGTGAATATAGTAATTCTCGGCTGTACAATTCATAACTGTTACCATTGATGACAAAATAATCCTTAACTTTATGTGCCAATTTATCCTCTGCACAACTAGCCTTTATACCTATCATTTTTTGATCAGGATTAACAAGAAGTTGAATATATTCTGGGTTACCAATTTGACGGAGTGTATTGCGGTGGATTCGTATACGATTCTTTTTAAAGTCAATACATATTAGTGGATGGGAAGAGTGTTTGTTGTTCATAGGATTTTTCCTCACTTTCTGCTGTTGATGGTTCTTTTGCTTTTTCTATGGATTTATCAGTTGCCTTCTTCTTTTCTTGTATGTCAAATACTGCGTAGCCTTCAAATATATTGACTTGCATTGATTTCTGATGTTCTTCCACTGGAATACCGAATTGATTCTTCCATTCTTCAGGATAAGAAGGTGTCCTAGCAGTGGTTACAGTTCCATTGTCTTTTAGTGTACGAGGAAATATTTCAGGTGAAGTTAAATCGAAAATGAACAGTATTTCATTGCCAGAACGAATTAATTTGCCGAGAATCTTGTACCGATAATTAGGATTCCAATCCATGAGAGATATCACTTTAGCAAAGAAAATTCGACAGGTGATTTGTTTTGGCGAACGCTTTTTTCCAGAGGAACACCAACGAAAAGAGTCTTTTTCTTCTTCTCGACAGGGACGGACAGCCAGTTTTTTTTCAATGGGATTGACTAATATTTGCACATATTCGACATCGGGTAGCTTTTTTATGCAGGCGGTATTTACAGATACCTTGTAGTTATTAAACGTAAACGAAGGTTCGTAAATATGAGCGAAGAATTCGCCACGTACAACTTGATAACCGTCATAGCTGAAAGAATCATCGTCAATGACTTCCATTTGATTTGAGGGGCTGGGTGCGACTGTTATTGGCATAGGTGTGTTGATTTTCATCATATCAGAAGGTTCTGTAGTCATATTCCATTGATTTATAGGTTGCTCGCTCATTGGGTGTCTCCTTTAATTTCTGTAATAATATTCTTTATATTTTGTATAATGGTTTCTTTGGGAGTGGTTTGTAGCTCGGGTTCTTTATAAGGTTTACTTTCTGAAGCAGTTTGCCAGTTTTTGTCCACTGTAAATTCTGTTAATTCTGGCGCTTGAGACTGAGTATAGTAATTATTACCGAAGCTATTCATCCAGTCGGCAGGATAAGCTAACACACTCTTAGAATCAGATATTGTATCAGGCGTGTTGTTATTGGGGGCGGATACTTCGTTGGTACTTGTCGGGATTCGTATTTCTGTATCGTCCATGTTGAAAATAAGACATTTTCATTGTCTTTTTGGTGGGCAACTCCTAATATTCTATATTTGCATTTTTTGTCCCACTTAAATATCTCGTATAATGTTGGCAAAAATGCAGCACCGGAAATTGGTTTTGGAATAAGTTGACCATCTTTGAGACGTGACCACTGCACTTTATTTTTTGTTTCAGAGGAACATGGTCGAATAGCAAGTAGTTTTGAGCTCGGGTGTATTAGCATTTCGACAAATTTTATGTTTGGAAATTTCCGTATAGCATCTTTGTTAAAAGAGATCTGTTTATATGAAAAAGAAACAGAAATCCGACCAACCGAGGAGAAAAATTGTCCTCTAGCAACTTCATAGTCTCTTAAATCGAAGGAACCGGCGGAAGCAGTAATTGTATCAGGTGCATTCATATTTGCCGGTTTAAGGACGCTTTGAGATGCTTCAAAGTAGTCTCTGGATTTAAATCCAGACCATCTTGGATTAATGCTTATAAATCCACTTAGAGAGCCTTCTTGTATCACATGTAATTCTGGTAAAATCTCTTTATTTCCATATTTCGCATTTGTAATTAATTTTTGAACAGCTATGAAATCATCTCGGGAGATAATAGCTTCATGATGTCCGACTTTTCTGTATTGATTACGGTCTTGATTGTTTTTCCTTGATTTATGGTCAAGATAATTCGGAGTCCATGTTTTTCTCGCCAGAACATCCCCACAATGGCGTTCATTTTGAAGGATTTGTAGTATGGTACTGGATGACCAGACATCATTATTCTTTTTTGTTTTACAACCGAGTTCTGTCAAAGAATCAGCAATTTGTTGAGTACTACTTCCATTAAGATACATATAAAAAATAAGCTGCACAATTTTAGCTTCATGTGGATTGATTACAAGATCTCCATTTTCGTCTTGGTCATATCCGAGCAGAGGAGGTGTAAGGAATATTCCCCGACGAAAACGCATTTCAATGGAAGAATTCATAATTTCACTTTTGGTATGACTTTCTTCCTGCGCAAGTGTTGACATGAATGACAGAATCATTTCGCTTTTGGGATCAAGAGTATTTAAATGCTCTGTTTCAAAAAATACACCGACGGGTGGACGGAGTGAAGAAAGCTCTCGTACATATCGGATACAGTCAACAACGTTTCTTGCAAATCGGGATACACTTTTTGTTATGATTAAATCAATTTTTCCGCCTTCACAATCTTCAATCATTTTTTTGAATGCATCTCTATGTTGAAGCGAAGTGCCGGAAATGCCTTCGTCGGCATATATTTCTACAAGCATCCAATTCGGATTTTTATTTACTACATCCTGATAATGATTTTTCTGTAATTCATATGAGGATGTTTGGCGTGGATCATCCGTAGATACCCTTGCATATACAGCTACTCGTAGTTTTTTTTCTGTTTTAAAAATATCCTCTGGTGGAAGTGCCGGAATTACTTCTAGTTCTTCTGGATCAATACCTTTGTATCTTTGCCGGATTCTGGCTTTCTGTTCATCAATATTACTGCTTCGTTCTTCACTTTCTTTCATCAATAGCGACATCCTTTATAGTTGATATAACTATCATAGAATTTTTGGATTGAAAAAGACATAAACCATCGGTTAAGTGATTAACGGATGGTTTATGTAGAAATAGATATTTGATTGTTATTGAATGATTTAATAATCATTCGGGTTATCAGCATCGTAATTGTGTTTTGAGGATAGATGCCAATCATTGATTCGTAAAATGTTTTTTATGGCTGAAAGAACCTCGAATATGTAACGTTTTTCAGTGCTGGTACAATCTGCCATTAATAAATCAATGTCAGTTTGATATTCCGTAGGATTGTATAACAAGTTCCCATAGAGTAATTCATCAATAGTAATTTCAAGTGCGTTGCTAATTTTGATTAAAGATTCTAAACTGGGTTTACGCTTGGCATTTTCAATATAGCTTATATAAACAGTAGAAAGATCAGCAATTTCAGCCAGCTCCTCGGCAGATAATCCTCGTTGTTTGCGGGTTTCTCTTATACGTTTGCCTATAAGTGCATAATTTATTTCCATGTCCTCACCTCCTTTCCATCACAACTTGACTTTCTTGTGTTGTAGATAGAAAATGGTGAGCTATACAACAGCAATTGGTTGTATAAAGAGAAGTATATCATATGTATATAGCAAAAAGAAGATTGTCGATTGATGGGAGAAAAAGGCGATAAGTTGTAATTGAACAACAGCGAAAAAAGGGTTATCATTTATGTATTAAAAATTATGTCTGGGAGGAAAATACATGGCAGATAAAGAGGAAATCAAAACACTGGAGGAATTAGAGGAAAAAGGAAGAGTACTGCGGGAGTACAAAGAAAAATTCCGGCAGATGTGCCAAGAGAATAAAATGATAAAGGGTTCGACAGTGCTGAAACTATATGATAAAATTGAAGAAATACAAAGAGAATATGAGCATTTAGATAATAAGCTGACATTAATGGAATACAACTTTATATAGTTCTATTTTTTTTGTTTTAATACTACTGTTTCCCTTAGTAAATACTTGTAAGATACATCTCTAATAATTTTGCGGATTTCTAGTTACAATTAAGGTAACTACTATCGGAAAGAGGTGTATTTACTTGCGTACAGAGGATTATATTGCGGACAATATTATAGCTTTATGTAAAAAACGTGATATGAGTAAATATCGGCTGTCACAATTGACTGGTATATCTCAATCTTCGATTGGAAAAATTATTGCTAAAGAAAGTTTACCAACTATGCCTACTGTAGAAAAGATATGTGATGCACTGGGAGTAACAATGGCACAATTCTTTGCCGGAATGGATGTTCCAGTAAGCTTATCAGAATCACAACAAGAGGTTCTGAATATTTGGAATAATCTTGATGAAAAAGAACAGAATGTAGTGATACAAATGCTCCGGGGACTTCAAAAATAAAGGAAACAGTTGTAACGAAAATGTTGACTGTTTCTTTTTTATGGAGTTGAGAGATTATGGTGATTGAAAAGAAATATTATGATATTGCACAGCATGAATTGGAAGAAATGCAAAGAGAAATTAATGAAGAAAAAGCGCAAATGTCAGAAGAAGAGATACTAGAGGATAAAAAATGGCATGATGAACAATTGGAAACAATTATTAAAAAGGCAGAAGCTCATATGCGTCGTTTTAAGAAGTTCCAGATCCTCAAAAAGTAGTGAAATTCACTTTTTTACAAAAAGATGCATTGGAAATTGCACGAAATATGCAGATGAATATAAAAACTGAGCGTAAAGAAGATGATTTATGGGGGACGATAGAAATGTCATTTAATAATATGTGGTTTTTAGATTCGGCTCCTAGTGAATGGAAAGATATTTGGAATAACTTGCTGAAAGAAGCTCAGAGAGTGTATATAGAAGCAAAAGATAACATGATCATGTATCAATATTATTATGATTTGGCGGTAGAAGTTCCTTGTGTGCAGACACAATACAAATAATGATATATGAATGCTGTTCTGTAATAATTTTATGATATACTGTGGATATGATATGTAAAATAGTCGGAGAAAGATTTGTGAATGCACGATTATTTAGGAGGAAAAAGCATGACAGATGCAGAACAAAGAGAGGCTGCCCGTCAATTTGTAAACCGATGGATGGAAAAAGGGAAAGAAGATGAAGATGGACGTTCTTATTGGATTGATTTATTGACGAATGTTTTGGGAATGGATAATGTGACAGAACGTTTGAACTTTGAAAAGAAGTTGTAATTGATGGAAATACAAAACGTATTGATGTGTATATTCCTGAAACACGAGTAATTATTGAACAGAAGAGTCTTGGAAAAGCATTGGATCAGAAAATCAGGAATTCAGGAGATGTTGATCTTACTCCATTTGAACAGGCAGACAGATATAATGGAAAGCTGACTTTTGATGAAAGAGCTCGGTGGATTGTTACGTCAAATTTTGCTGAAATTTGGATTTATGATATGAACCAGAAACAGCCAGAACCGACAAAGATTGCTTTAGATGAATTACAAAGCAAATATCCATTGTTGGACTTCTTGGTGAAAAAGGAAGTAAAGACAATATCGCATGAAATGGAAGTATCAATAAAAGCAGGAGGTATTGTTGGGCTTATTTATGATGCGTTTTTAAAACAATATCGTATACCAGATATTAAGGAAAAGGATGAAACACTTGAGCAGAGAGAAAAAAGAGAGCATAAACTAAAGAGCCTGAATGCTTTATGTGTGCGAATTGTTTTTTGCTTGTATGCAGAAGATGCTGGTATTTTGGAAAGAGAAATATGTTCCATGATTATTTGGAAACATATGAAGTAAAGGATTGCCGGAGAGCTATAATAGAATTATTTAAGATATTGGATACACCTGTATCAGAGCGAGACGAGTATTTAGAGGAAGAACTTGCTCAGTTCCCGTATGTAAATGGTGGGTTATTTGCTGATGAAACTATTGAGATACCACCTTTTACAGAGAAAATTAAAGAATTACTTCTTACAAAAGCGTCAGAAGATTTTGACTGGAGTGATATTTCTCCAACTATATTTGGAGCGGTATTTGAATCTACATTAAATCCTGAGACCAGACGTTCAGGAGGAATGCATTATACATCTATTGAAAATATTCATAAAGTTATTAGTCCTCTTTTTTTGGAAGATTTGCAGAAGGAATTTGATAGTATTAGAGCAATTCAAGTGAAGCGTACCAGAGATAAAAAATTGGAAGAATTCCAAAATAAATTGGCATCACTTACATTTTTGATCCTGCGTGTGGTTCCGGAAATTTCCTTACAGAAACATACCTGTCGCTTCGTCGTTTGGAGAATGAGGTGATAAAGGAAAAAGTTGGCGGACAAATGACATTGGTAGAGGTAAATAATCCAATTAGAGTTTCTATTCAGCAATTTTATGGAATAGAGATTAACGATTTTGCAGTTACAGTTGCGAAAACGGCTTTATGGATTGCAGAATCTCAAATGTTGGAAGAAACGAAAAATATTGTGTATGGATTTAATGACGATTTTCTTCCTTTAAAGACATATGTAAATATTACAGAAGGAAATGCATTAAGAATTGATTGGAATGATGTAATTCCTGCAGAAAAATTATCGTTTATAATGGGAAATCCGCCATTTGTAGGAGCACGTTGGATGGCGTCGGAGCAGAAGGAAGATGTTGAGAAGATATTTGAAGGATGGAAGAGTATAGGAAATCTTGATTATGTTAGTTGCTGGTATAAAAAAGCGGCTGACTATATGGGAAATTATAATATCAGAGCAGCATTGGTATCAACTAATTCAATTACACAGGGAGAAAGTGTTTCGATTCTCTGGAAACCGCTTTTTGAATCAGGTGTACACATTGATTTTGCATACAGAACATTTATATGGGATAGTGAAGCGTCAATAAAAGCGCATGTTCATTGTGTAATTGTTGGCTTTAGCAGAGCTGTAAATAATAAGCAGAAAATAATTTATTCAGGTGAGAACGCAATTCCGGCGAATAATATTAATGGATATTGCTTGATGCAGAAAATATATTCATTGAAAAAAGAATGAAACCATTGTGTAATGTTCCTGAAATAGCATTAGGTGGGCAAGCAATTGATGGTGGATTTTTAATATTGACGGAAGAGGAAAAGGAAGAGTTTTTGGAAAAAGAACCACAGGCTTCTCCGTTTTTTAGACATTATATGATGGGAAAAGATTTTATTGATCGAAAGCCGAGATATTGTATTTGGCTTGTTGGAGCTGATCCTGGATTATTAAAAAAATGTCCGATGATATTAGAACGAGTGAATAAAGTACGTGAATTTAGACTTAGTAGTACAAGAGCGAACACAAAAAAAGCGGCTGAGAATCCAACTTTATTTGCATCAATACTTGAACATAAAAATCAATATATTGCGATTCCCAAAGTTTCTTCTCAGAATCGTAGATATATTCCAATGGATTATTTAGATGGTGAAATTATTCCGGGAGACAAATTATTCACTATGCCCAATGCATCATTTTATGAATTTGGTGTATTGATGTCGAATGTTCACATGGCATGGATGCGAGCAGTGTGTGGAAGATTAAAAAGTGATTATAGTTATTCAAACACAATAGTGTATAACAATTTTCCGTGGCCTGTAGTAACGGAGAAGAATCGGGAACAAATTGAAAAATCGGCACAGGAAATTTTGAAAGCAAGAACATTATATCCTAGTAGTAATCTTGCGGCTTTATATGATCCTTTAACAATGCCAGCCGAGTTACGACGAGCACATACTGCAAATGATAAAGCTGTTATGGCTGCGTATGGCTTTAGTACAAAAATGACGGAAGCAGATTGTGTGGGAGAGTTGATGAAATTATACCAGAAAATGCAATGATAAAAGTTTATAGAGCTGTTTTTTGCTCAAAGTAAAATATTTGAAAACATAGAATATTCCAAATCCATAAAAGATGAATGAAAACCAATATGGGAATTTTACATGTGTTACAAAATTTGTAAAATTTTCATATTGGTTTTTTGTAATCTGTAAAAATTATAAATTTGGATATCGAGTAAGGTTTCGGATTTTTGATTTTTATGTATTTTTCAATTTTGGATATGGCTCCGAAATTGGCAATTTTGCGGAAGTGTATCCACACTTCCTGTCCTTGCTATTTTTTAATCACATGGTGATTTCACAGGGATATAGGGCTGTTTAGCCTATTTTTTCTCCCTGTGCTGTGACCGAAGAAATTCGAGGAACCAATTATATATTTATGCTGAATGTGAGGAACTGGGGAGCACAATCCTCAGCAAGATTCCAACATCCGAAAAATGCCGTATTGCTAAAATAGCGATATGGTATTACCGGGGTGGATCTTGCTCTAATGTGTACAGTAACCTCGGCATAAATAGAAAGAATGGGTTTGGGGAATCCCCAGCAAGATAAAAACCTGATGAAAGAACATTTGTCGGAAAGACAATATTGTTAAACACAGGTGGATCTTGCTCTGGGGTAAGAAAGAAGTATCTTTATATTATCAAAATGATATTTGGAGTTTATGTTGTTGGAAAGTCGTAAGCAGGAAGATAACTTCAAGTTGTTGGTGCAAATATAATGAATAGAAGTGTCCGGTACATTTTTGGTGATGGGTATTTTGGTGGAATCCATTTTTATTTATTTTGAATAATAAAATTTTGAATCTGCAGCCGATTCTGCCTGCCGGACAATGTTTTTAGATATCTGTAAACGTCACGGACTGGAACTTGATGAAGAACCATCGTATGATGGAAGAAGTATTTGGAAACACGATAGAAGCAAACGCTGTACTTATCGTCTTGTCTGGCAGGGAAGATTATTAGGCATTAACCAGAGAGATATCGGCAGAGAAAACAGAAGTGATAGACAATGATATTTGTTAGATATGCTTCTTGTCGTTGGCTGTATCATATTAAAACGCTTTTTACGTTAAAAAAGTGCTGTGATCACAAGGCTTTTTTCAAGCAAAAATGAAAAGGCTATATATAGGTAGCCTGTGAAACTGGAAGTGCCCATTTTGGGCCTGATTTAAAGAATAATGTTCTGACAAAGACCAATGGAATGACTCTCTGCTGGGGCTCAAAAAGAAAGGAAAAATGATTATGGAAAAAATGATGAATACAAAAACAGAGGGTAACACATTTACAAAGAAAATCGGGCAGACAGTCTATGTTGTCCGTTATCATTTCAATGAAAATGCAAAGGAAACAATGCAGGAGAAGATTAACCGGATGCTGGTTACAGAAGCAAGTCGACAGGCAGTATATTAAAATTAGGTGGATGTAATTGAAGAAAAAATATGATATCATGTGAGTAACAAGTCGGTATTTATAAAGGAGAATATTGATGAAACTATTTTTATGTTCGCACTTTTCAAGTGTAGGAAGTCTGATAAAAGAAGAAATTGAAAATAAGAAAGTCGCATTTATTCCAACAGCTTCGTTGCGT
>ENA-OQHA01000412-OQHA01000412.1-human-gut-metagenome-genome-assembly--contig:-NODE-412-length-21737-cov-5.630727_pt1 | contig 21737 bp, 26 predicted proteins | sample MGYA00242558_ERZ504707 | MGnify/ENA primary metagenome ERZ504707 (study PRJEB26092, sample SAMD00036197) | human gut metagenome | host: Homo sapiens | study: EMG produced TPA metagenomics assembly of...
GGAAGTCAGTGATGCGCGGTGTGAAGCGTGCATTGGGTAGTGGTGGATATGCCATTCGGTTCTTATCAGGCAGATCCGTTTGATGGGGTACGCAATGCTATCCGCATCATGAAGAAACACATGCCGATGCCCTGAAGCTGGAAGGCGGTGAAGAAGTCATCGACGTGATTCGTCGTATCATCGGTGCCGGAATGCCCGTGATGGGACATCTGGGACTGATGCCTCAGTCTATCAATAAATATGGAACTTACGGTGTACGCGCCAAAGAAGACGCAGAAGCTGAAAAGCTGATTAAGGATGCGCGTCTGTTGGAAGAAGCCGGATGCTTCGCTCTGGTACTGGAGAAAATTCCGGCTGCACTGGCAACCCGTGTGGCTCAGGAACTGACTATTCCGGTTATCGGAATCGGAGCCGGTGGAGGAGTAGACGGACAGGTATTGGTAGTGACTGACATGCTGGGTATGACCAAAGGATTCAGCCCGCGTTTCCTTCGTCGCTATGCCGACCTGAATACCGTGATGACCGATGCTATCGGACATTATGTAGCCGACGTGAAAGCTTGTGACTTCCCTAACGAGTCAGAACAATACTAAGATTATCATTTATAAGCCGCAGATGCATGGACTGCAAAGTCCGGTTCTTCCGGACAATTTAAAAGTCGCAGTCTGTGCATTTGTGTTTTCTATCAGATGTAGAAAAAATGTGGAACAAGAATTTTAATCTTTTGCTCATCGCTAATTTTTTCCTGTATACGGCAGTGTATATGCTGTTTCCTGCACTTCACCACTGGATGGTGTCAGAAGGAGGGTATACGGGATTTCAGGCCGGAGGGGCCATAGCCATCTTTGGAGCTTCTCTTTTTCTTTTGGGAGCTTTCAATAATTACCTGGTCGATACGTTTAAGCGTAAGAATGTGTGTACGCGCAGCCTTCTGCTGCTGGCGCTTTTGGGATTGCTGTATCCATACGCCGGAGAGTGGGGGATGATTTTCCTTTTGCGTGTGCTTCAGGGAGCCTTGTTTGGGGTGGTACTGATGGCCATGGGCAGTACCCTGGTCATTGATGTAACTCCCAGCCAGTACAGAAACAAGGCCAGTGTGGTTTTCACCTGGTCGGGGGTACTCGGTATGCTGTGCGGCATCCTGTTGGGATATAATGCAGGCTGGTATCTTTCTTTCCAGCAGCAGATTTATTTTTTTGTGGGACTTTGTGCCCTTCCGGTCGTACTGGTTTCCATGGTGGAAGTCTGTTTCCGTGCTCCGTTGGACCTTCCGTTGCTGTCGTTCGACCGTTTTCTGCTTTTCCGTACCTTGATTCCGGGGCTGAACATGATGGTGGTTCCCTTCATTTTAGGGGTGCTGTTCAGCTCGATTTTCGATACTTTTTTTTACATTTGTATCATAGCCGGATTTATCGTCTTCCTGCTGCTGGACCGCGTGGTTCGCAAGCAAGTGAACGGCCGCCTGCTGAATGGTGTCGGACTGGTATTGATGTGCGTGGCAGTATGGCTGCTGGGCTGTTCCACCGAAAAGAAATGCTAATGGGAGCCGGTCTTCTGACCGGATTGGGCATGGGATTTTCTCTGCTTCAGTTCTTGCGGATGATGATACGTCTTCCTTTGCACTGTGAGCGCGGAACGGGCTATCACACCTATCAGTTGCTTTGGGAGTCGGGCGTCATGCTGGGCGTGTTCTTCGGGAAATACACAGAAGACATCTCCGGACAACAGTTCCGGGCTGCATCGCTCATTCTGCTGGCAGGCCTGTTGATTTATCAGGCAGTGGTGCACGGCTATTTCATGAAACGAATGAAGAATAGATAACTTAACTAATATAAAGAATATGGCAGACGACAAGAAAATTATCTTTTCAATGGTGGGAGTGAGCAAATCATTCCAGAACAACAAACAGGTATTGAAAGACATCTACCTATCCTTTTTTTATGGCGCGAAAATCGGAATCATCGGTTTGAACGGGTTCCGGTAAGTCTACTTTGATGAAAATCATTGCCGGAATCGAAAAGAACTACCAGGGTGAAGTGGTATTTTCACCGGGTTATTCTGTAGGTTATCTGGCACAGGAACCTCAGCTTGACGACACGAAGACTGTGAAGGAAGTCGTGATGGAGGGAGTGCAGCAGGTGGTAGACACGCTGGCTGAATACGAAGAAATCAATCAGAAGTTTGGTTTGCCGGAGTATTATGAAGATCCGGAAAAGATGGACGCACTCTTTGCGCGTCAGGCCGAACTGCAGGATATTATTGACGCTACCGATGCGTGGAATCTTGACAGCAAACTGGAACGTGCGATGGATGCGTTGCGCTGTCCGCCCGAAGATCAGCTGGTGAAGAACCTTTCGGGAGGTGAACGCCGCCGTGTGGCTTTGTGCCGTCTGTTGTTGCAGAAACCGGACATCCTGTTGCTCGACGAGCCGACCAACCACCTGGATGCAGAAAGCATTGACTGGCTTGAACAGCACTTGCAGCAGTACGAAGGAACGGTAATTGCCGTAACACACGACCGCTACTTCTTGGATCATGTGGCCGGATGGATTCTGGAACTTGACCGTGGTGAAGGTATTCCTTGGAAGGGAAATTATTCAAGCTGGCTGGAGCAGAAGACCAAGCGTATGGAAATGGAAGAGAAGACGGCCAGCAAGCGTCGTAAGACGCTGGAACGCGAGTTGGAATGGGTGCGCATGGCTCCTAAGGCTCGTCAGGCCAAGGGTAAGGCTCGTCTGAATTCGTACGACAAACTCTTGAACGAAGATGTGAAGGAGAAGGAAGAAAAGCTGGAAATCTTTATTCCGAATGGTCCGCGTCTGGGAAACAAGGTTATCGAAGCCAAGCACGTGGCCAAGGCGTATGGCGACAAACTACTTTTCGACGACTTGAACTTCATGCTGCCGCCTAACGGTATCGTGGGAGTTATCGGTCCGAACGGTGCCGGAAAGACGACGTTGTTCCGCCTGATTATGGGCCTGGAAAGTGTGGATAAAGGCGAGTTTGAAGTAGGCGAGACTGTGAAAGTGGCCTATGTAGACCAGCAGCACAAGGATATTGACCCGAACAAGACTGTATACCAGGTAATCAGTGGCGGTAACGACCTGATTCGTATGGGTAACCGCGATGTGAATGCCCGTGCTTACCTGAGCCGCTTCAATTTCTCCGGTTCTGATCAGGAAAAACTTTGCGGTATGCTTTCCGGTGGTGAACGTAACCGTCTGCATCTGGCCATGGCACTGAAGGAAGAAGGTAACGTGTTGTTGCTCGACGAGCCGACCAACGATATTGACGTAAATACTCTCCGTGCGCTGGAAGAAGGTTTGGAAGACTTTGCCGGATGTGCCGTAGTTATCAGCCACGACCGTTGGTTCCTCGACCGTATCTGTACCCACATCTTAGCTTTTGAAGGAGACAGTCAGGTGTTCTACTTCGAGGGTTCTTACACGGAATACGAAGAAAACAAGATGAAGCGTATGGGCAATGTAGAGCCGAAGCGCGTACGTTATCGCAAGTTGATGGAAGATTGATTTTCTTTAATCGATAAATAAAAAGAAGCCTCTGGCAAGGAAACTTGCTGGAGGCTTTAAGTTTTTCAGATATTTTTTGTACATTTGGGGTATAGTTTATGAGTTCTTATAATGGTTGGAGGCATTGAAAAATGATAACACATCCTATATATAGTTATTCGCTTTGCATCGCCTTGCCGTTGATGCTGTTTTTCGGCTTTTATTTTATTTTGCCCCGGTGCCGGACAAAGCAATCTTTAGCAATTATCTTCGTTCGCGTAGGGTAATGGGATTTGCCGTGCTATTGTTGGCTGCCAATTATTCCGTACATTTCTTTGCAGAAATCCGTTTCCAGAATGTGGATGCAGCCATCTTGATGAATCTGTCTACCTATTTCCTTTGTTACTGGCTTTTCAGTTCGGCGCTTACTACATTGCTTGATCGTTTCTATATTACGCGGCGGCGCTTTATGGTACATGTGTGTCAGTGGTTGCTGTTTACAGCCTTGTCGGGGGTGGTACTATTAGGATTGCCAAAAGGTTTGATTCAAAAATGGGTATTCTGGTTATGTGCGTATGGCTGGTAACGTATGGATTTGTTCTGGCACGCCGGCTTATTCTGGCCTATCGTAGAGCAGTACGACTGTGTGATGATACCCATTCTGATAATGTGGGTGCTTATATACAGTGGTTGTCCATTTTTACTTATTGGGCGGTGATTTTTGGAGTAGGGTGTGGCCTATTGACCTTCCTTCCTGACAAATATGTGTATATCTGGATTCTGTCGTCTGTTCCTTTTTATATTTATCTTTATTGCTCCTATATGAACTATCTGTTGTTCTACGAGCAAGTGGAGCAGGTCTTCGAGTCAGAAATGCCATCGGAAGGAGATGTTTCAGCTATGGCGATAGGGGAAATGCAGGCTCTTCCTCCTAGTTTCTCTGACATTGCAGAAAGACTGGCTGTCTGGATAGAAGAGAAGGGCTATCTTAAATTAGGGCTGACACTGAAAGAGCTTTCAGAAATACTGAAGACTAACCGTACTTATCTTTCCAGTTATATTAAGCTGGTTTATCAGTTGTCATTCCGTGAATGGATTTCCAGTCTTCGGTTGGAATATGCAAAGACTATGCTGAAGGAATGTCCGGAATTGACGATTGCTGAAATTGCAGAAAAGTCAGGTTTCCAGTCGGCCAGCCATTTCATACGTCTGTTCAAAGAAAAAGAAGAGTGTTCGCCAGCCCGTTGGAGGAAGAAGTAAATCGGTAGCTGTACACAAAAATGCATTGAATAAAGAAATGAGAATGCTTTGAATGAGACAGATGGAATATCCTGTCAGGAATTGCAATGAATTTTAAATAATCAGGGGTAAATATTGGCTCTTGGATATTTTTCTTATCTTTGTATAAAGGCTTGAATCAAATAAGCATTTGCCGTTCCCCGTTATTCATTATTAATTGTTTAGTATGAAATATCCAATTGGAATACAAAATTCTGATTGCATCATGGAAGACGGTTATTTCATCAACTGGAAACAAGTATAAATAGAAACACATTAACTAATATGGAAAAGAAAATACCCTTTGCTTCTGATGTAATTTTGATTGATGCAGCTTTCCTTGACCGTGTGGGGAAGGATATGGCGGCACATTTCGCACCGTTGGTGGGGCGTGAACTACCTAAGGCTGATTTGGCCGTGTTGCTGGAGTGCCTGGTTTTGGATGCCGGAATTGAGCCGGGCAAGAATGAGATACAGGTAATTTTTGTGTATGATGAGGAGCATAGCCGGATGAATTTCTGCCTTCCTTCCGATTTGGAAAAAGAGGTTCACGGTATGGCATTCCAGAGCCGCCTGGGCGAGTTTGCGCTTTATGCTTTCCAGCCTTCGGATATGGCCCGTCGGGAGGACTTGTTTACGGAATCACTGCAACTGCTGACCGAATCGAAAGATGCACGCCGAATCATGCTGGTGCCCGATGAAGAGGGATATGGGACTGCTGTGGAGCAGCAGGCAGCAAAGATAAAGGGAAAAGATGGTGTGACGGTGTTCGGTATGAATCCTCCGGCACACGATTATGAATATTCCTTTGAAATGTTAGGATTTGCCATTCTTCAGTCGTTGGGCATCCGGGCAGAGGAACTTTAATCTTTGTGGAGGCATGTCGGATTTCCGTTTGAAAGCTTTCTATAGTGTGGCACGAAACCTTAGTTTTACCAAGGCTTCGCAGGAGTTGTTTGTGAGTCAGCCGGCAGTGACCAAGCATGTTAGGGAACTGGAGAGTCTCTATGGTGTGCGTCTGTTCGACCGGAAGGGAAATTCCATTTCGCTCACTGAGGCTGGAAAATTGCTGATGGAGCACTGCGAACGGATTCTGGACGATTACCGCAAGCTGGAGTACGACATGCACCAGTTGAACAATGAGTATGTGGGAGAGTTACGGTTAGGGGCCAGTACGACAATCTCACAGTATGTGCTTCCGCCTGTGCTGGCTGCTTTTACGGAGCGTTATCCAAGATGAGTGTGTCATTGATGGATACCAATTCGCGCAATGTGGAGAAGGCTTTGCAGGAGCATACTATTGATGTGGGTATGGTGGAGGGAGTGTTCCGTCTGCCCAGCCTGCGCTACGACCCGTTCTTGTGCGATGAACTGGTGTCGGTAGTTTGTTCCCGCGGCCACTGGGCCGGAAAGGAGGAACTGACGCTGGAAGAGTTTGTTCGTGTGCCATTGGTGCTTCGTGAGCGAGGTTCCGGCACGCTGGATGCCATTGAGATGGTATTGGCAGAGCAGGGGCTGAAGCTTTCTTCGCTGAACGTGCGGATGCACTTAGGCAGTACGGAAGGTATCAAGTCGTTCTTGCGGTGCAGCAACTGTATGGGTATCGTGTCAATCTGTGCTCTCGAGAGGGAACTGAAGGAAGGAGACTTTCAGGTGATTGACATTGAGGGCTTGCAATTCAAGCGGCATTTCTGTTTTGTATCGGCTCAGGGACAGGAGTCGGATACGGTATTGAATTTTATGCGTTTGTCCGGCACTTCCTTTCCGGAAAGTAAAGGCCGGACAAAACGTCTCTTTTTATTTTTTTCCGAATTCAGGATCGATTTTCAGCAGGGCGGTAACGCCGAAGGTGGCCAGTGTGCAAACCATAATCCAGATGAAGAACAGCTGGTAGCCTAAAGTCTCTTGCATCCAGCCGGCTATCATGCCCGGCAGCATCATGCCCAAGGCCATGAAGGCGGTACAGATGGCATAGTGCGAGGTCTTGTGTGTGCCGTTGGCAAAATAAATAAGGTAGAGCATGTAGGCCGTGAATCCGAATCCGTAGCCGAACTGTTCCACAAAGATGCAGCTGTTCACGATGATTAAGTTGTCGGGCTGGGCGTAACTCAGGTACACATAGACAATATCGGGCAGGGAGATGGCCCATACCATCGGCCAGAGCCAGCGGCGCAGTCCGTGGCGTGCTACGGCAATGCCTCCCAGGATACCTCCCAAGGTGAGACCGACAATGCCGAGCGTTCCTTGGGCAAAGCCTATCTGTGCCGTGGTCATGCCGAGTCCTCCTTGTTCCACTGGGTCGAGCAGGAAGGGAATGCCCATCTTGGCTAACTGTGCCTCGGGCAGGCGGTAGAGCAGCATGAACAGAATGGCGGTAAGCGCCTGTTCTTTCTGGAAGAAGGAACGGAAGGTGAGCAGGAAATCGGTCAGTATGCTCCGGGCTTCTCCTTGTCGGGCGACCGACGGACAGTCCTGGTCAGGACAGGGCAGTACGAAGGAATGGTAGAGCCACAGAGCCAGCAGGCAGCCTGCTAACGTGAAGAAGGTGATGCTCCAGGCGTACGATGTGCGTCCGGTCATTTCTTCCAGCCAGCCGGCTAGCATAATGAGCAGTCCTTGTCCGGCGATGGTGGCAAAGCGGTAGAACGTGCTGCGGATGCCCACGAAGAAGGCTTGCTGATGCGGGGTAAGGCCTAACATGTAGAAGCCGTCGGCGGCGATATCGTGGGTGGCAGAACTGAAGGCTACGAGCCAGAATACCGCCAATGTGGTCTGGAAGAAATGGCTGGTGGGATGGTGAAGGCAATGCCGGCCAGTCCGGCACCCAGCAGCAACTGGGTAGTGACAATCCACCACCGCTTGGTGCGGAGCAGGTCGACAAACGGGCTCCACAGAGGCTTGATGACCCAGGGCAGGTTCAGCCAGCTGGTGTAGAGGGCCATCTCCGTGTTCGAGATGCCCATTCGTTTGTACATCACCAGCGATAAAATCATCACAGCTACGTAGGGAAGTCCTTCGGCAAAGTAGAGCGAAGGTACCCAGTACCAGGGAGAGCGTGTGCGCATAGTCGTTCGTTTTTAGTATAACTTACGGATTTCAGCTCCCTGGTAGTAATGCAGCAGAATCTGGTCGTAGGAATATCCTTTTTCGCCCATCACGGCAGCACCGATCTGACAGAGTCCCACACCGTGTCCCCATCCGGCACCGGTCAGTTCGAACCATTCGGGCACTCCGTTCACTTCCGGTCCCTTGTCGACCACAAATGCCGAGCTGAACAGGTGAGTAGGTGAGAGGGTGCGGCGTATTTCCAGTTCCTTTCCGATGGTCATTGTTTTCAGGGTTCCTACAATTTTCAGCCGGCTGATACGTCCAGATTTTCCACGCTCTACGGGGATAAGGTCGAGTATCTCTCCGTAATCACTCTTGGTATGCGTGGCAATCAGTTCGGCCAGTTCGGTTTGCGTGTATCTCACCTTCCAGCGGTAGAAATCGTGTGTCTCCTGGTCGTAGTTGTTGAGTATCTGTGAAAGGATTTTCGGATCGGTGGTGTGGCAGAAAGACTCCGGACGCTGGCGTATCCATCGTTCGGCTTCTTCCTCTTGGGTGAGGTCGGACAGGGGGGCATCCGTGTCCAAGTCGCGCACGGCACTGAGGTAAGGATAATGCTTGTCTTCCCAGCAGTAGTTGAACTCTTCGGTCACTCCGCCGCAGCACTTCGAGAAACGGGCGTCGCAGATGGCATGCTTGTGCATGAGTACCTGGCCGCGTGTTTCTTTTACGGCTTCCACCACACTCTGGTTGGAGGCACGGGTAATGCCCTGATAGCGCTGGCAATGGTCGTCGGCGCATACGTCGAAGATGGTATGGTCTTCGCGGTCGTACCAGCGGATGTATTCTGTTTCAGTCTTGAGGAAGGGAAAGAAGTTGCTGCCCTGTTTGCTGAGGGCCTTCCGCTTTTCAATCTGTGCTAAAAGCCAGCTTCGGGAGATGACGGCATGGGCTTTCAGGAACTCCAGGGAAGAGGTGGCGTTCATCTCGGACGAGATGACGCTGGTGAGGTAGTCTTCTGCCGGCACCTGGTTGATGGCGGTAATCTTTCCTTCGTCGACCACCAGACGCAGGGTGCCGAGGAAGGTTTGTGTTTCCTGGCGTTCCCAGTGGAAATTGATACCGATGGTTACGTCTTCGAGTGAGAAGGAGGCATCGTCTTCCAACGGGGTAAAGGTCAGCTCTCGGTACACGTTTCCGTTCCAGGAAATTCCTCCTTCGTCGAAGGATACACGTTGCTTGCCCGATACGGTTTCTCCTTTGGCCAGAAACTTGGCATTGAGTGTAAAGGCTATTTCAAGGGCATTGACGATGCCCACGTTAATTTCAGGTTCTTTCATGATGCTTAATGTGTTACTTCGTGGTAGATTTGGCGGAGCGTGTCAGCGTCCAGTTTTTGAAGATCTTCTTCGCGGGCCGTCACAAGGATGCCGGCCATATCGAGGGCGCCGGGACTGACAATCAGCTGTGCGTCGCCTTCGGCAGTGTAGCACTGCGGACGATGGGCTGTGCGAGGAATGTAGACGGTGACAAATCCGTAGCGCGGGTCATTCCAGGCAAAGAGGTTGTAGCGTGGCTCGGTTTCTCCTTCGTGCAGGGGCAGGCTGTGCAGGTAGCTGTCAATCAGCCGTACACCTGTGGCCAGTCCTCCCTGAGTGATGAAGGCCCGTATTGGACAGAAGTATCCTTCGATGTCGTAGGCGATGCAGGATTTGCCGTCGGAGAGGGGTTCGAAACCTTTTTCTACCGCTGTGCTCATCAGTCTTTCCCATTGGCGGATGAGGGGCACATCTTCCTGCGTACGGCCTGGAAATGGAAGTGGTCGGGGGCAGAAGCACCGCATTTGGCTCCATTGTAGAATACGGTGTAGCCGCTGGCAAAGTTCTTCTCCAACCAGTCGACCAGGCGTTCGGGCAACCGGCGCGAAGTTTTGTCGGCCAATGTCTGCCACTGGTGACTTTCCGTGGAGATGGTGAGGTGTCCCGGCAGAATGGGGTAAGGATTCAGTCGCAGGCTGAAAGGTTCGTCCAGCAGGATACGGACAGACTCTTGCTCTTCCGGCTTGTGGCTCAGGCAGAGGAAGCAGGGACGGGAAGCGATGGAGGCCTTGTCTACTTTGGCACAGGTAGAAACGGCGCGTGCCGGATTGAACTGCACGGTGATGTCGTTCGCACCGAGTGAAAGTGTACGGGTCTGTACGTGTGCCAGTGCTTCGTGGTTTTTGCGGGCCAGTGGCCATGTGTCGAGCTGGTGACGGATAAAGGTTTCGGCAGAAGCCGCAGGGGCTGCATCTTCCCATGAAAGAGGGTGACGGAGCAGGGCCTGGCGTTTCCGTATTTCCAGGTACGCAGGCTGTCCTTGTAGCTGTTGTTCTGGTTCTGCTTCTCAATACTCAGGGCTGCGTCGGAATTGCCTTCCCAGCGACGGCACAAATAAAGTACATCGTAGATACGTCCGATGCGGTATTCCCGGGAGAAAGCCAGTCCTAACGCATAATCTTCGCCATAGCTGGTGTTCGGTACACGGATTTTCCGCAGCAGCGGCGTGAAGAAAGCACGCGGGGCTCCCAGTCCGTTGATGCGGAGAGCGTTGTTGTGTCCGTTGGTATCGGTCCATTCCTTGTGGTCGATGACGCCCGGCGGCAATGTCTCCAGTTGGAAGTTGGTCATGCGGTAAGAGCCGATAACCATGGCGCAGCGTTCCCGGCGGAACTTGTCGACAATGGTCTGGAGGGTAGACGGACTGCTGTACAAGTCGTCGCTGTCGAGCTGTACGGCAAAGCGTCCGCAGAGAGGGTGATGCACACCCAGGTTCCAGCATCCGCCGATGCCCAAATCGTCACGTTCGGGAATGAGGTGAATCACTTTTTCGTTTCCGGCGTATTGGTCAATGCACTCCGTGGTACCGTCGGTAGAATGGTTGTCGATGACAATCAGGTTGAACGGGAAGTCTGTTTCCTGCTTCAGTACCGATTCAATGGCGTCGGCAATGGTACGGATACGATTGCGTACGGGGATGATGACCGAAGCTTCGTATGCAAACTCGCCTTCCGACAAATCGATTTTGCGCTCCACCGGAGGCAGGAAGGCATGAATGTTCTTCAGGTAATAAGTAAACGCCGTTTCCCGTTCCAGTTGTACGCTCCGGTTGCGCGGGTCTACGTAATCAAACTGTTTTTCGCCCGACAGGCGGGTGTCTTCTTCAATTTCGGTATAAAGAAACTCACGTATGTGTGTCAGTTCGTATTTCTGTGAAAGTGCCAGCCGCACGGCATACAAGGCAGAATACTGGTATTCGGGCTGGTGGGTGATGGTGTCGAACGCTTCCTGCAAGGCAGCCGTTTTGAAGAGCAGTACCGAGCCGAAGTCAAAGTCATCGCGCACGCTTCCCGGCTGGTAGTCGATGACCGGATGAGGCTTTCGCACTCCCTCTGTCACCTGATAATGGTCGGCATAAACCATGCCTGATTCTGGTGCGGCTAAGTAGTCGCACATGCGCTCCAGTGCCATGTAGCCCATATCTAATGTGTGGGGTTTGGTATAAATAAGGAGGTAGGGGGTACGAGTGAGGGCAAGCATCTGTCGGATGCCTTCGGTATGCTGGAAGGAGAAAGAGGGAAGAAGGTGGCATTTCTCCGTGGGAATGTCTTTGTCCTCCGGATGGTCAGTTAGTAGGAATATCTGGTCTGTTCGGGGACTCTCCGTCAGGCCTTTGATGGTTTTATTCTGCTGGTTATCACTCCCGTATAAAAGGAAGCAAGTTACTTGGTTATTCATAATTTAATACATTTATACGTACAAAGATAGGCAATATATCTTATTTTTTCCCTAACTTTGTACGCTAAATATGTGGAATATGCGCAGTGCTTTCGTTTAAGGAACCGGGAATGTCTCAGTACTTCCTCGAAAGTACTCTAGTACTTCCTTGGCAGTACTCCAGTACTTCAGGGGAAGTACTCCAGTCCTGACAAGAGAGGACTGGAAGTGAGTAAAAGCCTGTGGCATAAAGAAGTAAAGAGCGCTATGACGAAAAAAACTCCTTTATTAGGCAAAACATTGGGCGAGCTGAAAGCGATTGTGCAGGATTTGGGAATGCCTAAATTTACTGCCGAGCAGATTGCATCGTGGCTGTACGACAAGAAAGTAGGCTCCATTGAAGAGATGACAAACCTTTCGCTCAAAAACCGTGAGCGGCTGATGGAGAACTACGAGGTGGGGGCCAGTGCACCGGTGCATGAGATGCGTTCGGTAGACGGAACGGTGAAATACTTGTTCTGTACGCCCGAAGGTGATTACATAGAATCCGTATATATTCCCGATGACGACCGGGCTACTTTGTGCGTGTCGTCACAGGTGGGATGCAAGATGAACTGTAAATTCTGTATGACCGGAAAGCAGGGATACACGACCAGCCTGACAGCTGCACAGATTCTGAATCAGATTTATTCGGTGCCGGAACGGGATACGCTGACCAACGTGGTGTTTATGGGCATGGGCGAACCGTTCGACAACCTGGACGAAGTGCTGCGTGCCTTGGAAATCCTGACTGCCGATTATGGCTACAAATGGAGCCCGAAGCGTATCACGGTTTCTACCGTAGGACTGCGGAAAGGACTGGAGCGTTTCCTGGAAGAAAGTGACTGCCACCTGGCCATCAGTCTGCATTCTCCTTTCCCTTCCAGCGCAGGGAACTGATGCCGGCAGAGAAGGCTTTCTCCATTACCGAGATGGTAGAGATACTTCGTCGGTATGATTTCAGCAAGCAGCGCCGTCTGTCTTTTGAATACATTGTGTTCAAGGGAGTGAACGACAGTCTGATTTATGCCAAGGAACTGGTGAAACTGCTCCGTGGACTGGACTGCCGGATGAACCTGATTCGTTTTCATGCCATCCCGAACGTGGATCTGGAAGGAACGGATATGGAGTCGATGATTGCTTTCCGTGATTATCTGACACAGCACGGCTTGTTCGCTACCATTCGCGCTTCACGCGGAGAAGATATCTTTGCGGCTTGCGGCATGCTTTCTACCGCCCAGCAGACAGGCAGAGAAAAAAGAGAAAGAAGTGAAACCTTTTAATACAAGAAACATAATGAAACGAATGACATTTTACCTTGGAATGGCCCTGGCGGTGCTGTCGCTTGCTTCCTGCCGCAACGGGGGAAGAGTATCATTACTCCGGTGTCAAGCGGACGCCCGTATGAAGTGATGGTGGTGGCCGATGACAAATGCTGGATGAGTCCGGACAGTGCACTGTTTCATGTGCTGGACACGGATGTGCCGGGATTGCCTCAGGCTGAACGCTCTTTCCGTATTTCGCGTGTGCGGCCTGACTTTTTTGACCGTTCGGTGCGTCTGTTCCGTAACATCATTATTGTAGATATTCAGGACATTTATACGCAGCCCAAATTCAAGTATACGCGTGATGCCTATTCGTCTCCGCAGATGATCATGACCATTCAGGCGCCTAACCAGAAGGAGTTTGCAGACTATGTTTCGAAAAACGGTCAGGTGATTATCGACTTCTTTACCCGTGCCGAAATGAACCGTCAGGTGAAGTTGCTGGAGAAAAAACACAATGAAACACTTTCGACCAAGGTACAGAGCATGTTTGATTGCGACATCTGGATGCCGGTGGAAATGGAATCGTACAAGCAGGGTGAGAATTTCCTGTGGGCTTCGAGCAACTTGAATGATTTGAATTTTGTGATGTATGCCTATCCGTTCCGCGACCACGATACGTTTACCAAAGAGTATTTCATTCATAAACGTGACTCCGTGATGAAGGTTAACTTGCCGGGTGCGCGTGAAGGCATGTATATGGAAACAGCCGATTCTATGTTTGTTGAGACGCGCAACATTGCCGTGAAGGGAGACTATGCATTCGAGGCCCGCGGATTGTGGGAAATGAAGAATGATGCCATGGGTGGTCCGTTTGTATCGCATGTGCGGGTAGACCGTGACAATGCACGGGTTATCGTGGTGGAAGGTTTTGTCTATAACCCGGGCAAGCTGAAACGTGACCAGATTCGCAAGCTGAACGCGGCGTTATATACACTGAAGCTTCCTTCAGAAAAAGAAGTGTCGGAAATTCCGGTAGACAATTCCATCTCGGAAGAACAAATCAAACAAGAAGCTGAACAGAATAAGCAATAAATATGGAAAATCGTAAAATTAGAGTGGGAATCACTCATGGAGATATAAACGGGGTAGGCTATGAAGTGATATTGAAGACTTTCTCTGACCCCACCATGCTGGAACTTTGTACGCCGGTGGTGTACGGTTCTCCCAAGGTTGCTGCGTATCACCGCAAGGCCATGGAGATACAGACCAGTTTCAGCATTGTAAATTCTGCTGAAGAGGTGCAGGACGGAAGAGTGAACGTGGTGAACTGCATAGAAGAGGAGTTGAAGGTGGAACTGACCAAGCCGACTCCCGAAGCTGGAAAAGCGGCACTGGCTGCACTGGAAAGAGCGTTGGCCGATTACCGGGAAGGCCTGTTCGATGTGCTGGTGACAGCTCCTATCAACAAGCATACCATCCAGTCGGATGCGTTCCATTTCCCGGGACATACGGAATACATTGAAGAGCGTGTAGGTGAAGGACAGAAGGCCTTGATGATTCTGCTGAAGGGTGATTTCCGTGTGGCACTGGTGACTGGCCATGTACCCGTGCGTGACATTGCCGGTGAACTGACCAAAGAACTGATTATGGAAAAGATGGAGATTTTCCATCGTTCGTTGAAGAAAGATTTCGGTATCGACAATCCGCGTATTGCCGTGTTCTCACTGAATCCTCATGCGGGAGACAACGGACTGTTGGGAACGGAAGAGCAGGAAGTGATTATTCCGGCCATGAAGGAAATGATAGCTCGTGGCGTGCAGTGCTTCGGGCCGTATCCTGCCGATGGTTTCATGGCTCAGGCAATTATACGCATTTCGACGGTATTCTGGCTATGTATCATGACCAGGGACTGGCTCCGTTCAAGGCACTGGCCATGGATGAAGGAGTAAACTTCACTGCCGGTTTGCCTATCGTACGCACTTCGCCTGCTCACGGTACGGCATACGATATTGCCGGAAAAGGCATTGCTTCGGAAGATTCTTTCCGTCAGGCAGTGTACGTGGCCATGGATGTGTTCCGCAACCGTGACTGGGAAAAAGAAATCAGTGCCCGCCCGTTGCGCAAGCAGTATTATGAGAAACGAGATGACAGTGATAAACTGAAATTAGACAGTATAGAAGAGGAATAACATGAAGTTTGCAATCATATCAGCCGGGGAAGGTTCCCGGCTGGCACAAGAAGGAGTTCAGTTGCCCAAACCACTGGTGCAACTGAACGGTATGGCCATGATTGACCGTCTGATTCACATCTTTGCGAAGAACGGAGCAGAAGAAGTGGTGGTCATTATCAACAATGAGGTGGCTTTGACAAAGGAATACCTGAGCAAGCTGGAAAAAACATCGGAAGTGCCTTTGCGGGTTATTGTCAAGACAACACCCAGTTCCATGCACAGTTTTTACGAACTGAGCCGTTACCTGAAGGACGACCGTTTCTGCCTGACTACGGTCGACACGATTTTCCGGGAAGAGGAGTTTTCACGCTTTATTGACGCTTTCAAGGCTTTTGAAGGGGATGGCATGATGGCCGTTACGGATTACATTGACGACGAAAAACCGTTGTATATCGGTACGGACGAAGACCGCAATATTACCGGTTTCTATGATACTTTGCAGCCTGATACGCGTTACATCTCAGGGGGAATCTATTGTCTGTCGCCCAACTCAATCGTGACATTGGAAAAATGTATGGCGCAGGGTATGTCGCGCATGCGTAATTTTCAGCGTCAGCTGGTAGCCGACGGCCTTCGGCTCAAGGCTTATCCTTTCTCAAAGATTTTGGATGTGGACCATGCGGGGGACATTGTAAAAGCAGAGGCTTTTTTGAACGGACAAGATTAAAAACAGAATAAACCAATATTGATTTTTTGCGTAAAATCTAGAAATAAGAATAACAAGATAGAATGTGTAAAAGAGGAGAGAAGATTCGGGTGGTTGGTGTGAGCCGTGGTAATGAATATTCCCCGAATCACGTAGACAATGATGCGGCAATCCTTCGGCTTGCGGCAGAAGCATTGGAGAGAATGGGGTGTGAGGTGACAATTTATCCGGAAAAGGAATTTGTTGCTCAGAACATAGAGGGTGAATTTATTTTCGACATGGCTCGCGACCGCGCCACCATTGAGCGGTTGAAAAAACTGGAAGACGGGGGTGCCCTGGTGGTGAACTCTGCGTATGGCATTGACAACTGTGTCCGTCAGCAGATGACGGAGCTGCTGGTGGCAAATGAAGTGCCACATCCCCGGAGCTTTATTATTTCTACTGATGAGAAGTTTACTCCTTCCGTGTTCCCTTGCTGGATTAAGCGAGGCAATTCGCATGCCATGGTGAAAGAAGACGTGGTGTACGTGGAATGTCGGGAAGAAGCAGAAGTGGTGATGGCCGATTTCCGGAAACGGAACATTCCGGTGGCAGTAGTCAACGAACACCTGGTGGGAGATTTGGTGAAGTTCTACGGGGTACAGGGAACGAATTTCTTTTATACCTTCTATCCAACGGAACAGTCACACAGCAAGTTCGGACTGGAAGCCATCAACGGAGCCACGAGAGGTTTCCCGTTCGATGTCAAGCAGCTTCAGGCATACGCCAACAAGGCAGCGAGGTGCTGAATGTGCCTGTATACGGAGGCGACTGTGTGGTATCGGCTACCGGTGAAATCCGCATCATCGACTTTAACGACTGGCCCAGCTTTGCCCGTTGCCGTGAAGAAGCCGGACCGGAAATCGCCAAGTGTATCTATAATCGTATTATCCACAAATTAGAAAAATAATGAGTACGGAGAAAAAAGGAGTAGAGGCTTCTTTCAAGTCCATGGATACAGAAGAGTTTCTGGACATCCATTTCAATCGCCCAATAGGTTATGTGTGGGCGTTGTTTTTCCAGCGTTTCGGGGTACATCCCAATGTAGTGACCATCCTGTCCATCATTTTAGGCGTAGCGGCAGGAGTGATGTTTTATTATCCCGACATGACGCATACGCTGATTGGTATTTTCCTCTTGATGTGGGCCAACCATTATGATAGTTGCGACGGGCAGCTGGCACGTATGACCGGCAAGAAAACCCGCTGGGGACGTATGCTCGACGGATTTGCCGGTGACCTTTGGTTTATCACCATCTATGTCGCCATCTGTCTGCGTCTGATGAACCAGCCGCTTCCTTTCCATCTGGGAGAGGCTTCCGGACAGACCTGGAGCATATATATATGGCTGATAGCCTGGTTCTCAGGTACGGTGTGCCATAGCAAGCAATGCACGCTGGCCGATTATTACCGTAACATCCACTTGTTCTTCCTGAAGGGAAAGGCAGGTAGTGAGCTGGATAACTTCAAACAGCAACGTGAGATTTCCATAGTCTGCCGTGGAAAGGCAACTTCTGGTGGAAGGCCTTCTTGTATTTTTATGGCAACTATACCGCAAGCAGGAACAGATGACTCCCAACTTCCAGCGTTTCTACGCCTTTGTGCAGGAACGTTACGGTGACAACATTCCTCAGGAGTTGCGCGATGAGTTCCGTGCCTTGAGCTTGCCGTTGATGAAGTACACCAACATCCTGACATTCAATACCCGCGCGATAGTCCTTTACATCAGCCTGCTGATAGGAGAACCGTGGTTGTATTTCATTTTCGAGATGGTGGTGATGACCAGTCTGTTTGTGTACATGCGTCGTCGTCATGAGGCATTGTGTGCATATCTTTACCATAAATACGCCAAGTGATGAAGGAAAAGTTTCGGAATATATTCTGGTTTTTCGGCATCTTTGCCATTGTGGTTATGCTCTGCACGTTCGATATGGACTATCAGGAGTTGTGGCAGAACTTGCGCAAGGCAGGGGTGTGGTTTCCGGCCGTGATTCTTCTGTGGGTGTTCATCTATTACCTGAATGCCTGGTCATGGTATGTCATTATCCGCGACGGGAAACATGCCAAGGTGCCCTTCTGGAAGGTCTATAAGCTGACCGTATCCGGTTTTGCCCTGAACTATGCCACTCCGGTGGGACTGATGGGCGGTGAGCCGTACCGAATCATGGAGCTTACGCCTTACGTAGGTGCTAGCAAGGCCACCTCGTCGGTTATTCTCTATGTGATGATGCACATCTTTTCTCATTTCTGGTTCTGGCTGGTATCGGTCGTCTTGTTTGTGATTTTTGAACCGGTGAACTGGGGGATGGGGATCATGCTCTCGGTGGTGGCTTTCTTCTGCCTGCTGGCCATTTATTTCTTTATGAAAGGCTATCGCAACGGAATGGCGGTACGCACGTTCAAGCTGTTGTGCCGTCTGCCTTATGTGAAACGCTGGGCCAGCCGTTTCCTGACTGAAAAGAGAGAGACGCTGGAACGCGTGGACGCACAGATTGCCGCACTTCACAAGCAGCGGAAAAGCACGTTCTACGTGGCATTGGGACTGGAGTTCATGGCGCGTATTGTGAATTGTGCCGAAGTGTTCTTTATCCTGAACATTCTGACCGACCATGTGAGCTTCCTGTCCTGCATCCTGATTATGCCTTCACTTCCTTGTTTGCCAACCTGTTCTTTTTCTCGCCCATGCAGCTTGGGGCACGCGAGGGAGGATTTGCACTGGCGGTAGGAGGGCTGGCCATTCCGAGTGCGTTTGGCATCTATACGGGACTGATTACCCGTGTGCGTGAATTGATATGGATTGTAATTGGCGTGTTGCTGATGAAAGTCGGCAACGGCACCCCAAATAAGACTAAAGATGAGTAAACTGACAGATGTAAAAGGCGTAATCTTTGATTACGGAGGAACAATCGATACGAACAGCCGCCACTGGGCGGAAGTGTTGTGGAGCAAGTATGAAGAATTTCAGGTGCCGGTGGACAAGGCGAGTTTCCGTGAGGCATACGTGCACGGGGAACGTACGCTGGCCCGTGTGCCGCTGGTCAAGCCGGAACATAATTTCCACGATGTGCTGCGCATCAAGACCGACATTCAGATGAAGTACTTGGTGGAACAAGGCAAGCTGGACGGAGAAGAAGCCCGCTGGGAAGACTATGCCGGGAAAGTGGCCGACAGCTGCTACCGCTATGTGCTGGACGTGCTGGAACACACCCGTCCCGTAGTGAAGTCACTTTCCGAACGCTACAAGCTGGTGCTGGTATCCAACTTCTACGGGAATATCCAGACCATCCTGAAAGACTTCGGCTTGTTTGATTTCTTTGCCGGCATCATAGAATCGTCGGTAGTGGGAGTACGCAAGCCCGATCCTGCCATCTATCGGCTGGGTGTGGAAGCCATGGGGCTGCCTGCCGGAAATGTGCTGGTGGTAGGCGATTCCTTCTCCAAGGACGTGGTGCCCGCAAAGGCTGTCGGCTGCAAGGTGGCCTGGCTGAAAGGTGAAGGCTGGGGCAACGAAGAAATAGATGAAACACTTCCGGATGTAATCATCACCGACTTGCCGGAACTTTTGTCGTATGTATAAAAGAGGGGCAAGGATGAAGAAAAAAGGAATTGCCCTGGTGGAACGCCAATACCTGTTCCCCTTTGTACTGATAACCTCACTCTTTTTTCTGTGGGGATTTGCCCATGCCATTCTGGACGTGCTGAACAAGCATTTTCAGGAACTGCTCACCATCACCCGTACCCATTCGGCCATGATTCAGGCCACGATGTACATGGGTTATTTCATCATGGCCATTCCGGCCGGATTGTTCATCAACCGTCACGGATACCGTAAGGGTGTGGTGCTTGGATTGTTGCTCTACGGAATAGGCTCGTTGTTGTTCATTCCCGGACAATATATAGCTTCGTTCAATATGTTCCTGTTCTCGTTATTCGTCATCGGATGCGGACTAACCTTCCTGGAAACGGCCGCCAATCCGTATGTGACGGAGTTGGGAGCACGGGAAACGGCTGCCAGCCGACTGAATTTCGCTCAGTCATTCAACGGGCTGGGATGTATCTTTGCACCGATTCTGACCGGTCTCTTGCTTTTCTCCGACGAAGACAAAGGAGCAAGCGGTAATGTGGCTCTTCCGTATGCGTGATGGGAGTGATTGTCCTGCTGGCTGCGCTGGCTTTTATGCGCGTACGTCTGCCGGAAATTCCTCATGAGGAGGAAGTGGATAGTGAAGGCCATCGCGTAGGTCTGTGGGCGCATAAGCTTTTTGTGTTCGGACTGGTTGCACTGTTTGCCTACGAGGTATCCGAGATTTCCATCAATAGTTTCTTTATTAACTACGTGACGGAAGTTGGCTGGATGAATGCCCGCGATGCTTCACTGGTACTTTCGTTCGGCGGATTGGGACTGTTCATGGTAGGACGTTTCGTGGGAAGCTGGATTATGCGCCGTGTCCGTGCCGAGAAGATGCTTTTCTGGTGTGCTACGGGAACAGTCATCACCACCCTGCTGGGTGATTTCTGGATTTAGGCTCCGTATCGTTCGTGGCCCTTCTTTGCGGCTATGCCTTCGAGGCCATCATGTTCCCCACTATTTTTGCCCTTTCGCTGAAAGGTTGGCAGTCATACGAAGCGCGCCTCTTCCTTCCTGATGATGTCGCCGGTGGGCGGTGCCGTAGGCCCCGTGCTTATGGGACTGGTAGGAGATTGTGCCGACATGCACTGGGCATTCATCGTGCCTTTTGCCGGCTACGTGGTGGTGTGGTTCTATGCCCGTCATATAATGATTCAGAAAACTGATGCCGCTTTCTTTGGCGGTCATGTCATTCATGATAAAGAAGCGCGAAACCCTTCAGTGTCTCCCGACACCGTGAGGGCTTCGCGCTTCGCTTTTAGTGATAATTATAGTAAGTTATTTGTCTTGAGGAGCCAGTGGATGTGCCGGACATGCATTCGGGCAGCATGGGGCGGGCATGTGTCCCGGATGGACTGTTCCGGCGTGTCTCATCGGGAAATGTCCTTTGTGAAATCTGCCCGGGCGCTCCATGCTGAATACCTTTTCCAGCTGGCGGGCATTCAGAATCTTCTTGAATGAAGCATAGTACTTCTTCTGGGTATCGAGCACTTTCTGACGAACTTCAAAGCGTTGTTCGATGTCCTGCTGAATCTGTGCGTCTGTACGTTCGCACGGTTTTACTTTATTTTCTTTTGCGGCCGGACGGCATTCTTTCAAGCAGTCAGGTATTCCTTGTAGAGAGAAGTAAACTGGGCTAATTTGGCATCGTCCAGCATCAGTTGTTTTCCCATACGCTGAGCCTGTGCTTCCATACGTTGTTCCGGAGTGAGTTTTACCTTGCAAGGCTTTTCGGCTTTTTCCGGACAAACCTGAGGTGCAGCATTTTGTGCCATCACGCTTCCAAAACCTAAACATACGGTAAGAATCAATGTAGATAATAAATGAGTTGTTTTCATTGTAGTCAAAATTTAAAAGTGAATAATCATTTTCAGTGCACTTACGGCTTTAAGACAATGAATCCCTCTTGTGGTTTATTGGGAAAATGCTTTTTTAACATTTTAGGAGATTTAATTTTTGAAGTGTGAAATTCTCTGCTGAGAATGTGGGAAATGTGTAAACTTACTTAGATAAATGAGAATTTAGCAAACTTCGGATCAGGGTATGTAAAATGCTTAGGCGTTTGAATTAAAACTCTTTGACGTTTCAGTTAAAACGCCAAAGAGTTTTGAAACGAATGCACTTGCGTTTCAAGTCAAACGTCCTTGCGTTTTTTAGAGGAGTGCAATCAATTTGAAGTGTACTGAAAATAGTTGTCAGTTTGAAGATTAATTCCTGACAAAGTTGACAGGTTAAACATTATATTCCTAAAAAGGTTGTCAGTTCTGCAAAACTACAACAAAAACTCAATATCCGTAT
>ENA-OQHA01000413-OQHA01000413.1-human-gut-metagenome-genome-assembly--contig:-NODE-413-length-21710-cov-3.325256_pt1 | contig 21710 bp, 24 predicted proteins | sample MGYA00242558_ERZ504707 | MGnify/ENA primary metagenome ERZ504707 (study PRJEB26092, sample SAMD00036197) | human gut metagenome | host: Homo sapiens | study: EMG produced TPA metagenomics assembly of...
AATGAACAGGAGTATAGATTTAACCATAGAAAGATGGGAAAGACTATCATGGATAAAATCAAGAAATACCTACAGAGATCATTTCCTATCAGTCATAGACAAATAGTCTATATCCTGAATATTTCTGCTCCACACTTCTCTTAAATCGTTACCTGTAGATTATGGGTATTCAAATAATTTTTTATGAATGGGATTTTCAATACAATATATAGAATCAGTACGCCGCTCATATTCAGAATGATATCATCTATATCTGCTGATCCAACCTTCCAAATATATTGAATGACTTCTACTCCTACAATCATAAATAAGAAAAAGAAGAAATAAGGTTGAAATGAACGCATTGGTTTAAATAAGACATATACAAAATACCCAAAAGGCATAAACAACATGACATTCCCAATCATATTCAGAATGATATTCTTAATAGGTAATGTATGTCTTGTATAAGCTGTGTAATAAAGAAATATTGTCTTTAATGGCTGATATTCACACTACTTATAACTTTAACATGTCTTAATGCTGGATTAAGGAACAATTGATAAGTAAGATTTATAAGGTAGATGATGAATGCGATACTATGAAGTATATAAAACATTCTTCTTTTATTTTTTACTACATTTCTTGCACCATAAGCGTAACCCACCAAACCAATCATCTGAATAATAACAAGTACAAATGTCTGTGTAATAGAAAACTTGATTGTATAAGAAATGATATCTATTAATTGAATAATGAAAGCGACAGCTGCAATGAGCAAGAATATATAACGTTTATGTTTCATGACAGTGTCCTCCGACATGTCATTTTAATTTGTTCACTTGTGAGTGTCAATAAACAATACTATTTAACATAATTTAACACAAAAAAGAGGAAAGCCGTAAGGATTTCCTCTTAGTGGTTTTAAGAATTATTTCTTAGCGAATGGAGATTCGTAATCGTAGATTGTTTCTAGGATAGCTTCCATATCTTTAACCATAGGCATTCTTGGTTAGCAGGAGTACACTGGTCTTCGTATGCGTTCATAGCGATTCTATGTACTGATTCTTCCCAATCAGCTTTGCTGATGTTCTGTGACTTAACGTTTACAGCACCACCAACTTTTACCCATAACTTTTCAACAGCCTGTGCGAACATTTCAACACCTTCTGCATCAGTCTTTGGATGTAAGCCGATTAATTCTGCTAATTCTCTATATTTCTTATCTGCCTTATAGTCTTCGATCTTTGGCAGATGTTTAACTTAGTTGGAACTGTACCATTGTATCTGATTACATGTGGTAATAACATACCGTTAGTACGTCCATGAGGAATATGCCATTCTCCACCGATCTTATGAGCTAATGAGTGGTTCATTCCTAAGAATGCGTTAGCGAATGCCATACCTGCGATTGATGCAGCGTTATGCATCTTAATTCTAGCATCAGGATCACCTTCAAGTACTGACTTTTCAAGGTTTTCGAATACTAACTTAACAGCCTGTTTAGCCCAACCATCAGTGAAGTCAGAAGCTAAGATTGAACATATGCTTCAATAGCATGAGTTAATACGTCGATACCAGTATCAGCAGCGATTCTTGGTGGCATAGACATAGCGAATTCAGGGTCAACAATTGCGATTGTTGGAGTTAAAGCGTAGTCAGTTAATGGATATTTCTTGTTTTCCTTAGTATCAGTGATAACTGCGAATGGAGTTACTTCTGAACCTGTACCTGAAGTAGTTGGGATACATACTAACTTAGCTTTCTTACCAAGTTCTGGGAACTTGAATGCTCTCTTTCTGATATCCATGAATTTCTGCTTGATGTCGTCGAAGTTAACTTCTGGATGTTCATACATTAACCACATAACTTTAGCAGCATCCATTGAAGATCCACCACCGATAGCGATGATTGTATCAGGCTGGAAGCTCTTCATGATTTCAAGACCCTTAAGAGTCATATCTAAAGATGGATCTGGTTCAACGTCGATGAATAAGTCAACGTCTACTTTGTTACGTCTTCTTCTGATAACATCTTCGATCTTTCCTACATAACCAAGGTCATACATACCTCTGTCTGTAACGATCATTGCTTTCTTCATTTCCTTCATATCTCTAAGATATCTGATTGAATTTCTTTCGAAATAAATCTTTGGAGGAAGTTTAACCCATTGCATATTGTTGTTACGTCTCCCTATTCTCTTAATATTTAGTAAGTTAATAGCACTTACGTTGTTTGATACTGAGTTATGACCATAAGAACCACAACCAAGTGTTAATGAAGGTAAGAATGCATTGTATACTGAACCGATACCACCGAATGTAGATGGAGCGTTTTCAATAATACGGATAGCTTTGATTCTCTTACCGAATGCTTTAGAAATTTCATGATTAGTAGTATGGATTGCAGCTGAATGTCCTAAACCGTTGAATTCAACAGTCTGAGCAGCCTTTTCAATACCATCTTCAGTAGAGTTTGCTTTGATCATACCTAATACTGGAGAAAGCTTTTCTCTAGTCATTGGTTCGTTAGGACCGATTTCCTTAACTTCGCAAACTAAGATCTGAACATCATCAGGTACTTTGAAACCAGCCTGTTCAGCAATCCAAGTAGCGTTCTTACCTGGAACGATGCTGTTTAATCTAGCTTCATTTACGTTTTCACTGTATGCTGTTGCACCGAACATGAACTGTTCAAGTTTCTTCTTTTCTTCTGCATTACAGAAATGTACATGATAACGACCAAGTTCTTTCTTGAATTCATCATAGATTTCGTGATCTACAACAACAACCTGTTCAGATGCACAAATCATACCGTTATCGAATGATTTTGATAAATAAATATCGTTTGCTGCCATTTTGATTTTACAAGACTTTTCTACGTATGCAGGAACGTTACCAGCACCTACACCTAAAGCAGGTTTACCACAAGAGTAAGCAGCCTTAACCATTGCGTTACCACCAGTAGCTAAGATAGTAGCAACACCTGGATGATTCATTAATGCACTAGTTGCATACATAGTTTTCATTGGTAACCACTGGATTACGTTCTTAGGAGCACCAGCTTTTACTGCAGCATCTAACATTACCTTAGCAGCCATAACTGAACAGTCATGAGCACCTGGGTGGAATGAGAAGATGATTGGGTTTCTAGTCTTCATAGCGATTAAAGACTTAAAGATAACTGTAGAAGTTGGGTTTGTTACTGGAACGATACCACAAACAACACCAACTGGTTCAGCAATTTCAGTGATACCAGTAAGTGGATCTTCACTAATAATACCTACAGTCTTTGTATGACGCATGTTGTTAGTAACATATTCACAAGCGAATAAGTTCTTAACAGCTTTGTCTTCAAATACACCACGGCCAGTTTCTTTTACTGCAGCTTCTGCAAGAACACCGTGCTTATCAAGACCAGCAACTGACATCTTTGCTACGATGTAGTCAACAGTTTCCTGGTCAAAACCTTCGAATTCGTCTAATGCTGTTAATGCGTTATTAACTAACTCATCAATGCAAGCATCAGTCTTTTCTTCTGTCCATTCTTCAACTTTCTTTTCGACTTTCTTATCAGCCATTTTTATATCCTCCATTGACCAAAATATTTCTTTTTCATATTTTGTAAGTTCACTATACATGACTTCTTGTGAAAAAACAAGCATACTTTTGTGAAAATTTACACAATTTGTAGAATGCATTTACTGAAAACGTTTGCAGTTTAGGGATATCCGATTAGGTGTTTTTTTGCTTAGTTTTTATCAAAAATTTAAATTATAATTATTTTTTATAGTGATAGATTACTCTCAAAATTATGAACGTTTACTTTTAAAGTCTTTCACTAAATATTTCCACTGTCTTTAGTATATCTCTTGCAACATTCATCTTATCCTTAAATAAAGCACTCATACTACCAACTGACTTGAAAGGATCCTGCAATAAGACCTTCCTATCTTCAATGAAACCATTCTTCACAATATAATCTACAATCAATTCTACAAAGTGAATCTGTCTAGAATTCAAGCTCTGATCATCTAAGAAACGTGAGAACTCAGCCATAGCAGCTTCTCTATCTAGTCCTACAATCTTTCTAATTAATCTTGTGATAGGTGTATCACCAAAGTGTATTCGATAATCGTCTTTACTACCTAAGTCTATCCATAATAAGTTTTCTAGATGTTTCATTTCATCTGGAGTGATCACTTGATTATGTCTGAGCTTATAGATAGCTTCATCATCCTGATGCTCTTTTAAATAATGCTGGACTTTTTCTTTATAGTTCTCTAGTCCTTCATCATTATAGAAAGCATCATTCACCTTTGTTTCAATGATTTCATCAGTAAAGTGTGTATCTATAGGCTTTACCGGATCATCTTTTGTTAAGTACTTAATAAGTCCTCTAATCTTCTCACGTAATACTTCCAAATCAAAGTAATTGGCAGTTTTCCAATAATCAGGATCTTTTGCACATTTCAAATATTCAGCATTTCTTGCAATATCAGGAGTTGCTTGTTTTTTATAAAGTTCATTTGCGATGGCAATGACATTGTTGATAACTGAAGTAGCATTATAATGATTTAAATAAGCCATCTCAATCATATACATCTGTCTGTCAAAGAATTTAGCTTGTGTATCTTCGTCATGAATCACAACAAGTGAAGATAATTCATCCTTGATATAGTGTGTATCCATTTCATTGAGATTTCTCCAGTTATCTGGATTTTTATATTGGTGTACATACTTCAAACGCAATTTTACATTAAAACTATCTTCATCGAGTGCTTGAATATAACCTGACATTTCTTTGATCTGTTTGTTGATTTCATCAACATAATCCTGGTCTGTTGCATTCTGTTCAAGTGCATAAAGAATATCAACACGCAACTTATAAATACGTTGAGAAAGTGATTCTACAATACCAGATTTTTCAGCATTCTTGTTTACTCTGAAATATTCCATATTTCCTAGGTAATCAAATATTAAGAATTCTTTCTTGTCGTCTCCTGGACCAAACAAATCTTTTCTAAGTCTTGTACCTCGTCCAATCATCTGCCAGAACTTCGATTTACTTCTTACCTTCTTAAAAACACAAGATTAACGATATCTGGTACATCTATACCTGTATCTAGCATATCTACACTAATAGCTATTTGAGGATAACTGTCTGTTTTACTGAATCGATCTATCGCATTTTGTACATATTTTGTATTGAATGTAACAACTTCAGCGAGCTTCCCTTTATATTCAGGATAGAGTACATCAAATCTTTCCTTGATCTTATGTGCGTGATCTTGATTAGCAGCGAATATAATAGTTTTACCTATCTTATCTCCTCCTTCGATTTTAATACCATGTTCCATTAATTCTCTGATTACAGTATCAATTGTATCTAAATTAAAGATAAATTTGTTTAGTAGAGATGATTCGATTGTATCAACATCAGGGAAAAGTGTATCAAATTCTTCCTTCTCCTCTTCCGATAAATCATCATAGCAAATACCTTCTTCTAAGAACTTTAGTTTTGTTTCATAAGAATGGTAACTGACTAAATATTTATTTGAATACCCACAAACCACAGGTATGCTATAAACACGTCTTTAATAAGTTCCTCTTAAACAGTATTAGAAACAAAGAACAAACAAAGATAAAAAAGACTGTTTCTGCAGATTATGGGTATTCAAAAATATTTATCTTTTACAGCTTTTTCATATTCATAAGCATATGTAGGAACACCTGTCTCTAAGTCAAATATAGAATATGTATTCATACTTATACTGTCTTTAGGTGTTGCAGTCAAACCTATGAGTAAGGCATCAAAGTAATCAAATATATCTTTATACCTGTTATATATACTACGATGACTTTCATCAAGAATAATGAGATCAAAGTGTCCTGGTGTAAATAAACGATTTCCATCTTTTCTTCTTGTTTCATCAATCGCATTCATCATTGTAGGATATGTACTAAAGATCATCCTTGATACTTCTGGATCATCTTTATTTTCACAAAGGTTACATGTAGTCAAAGATGGCAAAAGGTTTACAAAGCTTTTCTTTGCCTGTCTGACTAATGCAGTACGATCAGCAAGGAATAAAATGTTCTTTGCCCAATCTGCTTTAGTGAGTACATCTACTAAACTTATCGCAACACGTGTTTTACCACTCCCTGTTGCCATAACAAGTAATGCTTTACGACTTCCCTTTTCAAAGTCTTCACATGTTCTTACAATAGCTTCTTTCTGGTAATAACGGTTTGTGATGGCATCTTGTATAACAGGTTTAGAAATACTTCTACGAGTATCTCTTCTATCAATAAGTAACTGTATCTCATCCTGAGAGAAGATAGAAGAAATCCTTCTATCCGGATACATCATGTCATCCCAAAGAAATGTTTCATAACCATTTGTATAGAATATAACAGGTCTTAATCCATATTCCTTTTCAATGCAATCTGCATAAAGCTTAGCCTGATTACGTCCAATACGAGGATTTGCACTTGTTTTTTTAGCTTCTATAACAGCAATAATCTTTCCAGTTCTACCACGTAATATATAATCTACATAACCATCTTGAGACTCTGTTGGCATATGATGTACAGGGAATTCTACTTGTACATTTGTATCAAAGTCCCATCCAGCTTCTTTAAGTTGCAGATCAATAACAAGTTTTCTTGTCTGCCATTCAAGAGCATTATTAACATCAATATACTCAACAGCTTTCTCTTCTTTTCTCTTAGCAGCGCCTTGTTTTCTTAATTCCACATTTTCAGCAATAACTCTAGCAAGTTCTTCTTTTTGTTTTGCTTCTTTTTCTTTTTGTTTAGTAAGAATCTCTCTGATCTGTTCTTTAAGATCCTTATTCACAAACATATGTGTTTGATCAGGTAACTTAGCAGGATCAAATTTAGGTAACTGTTCCTGGTAATTTATTCCATATGAATAATTAATCCAGCTAATAAGTCTATAGAGATTATTCAAAGCAAGTACTGCTTCTTCTCTATTCACCTTAGCATTTGTATGATGCGTTGCATAGTTACCCAATTTAACTATATATTTAATACCTTCATAAATATCATTAGGAACAATTTGTTTAAATGTGTATTCATTGACTAACGCACTTAGATTATCTCTATATGGCATCTGTAAGTCTATATCGTTCTTATACATGTAATGAACTGCTTGTTCTAATGCACGTCTTGTAAGCATTGCACAGGATGAAGGTGATACCATAAGTCCTTTTTCTGCTTCTATACATATTTCAGCAAAGTCCTGAAACTCTGTTTTTTTCTTTAAAAATGTAAAGTTCAATAGTACCATCTCCTTTATGTTTCTATTATATCCTAAAAAAGAACTTTATTGGGAATAATTGTGGTTACATTATCTATTTAACTTAGAGAATGGTATACTTTAGCTATATTCTATGGAGGTGATTTTATGGATTCAAATCAACATAATGAATTATTGGAATTACTTGAGAAGTCTGAGGAGGATGTTAGAAATGGCAGAGTAGCACCTATAGAGGATACTTTTAAAGAATTGAGAGATATGTTAGGTAGTGGTGATTAGCAGCTAAGGCTGCTTTTTATTATAAAAATCAAATAACCCCATTATAACAACCTTTCACACGTTAATTCTATAAAATTACTTATTCATTTCTCATAATACGTAACCAACTACTATTAAATCACTCTAATTAAACATCTATTACATCAAACTCATCAAATGATTTTCTTGAACTTGGATTACATAACGCTGTGTCCTGTAATGACTTTTTCAAATTATCACAGCAAGGTTTAAATGATAAATAAGTTATTCCTCCACCAACAACACCACCAACTACAGGAATTGCTTTTCTAAAGAAACCAGCAAAAACCTGTTTAGTCATACACACACTAAACCATCTTGAGATTTTCTTTACAATAGGATAGAAAGTACCTTTTGTTAGTGCTTTTTGTAATAGTTTTTTCTCTACTCCTTTTCCTAACGCATTAGAAAGTATCTTAATACTTGCAACTGAGCCCTCTACTCCATACATTACACCCAAACATAAAGTAATAAGATTCATAGTCTCGTCATCAATATTCACACCATTTTCAACATTTATTTCAGGAAAACCATACAGATATAACAATTTCTGTATAGCTCTTAGCATATACCCATAATATTGAGCAATATCTGTTGGCAATGTAGCAACCATAGCAACTCCACCAGGAGCACCCAATGCTAAGGAAATACCACTTACACAATTTCTTTCATATTGGATTACTTGATCTGCTATATTATCAATTTCTTCAACTGTTATACCTGCATGTGCTGGATTGAACTTTACTGCGTCTTGAATAACATCATTTGCATAGTTTTTCATAAATTGCTTTCTCAAAAATTCTTCTCGATCAATATGCATACCCGGTATTCTTAGTCCAAGAACAATTATATCTTCAGTATCCACTCTTCCATCTTTATTAATATCTAAAGCATCAAATACTTTATCCTTAGAATCAAAAACAATATCTTTGCCTTTTGAAACAGCCTTTTTAACTTCATTTCCTGTATTTTCAATAACATTCTTCATTTCAAATTTATTCATTGTAAATACCCCCATAAATAATATTCATATAATAATTTTAGCACGTTATGTTTATGAATTGAGATTTTATTGATACATTGACATATAATCACAACTAATATAATAAAAGCCATGAATCGTTCAATAGTAACTTAATTTGTTTTATTGCTAATAGTTCACGTAACCTTGATTTATCGATTTCTTGTACGAATGATGCGAACTGGTTTTGGAGTTCTAGAGGGGGAATCATTAGAATTATTTTATTCATGGTAGAAATAGGTAATTGTGGTTGCGCTGAACCACTAGCAATTTTTTTCTTTTATATCACTTAATTTCATTTTAAACAATTCTATAAAATAAATTTCATTGAGTATACTTCTATTCATTCTTAATATAACCATTCCAGAATTAATTCTAATATTTTCATACGGAACATTTTTTGAATAATATGCTAAATTACCTACAGTTCCTCGAGTTGTAAGAACTACATCTCCTCTCGATAATTTTCCATTTCGTAAAGCATCATCTTTCTCTCTTGTAATAAAGTTACAATTCTCAAAATCAAATCCTTTTTGAGTTACATTTTTTGCATTTAAAAACAAGCAATAACCATCATCGAGAATTTCCTCTGATTTAGGATAGTTCTTTCCTCTATCACCATCAATAATATCACATATATCTGTCATTGGCTGAACTGGAAATTGACAAGAATTAATAACCGGATCCCCAAACATCTCCACAAATCGGGCTCTAACTGCTTCATCCAACAAAGTTAATTTCTTATTATAGTCCTCTATCAGAAGTTCACACTTTTCTAATACTTTAACAACTTCTTCTTGTCGAACTTCGTCTTTTTCATACTCAATTATAAAATTACCCAAATCAGATTTTTTTATATTAGGCATACAAGCTCCAGATCTAATCCTAAACAGTCTTTCTTGTTGACTTTTTAATGCATAATATAAATATTTGCTGTTTTTAGGACCATCATACAAGTAATAACAATGAGCTCCACACCAAAATGCATCGTTCATATAATTCACATATCCAGAAGAATTTCCACCTTCAGATATTGTTACTGTGTTTTCAGCAACATTAAACTCATTCCATTTACCAGAAGGATTTATTCCACCATTTAAATATGAATATGCACCATCATCGATTAGATTTTCCCATTGATTTGAGTTCCTTTTGAGAATTTGGTAATATCTTTTAACTTAACTCTCATTCACCCCACAAATGCAGATTTGCATTTAACCATAAAATCAGGATTTATAGAGACCTTCCCCTCTCAATTATTTACACTATCAAGCCACAAACTTTCTATGTGATTCCTTTACATTATTCTGATTAACCATAGCATAATGCATAGTAGTATCTATTTGTGAATGACCTAATAAACTCTGTACCTGTTCAATAGGCATTCCCTTATCTATAGCTCTAGTAGCTACTGTTCTTCTAAACTTATGTGGATGTACTCTATGAATACCTAAACGTCTACCTAAATTCCTTAATCTTATCTCTACACCACTAATCTGTAACCTATTAAAAGGTTTATCTAAAGAGACGAATAATGCTGGATTATCGTCTGTTCGGCTCTTTAGATAATTCTTTAAGTGTATTTTTGTTCTTGCATCAAAGTATACAGGTCTTTCTTTATTCCCCTTACCAAACACAACACATTCTCTATTCTCAAAATCTATATCTTCTATATTGATATTCACTAGTTCCCCTACTCTCATACCTGTAGAAGCCAACAAATCAATAATAGCCAAGTCTCTTAAATTATCACAACTATCTCTTAAACACTCTAAAGACTCATCAGATAAAGTTTCTTTAATCACCTTATCTGTTTTTATCTTGTGAATCCTCTTCATAGGACTCTTAAGAATATAGTTTTCTTCTTCTAGCCAAGAGAAGAAACTACTTAGGTTTCTTCTTATATTATCAATACTTACCTTAGAACAATTGTTTATCTTCTGATAATCAGTAAGATATGTTCTTAAATCATCTGTAGTCATATGTGTAAAATGTATATCTGTTCTATTCTCCAACATCACTAAAGTAGACTTATAGTATTGAGTTGTTCTTTTTGAACATCCTTCTATCTCTTTGGATGCAATAAACTTGTCTATGAGTTCCATATTAGAATATTCAAAAATATCCTGAATACTATCTTCTTGCATAATAAAAGTTACGTTATCCAGACAAGACTTTAATGTTCTATGTAACATTTCCATCTGTGCATTGTCTAGATAACGTAACAATTTCTGTTCAATTTCTTTAATAATAGTTTCTTTCATGTTGATAACCTCCGTTACCAACATCATCTACACCCTATTAAACAAATTTATTCAATTATATTAACCAAAATACTCTTGCATTAAGCTATCAAATAGTTCTTGTGATGCTTCTAATGACTTCTGTATTCGAGACCTTGATTTATCGATTTCTTGTACGAATGATGCGAACTGGTTCTGGAGTTCTAGAGGGGAACCACTCCTTTTAACGATTTTATTTTACCTTGAAATAGGTTAGCTTGTGACGAAGCTGTTTTTGATTTATTTATCTGATTCTGCAAATAATCAGAAGTAATCATATATTCTGCAAAAACAGGATTTATATTTGATTTAAATCTCAGCAAAGCAATACTTCTAACCATTTGAAATTTGATATTCTTTGGAACAATACAACATCTACCTATAGATCCAGAACAAGAAATCAGCACATCACCCTCTTTAGGAATTATCCTACGAGAAATTCTATCAAATTCATCACAATCTATAAAATCTACATCTTCTAATGACAATTGATGATTCAAAACATTACGAGCAGATAACAAATAAATACCCTGTGTTGTACGTTTTGGAGTAGCATGTTCACCATCAGTTATCAATTCCGTTAATTCATCTAACTTATAATATTTCCAACCTTTATCATTAATTCTAAGATCCCCAAACATCTCCACAAATCGGGCTTTGACTAGTTCATCTAATAAGTCTAATTGTTTTTGATACTTCTCAATTATTCCCTTCAAACTAGTAAGTCTATATGCAACTTCCTTTTGATAATCTAAATCAGGATACGGAATAACAACATTATCAAAATCTTTCTTCGTAATGTGTTTCATTGTAGCTCCATGTGTCTTTAAAGACATCTTGTCTAAATTATATTCAACAGCATACATGAAATAGAATTTGTCAATTTCAACTTTATCAAAAACAACCTTAAAGATATGTTGATTTAATAATGCTTTACCATGATTCCAAAGGTAAACACCTAAACTAGCAGACCAAGAAATCAATACATCTCCATCATTTAACTCTACTTTTTTAGGATAATCTCCGTTGTAATATCCCAAATCATATGCATTACCAGTGAGATCTTGTATTCTGATTATAGGCAATCCTTCACTACCTCTCTGTTCTGGCTTAAATGCATAACCATTTATATAAGTAGCGATATCTCCAAGTTTTTTTATACTCCACACTTACCATACAAATGCAGATTTATCACCCACATTTAACTCCTTTCTAGTCCTTCAATAAAGACTTTAATTCCTCAATACTCTCTTCTATCTCTTTATTAAGTGCTTCAATATCACCTAATATCTCATGAGTAGGACGATACTCAACCTTCTCATAAACAATCTCTTTATACTTATTAATAGAAAGATCATAATCATTCTCTGCAATCTCTTCCTTAGGTACAAAGAAACTCTGTTCAGTTCTCTTTCTATCCTTTTCTTCATCTAAATGTTCATATCTATGAATAATATCAGGAATATCATTCTCTTCTACTGCTGAACGTTTATCATCTAATGAATAACCATCAGCTTTCATATCATAAAACCAAACATTATCAGTACCACCTGTAGTTGTCTTAGTAAATACTAATATAGCTGTAGATACACCTGCATATGGTTTAAATACACCACTAGGCATAGAAATAACTGCATGTAACTGGTTATTCTCTACTAGTTCTTTTCTAATACTCTTATGCGCCTTACTAGAACCAAATAATACACCATCAGGTACGATACATGCACATCTACCACCAACCTGTAATGAACGTAAGAATAACGCAATAAAGAGTAATTCTGTCTTCTTAGTCTTACATACAGATAATAAGTTTTCTGCGACTACCTCATAGTCTAATGACCCCTTGAATGGTGGATTTGCAAGGATTAAAGAGTACTTATTTTCATCAATATTCTGCTGTGAAAGACTATCTCTATATTCTATTTGCGGATTATCTACATTATGAGAAATAAGGTTCATCGCCCCAATTCTGAGCATTGTAGAATCCATATCAAAACCATTAAACATCTTATTATTAAAATGTTCATTTCGTTTTTCATCTAAGAATAGTTCTTGATGTTTTTCTCTTAAGTATTCTTCAGCGCCAATAAGGAACCCTGCAGTACCCATAGCTGGATCACATATTGTATCTGTAGGTACAGGTTTTACAAGATTCACCATCATATTAATGATATGTCTAGGTGTTCTAAACTGTCCATTTGTACCAGAAGTTGCAAGTTTATTTAATAAGTATTCATATAAATCACCTTTTACATCTGCTTCTTCTGTATTTAATCCTTCTATTCCTGTAACTACTTTCTGTAGTAGATTTGGTGTAGGAATCTTAAAAATGGCATCTCTCATAAATCTTGCATATGAAGATTCTCCATCACCCTGTAAATTCTTAATGAATGGGAATAATTCATCATTCATAATTTGATACATCTTATCAGCACTACCAATATCTTTAAAATGATGCCATCTTAAATATGGTTTATCTTTAGGGAATAAACTTCATAATCCATTCCAAATAATTCAGCATCTGCTTCATTCTTTGTTTCTACTTCATCTAATTGTTTCATATACATAAGATAAGTGAATTGTTCAATGACATCCAGGGGGTTAGTAATACCTCCTGTCCAGAACGACTCCCATATCTTATCAACTTTATTCTTTAATTCTCCTGTTAACATAATTTTCTCCTTATCATTCGCTATTATAACATAAAAAATCCTCATCATTCTAATCAATTCAATAATGAGGATCACTTTTGTTATGCAGCCAATTCAAATATATGTTTTTGTGCTAAAAGATACTTCTGTAAATTCAAAAGAATGTTATCAGAAGAACTTAATTCGTCATCAGCTAGGTCAACTGAATTATCTTTAGCAAGTTTGATAGTATACTCATAAATACGATTGACAAGTACACTTAATTCTTCTGTCGTCAATTCAATCTTAATCTTTTCATAATTATTATTCTGCTTGGGTTCTTCTAAAGAATCCATCAAACAATTGATAGACTCCATACTCAATTTACCGGAACGAACATCATCAATATAATCTCGTAATGCTGCATGATAGTTCTGTACCACTTCAGGTTGTCTACTTTTTATTTTATGATACACTACACCACCGACTGTAATAGTCCCTGTAACTAAAGCCCCAATAATAAGTTCTTTTTTCCTATTCTTTGCAACTTGCATAATTTTACTTCCAACCTTTTGGATTTGATCAGCTTGCTCCATTTTGACAGGTTCAAGATGTTTCACAATTCGACCTTTATTTGGTCCAATTGCAACTCTCACAACACCACCAATTCTACGATATTCTCCAGTTGCTAATTTTGTCATGATATCCATCGGAATATCAAATGATTCTGTTACTACTGCCATTTTGAGGGGTTCTTATTTTTCTAAAGAATCCATTGCTAGAGAAACTTCATTTAAAATTGTTTTAATTAGATTTTTCTCATATTGACTAAGTGTTGGATTACTAATCATATCAATTCCGATAACACCATATATTTTATTATTTCGGCGAACGGATAAATATAATGCATTTGCTTCCTGCAATGTACTAGTAGTTGGACCAGCATTCTTATTATTTACATAAACCCATTTGGCTACTGTTTTTTCTTTTTCTGTCAAAAATATATTAACATTATCAAAATCAGCATTCGAATTGTAGATATATGGTTTATCTAACATTTTTCTATTTACAGGATAAAAAATAATAATTCGCTTTAACCATTTATTTAATTGGATACATGTTTCTTTCATGACATCATTATAGGTTTTTGCTTGTTGTAATTTTTGGCTTGTTTCTAATAAAACTTCCATACTATAGGCACGTAAAGATGCACTGTTTTTTCTTTCTTTAATTTAAAATTTAAACCATTAATAATAACAGAAACTACTATCATCACAATTAATACCACAACATACTCTGATGAGATTATTTCTAAAGAATACTTTGGATTAATGAACAAATAATTTATTAAACATACATTTATGAATGGTATCACAAAGCTATAAATAGGAAGTAACGTCAAACTACCTATAATACATGATGACAATACATATAATAATAGAATCGTAGTCATACCAAATCCCATTATTTGTGCTAAATATGCCAAGAGGGTTATAACCAATAATGTAACCATTGAAATGCAAGTATCTCTAGTTGAAAATCTAAAACTACTTTTATATTGGTACTTGTTGAAATTTTGTCTACTAGAATTATTATCTGGAATAATATATATATCTAAATTTGGAGATAGTTTAGTTAGTTTGTCAACAATAGTCGGCTTATATAAAATTGATTTTTTTTGGTAAGAACGTCCTAAAACTAATTTAGAGACGCCTGCTGTTTTAGCATATTGGCTGATTTGATAAGCTATATCATCACCATAAGTAGATACAATATTCGCTTGTAATTCTTTAGCAAGCGAGATGTTTTTTTTGAGTTGTTCAAGAGCTTTATAGTCTAATTCTTTAGAATCAACATATAAAGCTGTAAATTCGCCATGAAAGGCTTGAGCCATTTTAGAAGCAGTTCGGATTACTTTTTGATTCGTTGGTGATGTTCCTAAACAAACAAGTATATTTTCTTTAAGAAATTGTCTATTTTCATCTTTTGCATACAATTGATACGATCAGCACATTTCCTCATTGCGATTTCTCGTAATGCGATTAGATTATCTTTAATAAAAAAATTTTCTAATGCTCTTCTTGCCTGTATCTTATTGTAAATTTTTCCTTGTTTTAATCTATCTATTAAATCATTTATATCAACATCTATTAACTTAACATCATCTGCATCATTAAATATATAATCAGGAATTCTCTCGTTTACCTTTACTTTTGTAATACTTCTACAACATCATGTAGCTTTCTATATGTTGTACATTTACAGTTGTGTAAACATCTATACCTGCTCTTAATAATTCTTCAATATCACTATACCTTTTTTTATGTCTAGAAGTAGGCGCATTTGTATGAGCTAATTCATCAACTAGTATGAGTTGAGGATGTCTTTCTAATGCTTGATCTAGATCAAATTCAAAGAAATGATGTCCTTTATTAAATTACCTCTTTAGTCGGTATTTTTTCTAATCCATATGTTAGATTCTGTGTATCAGGTCTATCATGATTTTCTATATATCCAATAACCACATCTACACCTTCAACAGATTTTTGCTGGGCTGTATTTAACATTGAAAATGTTTTTCCTACCCCTGCACAATATCCAAAAAAGATTGTTAATTTACCTTTTCTCACCTCTTCCAATACCAACACCTCCTCATATCATCTGACAATTATATCCTTATTAATTGTGATCTTTGTAGCAGGTAAACTAAATGTAAATATAGCCCCTGTTGGATGATTGTCTTTAACAGATATAACACCTCCATGTGCTTCAACAATTGATTTACATAAAGCTAAACCTAACCCCATGCTCTTCTTACTATCAACAATAGAATGATTTACAGTGTAAAATTTTTCAAATATTTTATCTTTATCTTTATCTTCTATACCACTTCCATTGTCACAGACTTCTATATATACATAGTCTTCTATTTGATAAGCATTTATTGAAATTGTTGAATCATTTTCTGTATATTTGATCGCATTATTAATTAAATTTATTAAAACCTGTACAATTAATCTTGCATCCATATCTGCCATTAAAAAATCATCAGAAATATTTACTTTAATTTTGTGATTATCTTTGTTCTTGCTCACATGACTTAATGATTCATCAATTACATCTTCTATAACTTCTGGTTCTATTCTTAATTTCACGCTACCATCTTCTATACTAGTCATTGATAATAGATTTTCTACTAAATTGATCAACCACAAAGAATCGTCATATATATTTTTGTATAAAGCATTTTTTTGTCATTCTTCAAATTACTATTATCATTTAACAACACATCAGCATTACCATATATCGAAGTCAACGGTGTTCTGAGATCATGAGATATAGACCTAAGTAAATCAGATCTAAATTGCTCTTTTTTTACTTTTATAATAGCCTCATTCTTTTCTTCATACTTTTTATATTGTCCAAGCATATAGCCATTTCACTTAATATAGCCAATAAAATACGCTTATCAAATGATCCTAAAACATCGTTACCTAAATAAATACCTATAACTCCATATATTTTATCATCCGTTAATACAGCATAATAGATACTCTTTGATCCTGATAAATAACGAGTTGTCGCTCCTGCATGCTTTCCATTTATTGCCACCCATTTTGCAACGCCTATCTCATTAGCATTCAAAAACTCTTTACAATAAGAATTTTCCCTTTTGGGAAACAGAATAGGATTTTGTATAGAAGACTTCTCAATTGGAAAATACGCAATATCTCTATTAAATAAATTTGATAATTGTTTGCATCCACAATTAAATATATCTTCCACAGATTGTCTTTTTTGCAAAAGCTGGTTTGTTTCTAATAAAATACGAGAAACATTAGCCATATTAGCATAACTTGCAGCTGTTAATTGAATTTTATTCATTAGTGTACTTATTAAAAAAGCAACTATAATCATGATTACAAATGTCATTAAATAAGATGAATCATAAAAGATAAGCTTAATATAGGCAGTGTAAATAAAAGTTAAATAAAATAACACTAGCAATCGATGAAACGACACTGCATATGATATTTGATGTAATTAAGGCAATCAATAAAACACCAATTAAGTAAATCATAATAATATTAGAATCATGAAATCCCATTTCAAAAAACACAAAGCCAACTACTGTACAGATAAACAATATAAGAATACTAGTAACAATTGATTTGAGTGTTACTTTGCTTTTATTGGTGAAGATATTCATGATTCTTTTTTCTCTTACTGGCACTATAACCAAATTAATATCATCGATATCTTCTAATAATTGTTGATATATAGGTTTTCGGAAGAAATCAAATCTCATATTCATATTTTTTCCGATAACAAGTTTATTTACTTTACATACTTTAGCAAATTTAAAGATTTCACCTGCTATATCATCAGAAGAAACAATTTCTACCTCTGCTCCTAATTGTTTGGCATAAGCAATGTTTTTATCTAATTGCTGTTGATTTGAATCATTTAATGCTCTTTTCGTATCAGATATATACAATGCATAAAATGATCTGTTTTATTTTTAACATAGCACTTGCAACACGAATTACATGGATATTGGATGGTGAAGGTGAAAGACATACCATGATGGAATCAATATTTTGATGACTCATTATTCTTTTCCTCGATATCAGAATTATCTATTTTTATCATTTTATACCCTACACCCACATGTGTTTGTATATACTTTTCATTTGATATTTTTTCTATTTTCTTTCTTAAAGAAGTGACATAAACTCTTAATGAAGATAAATCAGATTCAATAGAGTTCACCCATACTTTGTCTAATATATATTGATGTGTTAATACTCTTCCAATATTTTTAGCTAATAAGCACAATAGGTTATATTCAATAGGCATGAGATGAATTTCTTTATCATCTACATAGACAGATTGAGCAATATAATCTATTTTAAATGTCCATTCACAAAACAATGATCATTATTTAATGTGTTTTCTCTGTACTGTGTTCTTCTCAAAGTTGAGCGAATACGTGCCAATAATTCTTCTACACTAAATGGTTTAGTTAAATAATCATCCGCTCCAATATCCAAAGCTGTAATTTTGTCATCATCGTTACTTCTAGCACTAATTACGATAATAGGGGTAAATGAAAACGTACGTAATTTCTTTATGATATCTATTCCATCTAAATCAGGCAAACCTAAATCAAGTAGAATAATATCAAATTGATGTTTAGTTAGTAATGATAATGCCATAGTACCATTCGTAGCTGTTTCGTAATTATAACCGTTTGTTTCTAATGCCGTTGATAGTAAATTTCGTATAGCAGACTCATCTTCAACTATTAATACATTTATCAAATTATTCACAGTGTTCATCTCCGTTTATCTAAATTTCTGTTTATTATAATACTACTAAAAACAATAAGAAACTATCTTCCCTTAATTTCTCTCATTATAGATAAATTCAATTTTAACACATTTACCTTTTCTTCACCAAAGATACCAAGTAATTTATTTTCAGTATTATCCTTTATTAATTTTTCTAATTCAGTTTTAGAAATATGTGTATTTTTTGATACTCTATCCATTGAACACGAGCAGCATCAACAGAAATATGTGGGTCTAATCCTGAACCAGATGCAGTTATTATATCTGCAGGAATATCTTCTTTTTTTATCGTAGGATTTTCTTGTAGAAATTTTTTAATATCTTCATTGATTCTTTTTTCTAATTTAGGATTACTTGATGCTAAGTTTTCACTTCCAGATGATGGTATAATTTGTTTATTACCTTCTTTTTGCGTAAATGTATTATAGTTTACCGCAGAAGGTCTACAATGAAATAATCGCTCATCTGTAAAATCTTGACCAACTAGTTCAGAACCTACAACCTTTCCATCCATCTTAATAAGACTTCCATTGGCTTGTTGTGGAAAGATAATCTGAGATAAACCAGTCATCATCATTGGATAAATTAATCCACAGATTATAAACATTGCAAGTGATAGTTTTAATGGTGTTTTTATTTGTTTAAATATATTTTTCATAAACAGCCTCCTACAATCCTAAAAAAACAAGTAATGGTGAAATAAGAATATCAATTAACTTAATACCAATAAATGGACAAATAACGCCTCCTAAACCATAAATCATCATGTTTCTTCCTAATAGTTTAGATGCACTCATAGGCTTATATTTAACCCCCTTCATAGCTAAGGGGATTAAACAAGGAATAATAATAGCATTAAATATCAATGCTGATAAAATCGCACTTGATGGAGAGCTAAGTCCCATAATGTTTAAGACTTTCATTTGTGGAATAGCAATTGTAAAAATTGCTGGAATAATTGCAAAATATTTTGCAATATCATTTGCTATAGAAAATGTAGTTAATGATCCTCTTGTAATTAATAATTGCTTACCAATTTCTACTACTTCTAGTATTTTCGTTGGATTCGAATCTAAATCTACCATGTTAGCTGCTTCTTTGGCAGCAGTAGTTCCGCTATTCATTGCTATTCCTACATTTGCTTGAGCTAAAGCTGGTGCATCATTTGTTCCATCACCAGTCATAGCTACTAATTTTTCCTAAGGCTTGTTCTTTTTTATTGCCTCTATTTTATCTTCAGGTTTACATTCAGCAATATAACCATCAACACCAGCTTCAGCAGCAATAGTTGCAGCTGTTAAAGGGTTATCCCCTGTACACATAATCGTTTTAATGCCAATTTTACGTAAACGGTCAAATCTTTCTGGTAATCCAGGTTTTACTGTATCTTTTAAATAAATAACACCTAAAATCTTGTTATTTACACAAACTACTAACGGAGTCCCTCCTAATTTTGAAATATTTTCCACTTTTTCATTTAAATCAGAAGGAATTAATCCATTTAATTTTTTTACATAATTAATAATGGCTTCACCAGAGCCTTTTCTTATTTTAGTACCATCTTCAAGATCAATCCCACTCATTTTGCTACTAGCTGTAAATTCAATGAATGTTGCATTCTTGTAATCATCAATATTTAATGTAACTCCCATCTTTTCAGCTAATTCTACTGTTGATTTTCCTTCAGGTGTTGTATCTTTTAATGATGCAATACATGCATATTTCACAAGATCTTTTTGATTTACACCATCCACATTAATAAAGTCACTCGCCAATCTATTTCCGAATGTAATAGTACCTGTTTTATCTAAAATCATGGTATCTACATCGCCACATGCTTCTACAGCCTTCCCAGATAATGCAATAACATTAAATCTAGTAACACGATCCATACCTGCAATACCAATTGCACTAAGTAATGCCCCAATTGTAGTTGGGATTAAACAAACTGTTAAAGCGACTAATGTTGAAATAGAAATTTGAACCTTTAAATATGTAGCAATCGGATACAATGTAACGATAACTATTAAAAATATAATAGTTAAAGAGACTAACAAAGTATTTAAGGCAATCTCATTTGGAGTTTTCTTTCTAGAAGCACCTTCAACCATAGAAATCATTTTATCCAAAAAGGAATGACCTGGATCTGTTGATATTTCTATTTTAATCCAGTCAGAAACAACAGTAGTACCTCCAGTAACGGATGCAAAATCTCCGCCTGCTTCTTTTGTGACAGGAGCTGATTCACCAGTTATTGCTGATTCATCAACACTTGCTATGCCATCTATAATTTCACCATCACCAGGAATTAATTCTCCCGCTTTAACAAGTACAATATCTCCTTTTTTGAGTTCACTACTAGAAATTTCTTTTTCAGATCCATCATCTAAAATCAAACGTGCTTTTGTATCTTTTTTTGTCTTTTTTAAAGTATCTGCCTGTGCTTTCCCACGTCCTTCTGCAACTGACTCAGCAAAATTTTGCGAACAATATTGTAACAAACAGAATAAATGCAACGATTGCATTATATAAGCTTAAATTATTTCCTTTATCATGAAATAAATGAGGAAAAAAAACTAGTATTGTACATAAAACAAATCCAACTTCAACTACAAACATAACTGGATTTTTAATCATATATTTTGGAGACAACTTTGTAAAAGAACCTTTAATTGAAGAGTAAAAGATATCTTTCGTTATGAATTGATTTTTTTATTTTCACTCATTTTTATACCTCCTATAATGTCAGGTAGTGTCAAAAATCTATATCACATAGCATAAATACACTACCCTCAATTTTATCTATATAACAGTAAAATGATTACATGAGTAATATCTTAGTAATCATCTTTTTTCGTATTTA
>ENA-OQHA01000414-OQHA01000414.1-human-gut-metagenome-genome-assembly--contig:-NODE-414-length-21697-cov-5.540612_pt1 | contig 21697 bp, 22 predicted proteins | sample MGYA00242558_ERZ504707 | MGnify/ENA primary metagenome ERZ504707 (study PRJEB26092, sample SAMD00036197) | human gut metagenome | host: Homo sapiens | study: EMG produced TPA metagenomics assembly of...
TTTCTTTCTTTCTTCGAGCAACTGTTCGCTCTTTACGATTTCCTCTTCTTTCGACTTGATGCCGGCTGTATATTCACGGATACGCTTTTCGCAGAGTTCCACTTCCAGGCTCTGGAATTCGATTTCCTTAGTCAGTACGTCGTATTCACGGTTGTTACGTACGTTGTCCTGCTGACTCTTGTACTTTTCGATAGAAGCCTTGGCAGTTTCGATTTCGATTTTCTTGCTGGCTACGTTTGACTTCAGTTCTTCGATTTCAGCCTTGATTTTCTCGATACGTGTGCTCAGACCCGTTACTTCGTCTTCCAAGTCCTGCACTTCCAGCGGAAGCTCTCCTCTCAGTGTCTTGATTTTGTCAATCTCCGACAACATGGTTTGCACTGGTAGAGTGCTTTCAGCTTTTCTTCCACACTCAATTCATTCGGATCTTTCTTTGCTTCTTTAGCCATAGTTTTCTACAAGTATTTTATGGGATTGGTATTGACACGCGTCAGCTGTGCGTCGAGTGTCGGAAACTTTTCCCGTATGATTGAATATAATAAATCTTTTGTATATTGTTCGCTTTCGTAGTGCCCTATCTCTGCAATGAGAATATCGTTCTCGTAGCTGAAATAGTCGTGGTATTTCACTTCGCCTGTCAGGAACACGTCGGCATGGCTCTTACGGCCTTGGGCAGCAGGAAGGCTCCTGCTCCTCCACAGAGGGCGACGGTCTGGATGAGGCGTCCCGTCATGCGCGAATGTTTTACACAGCCCACCTCGAACAGCTTCTTGATCCGGCGCAGGAAATCGGTTTCGGTTTCCGGTTCTTCCAGCTCACCTATGATGCCCGCTCCTGCCTGTGTCCATTCATTCTGCAAGGGATAGAAGTCGTAGGCCGGTTCCTCGTAAGGATGTACTTCGACGAGAGCTTTTTGCACCTTCCCTTTCAGGAATGCTGGCAGCACGGTTTCAATCCGTACCTCATGCTCTTCGTGCAACTGGCCGATTTCTCCACAGAAAGGATGTGTGCCCGGCTGTGCGCGGAAAGTACCCTTCCCTTCCAGGTTATAGCTGCAGGAATCGTAGTTGCCGATGCAGCCGCATCCGGCTTCGAACAAGGCATTACGTACCTCGTCGGCCTGTGCCTGCGGTACGAAGGTGACCAGTTTCAGCAGCTGGTTTTCTTTCGGTTCCAGGATTCTTACGTTCTTCAGTCCGATTTCCTCGGCAATCTTGAAGTTGACGCCCTGCGGTGCGTTGTCCAGGTTGGTGTGCATCGAGAAAATCACGATGTCGTTCTTGATAGCCTTCAGGATGCAGCGTTCCACGTAGTCGCGTCCGGTAATCGACTTGTAGCCTTTGAAGATGAGCGGATGGTGAGATACAATCAGGTTATATCCCAGTGCGATGGCTTCATCTACCACGGCTTCGGTTACGTCCAGACACAACAAAGCCCCTGTAGCTTCCGCGTCTGTCAATCCGATTTGCAGTCCGGCATTGTCGAATCCGTCCTGTAAAGGCAGAGGCGCGAATATCTCAAGGGCATTCACAATTTCCTTAATTTTCATATTTCGCGAAAAATTTCATGCAAAGATAGGGTTTTTCGCGCACATATCCATGCAGGAAGTATTCGTTTTTGTATTTTTTCATGAATATTCCTTCACTTACGGGCATGAGAAAGCCCCGCTACACCCTTCCGGACGTAGCGAGGCTTCTCACTTATACACCTTTAAACAAAATGAATTTCTGTATTATTTGCGAGCTTCTGCAATGTAAGCCAATGCTTCCTTACATTTTTCTGTGACGTAAGTCCAGTCTTCAGCAGCTACCTTGTCTTTCGGGAACAACTTAGAACCCATACCTACGCAGAATACACCTGCCTTAATCCATGAAGTCAGGTTCTCCTGAGTCGGTTCTACTCCACCGGTTACCATCAGCTTAGACCATGCATCGGAGCCAGCAAACCTTTTACCAGTTTCGGACCCAGTACGTCGCCCGGGAAAATCTTGCAAAGGTCGCAGCCCAGTTCCTGTGCGAAACCTACTTCAGATACGCTACCGCATCCCGGAGTGTAAGCCACCAGACGACGGTTGCAGACTTTTGCGATTTCAGGGTTGAACAACGGACCTACTACGAAGTTAGCGCCCAGCTGGATGTACAGAGAAGCAGTAGCAGGATCTACGATAGAACCTACACCCATTGCCATTTCCGGACATTCCTTTGCTGCGAATTTCACTACTTCAGCAAATACTTCGTGCGCAAAGTCACCACGGTTAGTGAATTCGAATGCACGTACACCACCGTCATAGCAAGCCTTTACCACTTTTTTTGCTACTTCTGCATCCTTGTGATAGAATACAGGAACCATACCTGTTGAACCAATCTTGTTCAACACTGCAATTTTATCGAATTTAGCCATTTTTTCTAACCTTAAATGAAATGTTGTTTGTTTGAGTGATTATCTCTGTACGCGACCGCTAGCGTCACCACCAGCCAGTGCTTCTACTTCTTCTACAGATACCAGGTTGAAGTCACCGTTGATAGTGTGCTTCAATGCTGAGGCTGCCACTGCGAATTCCAATGCTTCGCCCTGAGTAGCTTTGGTCAGCAAGCCGTGGATAATACCACCTGAGAATGAGTCACCACCACCTACACGGTCAATAATCGGGTCGATGTCGTAACGCTTAGAAGTATAGAATTCTTCACCGTTGTAAATCATCGCCTTCCAGCCGTTGTGAGTAGCAGAGAAAGATTCACGCAAAGTAGAAATTACATACTTGAATCCGAATTCCTTAGCCATGGCTGTGAAGATTCCCTTGTAGCCTTCTGCATCGGTCTTACCGCCTTCTACGTCAGCATCCGGTTTGAAGCCTAAGCAAAGTTCAGCATCTTCTTCGTTACCGATACAAACGTCTACATATTGCATCAACGGGCGCATGATAGACTGTGCTTTTTCTTTTGTCCACAGTTTTTTGCGGAAGTTCAAGTCAACAGAAACTGTTACTCCGTGACGTTTTGCAGCTTCACAAGCCAATTTAGTCAGTTCAGCAGCCTTGTCAGAGATAGCCGGAGTAATACCAGACCAGTGGAACCAGTCAGCACCTTCCATGATAGCATCAAAGTCGAAGTCGCAAGAATCAGCTTCAGCGATGGCAGAGTGAGCGCGGTCGTAGATAACCTTGCTAGGACGCATAGAAGCACCTGTTTCCAGGTAGTAGATACCTACGCGGTCACCACCACGGGCGATGTAGTCAGTCTTCACACCGTATTTGCGCAATGCGTTTACAGCTGACTGTCCGATTTCGTGTTTCGGCAATTTGGTTACGAAGTATGCTTCATGACCATAGTTGGCACAGCTTACAGCTACGTTTGCTTCACCTCCACCGTAAACTACGTCAAAGCTGTCTGATTGAACAAAACGAGTATTGCCCGGTGTAGACAATCTCAACATGATTTCGCCTAAAGTAACAATTTTTCCCATTGCTAGATATTTTTATACTTATATGATTAATAATGTAGTTCTTAGCTTGTATCACAAAAACGGTTCTTTTAGCGGTTACTTTTGAAATATCCATTTTGTGTACGCACACAAAGGTACGGTTTATTTTTTAAAAACCAAAATAAGTTATATATTTGTATCGAAAAAAATGAATTTTTACTGAATGCACAGATTTTACAATATAATAAGGTAAGAACGCATGGAGAAACAGCAAGATAGAATCCGAATCAAGGACATCGCCCAGATGGCCGGAGTATCGGTGGGAACAGTAGACCGTGTACTTCACTCCCGGAGCGGTGTGTCTGAGTCTAGCCGCATTAAAGTGGAAGAAATATTGAAGAAGCTGAACTATCAGCCAACATGTATGCCAGTGCGCTGGCTTCGAACAAGAAATACAGATTTGCCTATCTGCTCCCTTCGCACAATGAAGGTGATTACTGGAAGGATGTGGAACGTGGCATGCAACAGGCCATCACCCGTTTTTCCGATTTCAATGTTTCTCTGTCCGACTATTATTATGACCAGTACGAGTCAGGTGCCTTTATAGAAAGTGGTATGCGCATTTTAGAAGCACAGCCCGACGGAGTCATCCTTTCGCCTACTGTAGAAGAAGAAACTGAACGGTTTGTCAGCCTGCTGCGCGAAGCCGGCATTCCGTATGTATTTATTGATTCGAATATTGCTCGGCTGGAGCCGCTGGCTTTCTACGGACAGCATGCCCAGCGGAGCGGATACTTTGCCGCCCGCATGTTGCGTCTGCTGGCTAGTGGCGAACCGGAAATTGTTATCTTCCGTCAGATAAACGAAGGACGTCTGGGTTCGAACCAGCAGCTCCATCGTGAAGAGGGCTTCTATGAATACATGAAGGAGCACTGTCCTGAACTGAAGATGTGGGAACTGAACCTCTATGCCAAACAGCCGGGTGAAGATGCTTCGTTGCTGGACGATTTTTTTGCGGCGCATCCGAACGTGAAGTGCGGTATCACCTTCAACTCGAAGGCGTACATCATCGGCGAGTATATGCAGCGTCACGGACGTACGGACTTCCACCTTATGGGTTACGACCTGCTGCGTCGCAACGTGGCTTGCCTGAAGGAAGGAGTGATTGACTTCATCATAGCCCAGCAGCCTACCGTGCAGGGATACAACAGCATTGAATGTCTGTGCAACCACCTGATTCTGCGCAAGAAGGTGAAGGACTGCAACTACATGCCTATCAACCTGATTACGACGGAAAACATCGATTTCTACTTCGATGCACATGTCAACGAATAACCTGATTACATTGCTATTAATATGAAAACAACTTATTTGAGAATCAACCCGGCCGATAACGTGGCGGTGGCTATTTCTCCCCTTCATGCAGGAGAAACCATTGAGGCAGACGGACGGGTGATTACCCTGCGCACGGATGTGCCTGCCGGCCACAAGGTGACGCTGAAGAATTTCCAGGCTGGAGAGAATATCATTAAATACGGCTACCCCATCGGTCATGTTACCGTTGATGTACCCGAAGGTACATGGGTGAGCGAGAAAGAAATCAAGACTAATCTGGCAGGGCTGCTGGATTATACTTACCAGCCTGTGGAGGTGCATACGGATATTCCTATGGAACACCGCACGTTCAAAGGTTATCGCCGTCGGAACGGAGACGTAGGCGTGCGTAACGAGATCTGGATTATCCCGACTGTGGGCTGTGTGAACGGCATCGTGAACCAGCTGGCCGAGGGACTTCGCCGCGAAACGGACGGAGGAAAAGGAGTGGATGCCATCGTGGCTTTTCCGCATAATTATGGTTGCTCGCAGTTGGGCGAAGACCATGAGAATACAAAGAAGATTCTGCGCGACATGGTGCTGCATCCCAATGCCGGAGCCGTGCTGGTAGTGGGATTAGGATGCGAGAACAACCAGCCCGATGTGTTCCGTGAATTTATCGGTTCGTATGATAAAGACCGTATCCGCTTCATGGTGGCACAGAAGGTGGACGATGAATATGAAGAAGGTATGCGCATCTTGCGTGAACTGTATGCCAAATGCTGTCAGGATGAGCGTACGGATGTGCCCCTCTCCGAGTTGCGTGTGGGACTGAAATGCGGTGGTTCCGACGGTTTTTCAGGTATTACGGCCAATCCGCTGCTGGGTATGTTCTCCGACTACCTGATTGCGCAGGGAGGTACTTCAGTGCTGACGGAGGTGCCTGAAATGTTCGGGGCAGAAACCATCCTGATGAACCGTTGCCGTACTACAGAATTGTTCAACCAGACGGTGAGTCTGATTAATGATTTCAAGGAATACTTCCTTTCACATGGAGAGCCCGTGGGCGAGAATCCTTCGCCGGGTAACAAGGCCGGAGGTATCTCTACACTGGAAGAAAAAGCACTGGGTTGCACACAGAAATGCGGAAAGAGTTACGTATCGGGCGTGATGGCCTACGGGGAACGCTTGCAGACGAAAGGATTGAACCTGCTGTCGGCTCCTGGCAATGATCTGGTAGCAGCTACTGCCCTCGCCTCTTCCGGCTGCCACATCGTGCTGTTCACTACAGGACGCGGTACGCCGTTCGGTACCTTCGTGCCTACTATGAAGATTTCTACCAACTCCAACCTGGCGGCGCATAAGCCGGCTGGATTGACTTCAATGCCGGTGTCATCGTAGAAAATGAGCCGATGGAAACCACTTGCCGTCGTTTCATCGATTATGTGATTCAGGTGGCCAGCGGAGAACCCGTGAACAACGAAAAGAAAAACTACCGCGAAATCGCAATTTTCAAGAATGGTGTAACCCTTTGATAAACAATTGTTTATTATTTTCCTTAAAACCCATAAAAAAACGCAAGTACGTTTGTCCATGAACGTACTTGCGTTTTATTTAAAACGTCAAAGCGTTTTGATTAAAATGTACTTGCGTTTAAATGTAAACGCCTTTGCGTTTTCTTTCAAATGCAAAGGCGTCTTTTTATCCCTCAATTTCACTCAGTTCCAGCCAACGCATGGTCTTCTCGTCCAGCTCGTCATTGAGCAGAGGCAGACGCTTGGATTTCTCGGTCAGTTCGTCTACGCTGAGTGTACCGCTGCACAAGGCTTCTTCTATCTGTTTCTTTTCTTCCTCCAGTGCGGCAATCTCTTTTTCCAGCTGTTCGAATTCCTTCCGTTCCTTGAACGTCATGCGGCGCTTGTCGTTCAGGCGGACACGCTGCGTCTTTTCTTCCTTAGGTTTGGCTGCTTCCTTTTCGTGTTCTGCCTTGGCCAGCTTCCAGTCGCGGTAGTCAGAATAGTTGCCGGGGAAATCGCGGATGTCGCCCTGCCCTTTGAATACCAGCAGATGGTCTACCACTTTGTCCATGAAGTAGCGGTCGTGGCTCACCACGATGACGCATCCCTTGAAGTTCTGCAGGTATTCTTCCAGCACCTGCAGTGTCACGATGTCCAGGTCGTTGGTCGGCTCGTCCAGTACCAGGAAGTTCGGGTTCCGCATCAGTACCGTACAGAGGTACAATCGGCGTCGTTCTCCCCGCTCAACTTGTACACATAGCTGTGCTGTGTTTCGGGCGTGAAGAGGAAATGTTGCAGGAATTGTGAAGCCGTCAGCCGTTTGCCGTTGCCCAGTTCAATTACCTCGCGATGTCCGTAATTACGTCAATCACCTTCATCTGCTCGTTAAACTGAAGCCCCTCCTGCGAGTAGTAGCCAAAGCGTACCGTTTCGCCGATGTCCAGCGTACCGCTGTCGGGTTTTTCCAGTCCCATCAGAATCTTGATGAAGGTGGATTTACCCGTACCGTTGTTGCCCACGATACCCATCTTCTCGTAGCGGGCAAAGATGTAGGAGAAATCATCCAGAATCTTCAGGTCGCCGAAGTGCTTGCACAAGTGGTCGGACTCAAAAATCTTGGAACCGATGTACGAAGCCTTGACATCCAGTTTCACGTTTGCGTCGTACGTGCGCTGTTTGGCCACCTTCTCCAGTTCATAGAAGGCTTCTTCGCGGTAACGGGCTTTGTGGCCGCGTGCCTGCGGCATACGGCGCATCCATTCCAGTTCCGTGCGATATAGGTTGTTGGCACGGGCAATCTCCGCATTGGTCGCTTCGATACGTTCCTGCCGTTTCTCCAAGTAGTAGCTGTAGTTTCCTTTGTAGGAATACAGCTGACGGTTGTCTATTTCAATGATTTCCGAGCACACACGGTCCAGAAAATAGCGGTCGTGTGTCACCATGAGCAAGCTCAGGCTGCCACGGTTCAGGTACTCTTCCAGCCATTCCGTCATGTCCAGGTCGAGGTGGTTAGTCGGCTCGTCCAGAATCAGCAAATCCGGTTCGGTAATCAGGATGTTGGCCAGTGCCACGCGCTTCAACTGCCCGCCGGACAGATGTCCGATTTTCTGGGAAAAATCGCGGATTTTCAGTTGCGAAAGAATCTGCTTGGCACGTCGTTCATAATCCCACGCCTTTTCGTGTTCCATCCGCACCAGCAGCTCGTCCATGCCGGGGTTGCCGGGTGTTTCCATGCACCGTTCATATTCCTTAATCAGCTCTACGGTAGAGTTGCCGTGATAAAAGCAGGCCTCCAGCACCGTCAGCTCTTCGGGATATTTCGGGCTCTGTTCCAGATAGCCCACGCGTAAATCGCGGCGGAAGGTGATTTTTCCTTCGTCGTAGCCTTCCTTACCGGCCAGGATATTCAGTAAGGTGGTTTTTCCCGAACCGTTCTTGGCTATCAGTCCGATGCGCTGTCCTTCTGCAATACCGAAAGATATGCCGTTAAAAAGGACCAAGTCGCCGAACGACTTGGTCAGGTTTTCTACTTGTAAATATGGAGTCATAATCTAATTCGTAGCTTCTAAAAATAGGATGCAGACAGGATTAGTCCATCGTCGCTTCCACTTCGTTCTTTATCCGTTCGAATTCCGCTTTCAGGTCGCATGGCTGTCCGCTCTTCGCCTTGTCCCATATCAGGGAAATTGGGTTGACCATTACTTTTGAATCGCGGAAACGCAGTGCCGGAGATTCTTTCTGTCCGTCGATGACCGTCACCCATTCCATGCCGTCCATCTCGTTGACCAGAATCACGCCGAATGCCGTGCCGAAGCTTTCCCACGCCTGACGCTGTTTGGGGTTGAAACGTCCGCTATCGATTACTTTCTGCAAGTTTTCCAAGTCGGCCGCCGTTCCGGTAAAATCCTTGGTCAGTTGTTTTTTCACTGTAGAAACGGCCCAGTCATAATTCTCGTTTATCTGATTAATTTCCAGAATACGGACCGGAATCACTTCCTTCACCGGTTTGTCGGATACATTGCGCACCTTCAGGGAAGCTACAATAGCTTCGCCAGCCTTGGGGATCTCGCCCTTGGCTACGGTGAACGAGCACTCTACGGAAATCTCTCCTCGACCGGTTACCCAGATGTGGGTGGTGTACCACACACCATTCTCCTGAAAGCTTTCGGAAGAATAGACGCAGTCCCATGAACCGACTTTCACCTTCTTGGCCCCGCGTACCTGATGCAGTTCGTCTTCCAGACATTCGTTGGCATAGGCTGACGAATTGCCCCGGTAGGCAGAAATACGGAAGTTCCCGGTCCATTTGTCAGGGTTGTAAAACAGAAAGCAGTCTTCCGAATCTTCAAACTCGCACCAGTTGTCGGGATATTCCAGTGAAAAACAGGAACCCGGAGAAATGTACTTTTTCATAACGTTTTTTGTTTTAGTATTAGAGATAAAGGTTTATTTCAGCGGAAGAATCTCAATCCAATAATCATCCGGGTCATTGATGAAATACAGTCCCATCTGTTCATTCTCGAAGCAAACACAGCCCATTTCCTTGTGGAACTTGCGTACTTCATCGTAGTCGCCTGCCACACGGAGACAAAGATGGCTTTCGTTTTCTCCCAGTTCGTAGGCTTCCGTATGGTCGCGCAGCCAGGTCAGTTCCAGTGAGAAACCCGTGCATCCGTCGGTAAGGTACACCAGGATGAAAGAGCCGTCGGCCGCTTCCTTGCGGTGAGACTCATGCAGTCCGAGCGCCTTTTCGTAGAATTGGATACTTTTTTCAAGATTAGTTACGTTGATATTGAAGTGGTCAAATCTTCCTTTTATTTCCATTGTCTTTTTATTTTAAGTTGATATAGTGGTCTAAGTTCAATGTTTCGCCGCGACGGACAGGAGTAAGAACCTGAGTCCCTTCCGATGCGGCCAAAAGTGCAAAAGCCGAAGCCTTCTCAAAAGCTTCGTCGAAGTGCATCGGTACAAATATAGTCGTTTTTATCCGTTTCACAAATTGTAAAGGCCCTCGCATGTATTCCTTTCCCAAACGAGGGTCGACCGGAAACAGCACGATATCCATTTTTTCCTTGCAGACGGCAATGTCTTCCAGCTCACGAAGGAAGAAAGCTTCGTCACGTTTCCACTCCTCCTCCGGACTTTCATCCATCCAGTGCCAGTTGTTCAGGTCGCCAGCATGGAATACGGTAGCTCCTTCCGGGGTCTGGACTAAAAAAGAGATGCCTATGTCCGTCGAGCCGAAAGCCCGCACGGTGAGATATTCGTCACGATAGGTGTCTCCTTTCGCCAGTGTGTGGAGATTTCCGTTTTCTTTGTCCTTGTCAGAAAGAGGAATGTCAGTCGAAAGCAGATAGACGATGTCAGGCCGAAGCGCTTTCCAGGAGAGTATCTGCCGGTTAAAGTGGTCGGCATGCGCATGACTGGAAAACACATACAACCGTCCTTCACGTGAAAGAAGCTGTTCGTGCACGATGCCTTTGTCGGCCGACACGGAGTCTTCGAAATAGTCGAAAATAAGCGTGTAACCTTCCCCCAGCAGGGCGAAGCCGCTATGATAAAGATAAATCAGTTTCATGAGATTGAGGTCTTATTTGGCCGCAATGGGCTGCACATACGCGCGGGTGGCCTTGTCTATCTCCAGGAACATGTAGTTCACTTTGCCCGAATGAATCAGATCCTTGTGTTCGTTGTAAATGCGGGTAGCATATTCCTTGGATTTCTCAAACATGAACTTTGATACGCTTTCCTGCGATTTTCCCGCCATTGTGGAGTCGAGTTTCTCTTCCGGGAAGAAGTCATCCAGGTTTACGTCGCCAATCATGGACGTTTCCAGGAAATGAATCTCCTGGTGCAAACGGTCGGTGTAATAACCCACAAACATGTGACCCGGCACGCGTACCAGAATCGGATTGATATTGATGGCTTTCAGCAATGAAGCAAATAGTACGCTTCCGTCCACACAGTTAATCTGTGCCGACTGAAGGGCATCGTCGAAGGTACGTACGCGCTGAGTAAAGACCACGTTGGACGACAGGCTGCTGTTGCTGATGGAGCTGTATTTGAACCCTCTTTTCTGCAAAACATACCACAAGGCATACACCTGCTTATCTACTACTTTCGGGTCCTTGCTTTGGTATCCCCAGAAACGGTTGACAATGCGTGAATCCAGTGCCTCGCGCAGCACCTGGCTGATGTTGGGATTGTCTTCGTTGACGTAGGCCGCAAAGAAATCGCTTGTGTCGTGAAATTTCATTTTGCTGTCGATGTAGCCCAACAGACATTCGTTGATACTACGTACGGAATACGTGTGCACTGCCGAATATGTCCGGTTGTTATTCACCTTTGCCTGTATGGATACGGTAACAGGCATGGCCTGAGTATTTTCCAGCAGAGCTTGATAATTCCATATCACATCCGGGAAAACCAGGTATTCCTTTCCTGATTCCGGCAGAATGAATTCAGAAACCGAATGAGCAAAGAAAGGAGTTTCTGCTAATTCTATGTGAAGTTTGCTGTTGGCATGCGGACTGCGTATCTTAATGCCAATACACGATTTGGGGTTTCCCAGATAGGTACTGTCGGCCGGTACAATCAGTTGGGCATCAGTCGTAGCAGTAGACAGGATGGTGACCGGAAAGATATTTCCTCCTAGTTCGTCGGTAATTTCCAGTCCGGACGAGAAAGGTTCGTATCTGTAAATATATAAAACCGAAGCCGTTACTGTCAGAATGGCCAGTATGAAAGTGGCCAGCTTCCATTTATTCTCTCCCCAAATTGTACGCATGTTCAGTTGCATTGTCACAAAATTCCTGTTAAACAAATTGGGAGCAGACCATAAAGACATTTTCCTTACGGTCTGCTCCTTGTTACGGTTATCTTACCGCAATACTTTCAATTTCTACCAGCACTCCTTTCGGCAAAGCTTTGACAGCTACCGCAGAGCGAGCAGGGTAATCGCCTTCGAAATACTTGGCATATACGGCATTCATTTCACCGAACAGCGCCATATCTGCCAGGAACACAGTGGTTTTTACCACGTTGGCAGTTGTCAGTCCGGCTTCAGCAAGTACATTCTTGATATTTTCGAATACCTGAGTAGTCTGTTCAGTGATTCCACCTTCTACCACTTCGCCTGTAGCCGGATTTACCGGAATCTGGCCTGACAAGAATACCATGCCGTTTACTTCTACTGCCTGGTTGTAAGGACCGATGGCAGCAGGAGCCTTTTCTGTAAAAATTACTTTTTTCATAAGCGTTAATGTGTCAATTAAATTGTATTTTCAACGCTAAATTAGCACAATTCTTTTAATCCGTGGACAGAAACTGTAAAAAAAGTCCGCATTTATTCGTGTTTATAACAAAAAACACTTACTTTTGTACTCACAATAATGCAAAAAGGTATTTGGAAACGTCTTCGTATCCAATCCGAATTCAATAAAAAACAATCAAAAATCATTGATAATTCAAATGTGTGAAAGAGGAAAGAGACCTCTGAACGGTTTGTCATGCTTCACACACCCAATATTAATAATTCATTTAACCTATTTATGTACAATATCATTCAATTAAACGACAAAAATTTGTCTGAATTGCAGCAGATTGCCAAAGAGTTGGGTCTGAAAAAGGTCGATTCACTGAAAAAAGAAGAGCTGGTGTATCGTATCCTGGATGAGCAGGCAATTGTCGGTGCGACAAAAAAAGTGGCCGCACAGCAAAACAACGAAGAACGCAAGGAAGGACAGCCACGTAAGCGCTCGCGCATCAGTATAAAGAAAGAAGGGGACAAAGTATACACGGCTACCAAAGACAAAGCACAGAAGCTGGAGGCCAATACTCCTACCCTTCCAGCACCGACTCCTTTGTTCAAGGAAATTCCTGCACCGACAGAAAAAGAGGAAATCGTGGCACCGGTTGCAGAAAAAACAGCTCAGCCGGAAGTTGCTGCTGCTCCTGCCACTGAAGAAAAGCCTAAAGCCAAGCGTGGACGTAAGCCGGGTTCGAAAAATAAATCTACTCTGGCAAAAGAAGCACAGGAAGCCGCTGAAAATAAACCCGCTGAGATTGCTGCTAAACCGGCTCCGCTTCCCATCGATGATGACGACATGGAACTTCCACCGCTCGACTTGAATAATAACGATTTCATTCCTATCGAAGATCTTCCGTCAGAGAAATTTGAAATACCTTCTGAGCTGCTGGGTAAATTTGAGGCTACCAAAATGGAGGCGCCTGTAATGCCGGCTAAAGAATCGAAACAGAAAAATCAGCAGCGTCAGGCTCGTCAGAATAATCGCAACAATCGTCCTAATAACAACAATAACAATAATCAGGGAAAGGACAACAATCCGCAGCCTGCTGCCAACCAGAACGCGCCAGAGCAACCCTCTTCTCCTTCTACCGAAACTCCTGCTAATAATGCTCCGGCACCAGCTCCCAAACCGGTAGAAAAAGTCTACGATTTTGATGATATTCTTCAAGGTACCGGCGTACTGGAAATCATGCCCGACGGATATGGCTTCCTCCGCTCTTCAGATTACAACTATCTTTCTTCACCCGATGACATTTATGTGTCACAGTCGCAGATTAAGCTGCTCGGCTTGAAAACCGGTGACGTGGTAGAAGGTACTATCCGTCCGCCTAAAGAAGGCGAAAAATATTTTCCGCTGGTAAAGGTTTCTAAAATTAACGGACTCGATCCGGCTTTGGTACGCGACCGTATTCCGTTTGATCACCTTACTCCGCTCTTCCCCGATGAAAAATTCAAATTGTGCAAAGGATATAACGACAACCTGTCGGCTCGTGTAGTTGATTTGTTTGCTCCTATCGGAAAAGGACAGCGTGCACTGATTGTGGCGCAGCTAAGACTGGTAAGACTATCTTGATGAAGGATATTGCCAATGCCATTGCAGCCAATCATCCGGAAGTGTATATGATTATGTTGCTCATCGATGAACGTCCGGAAGAAGTAACCGACATGGCTCGCAGCGTAAAAGCTGAAGTCATCGCTTCTACTTTTGACGAACCGGCGGAACGTCACGTGAAGATAGCCGGCATCGTGCTGGAAAAAGCCAAACGTATGGTAGAATGCGGACACGATGTAGTTATCTTCTTGGACTCTATCACTCGTCTGGCTCGTGCCTACAATACGGTTTCTCCGGCATCAGGTAAGGTACTTTCCGGTGGTGTGGATGCCAATGCGTTGCATAAACCTAAACGCTTCTTCGGTGCGGCACGTAACATTGAAGGTGGAGGTTCACTGACAATTGTGGCTACTGCATTGATTGATACGGGTTCTAAGATGGACGAAGTCATCTTCGAAGAATTCAAGGGAACAGGTAACATGGAGTTGCAGCTGGATCGCAACCTGAGCAACAAGCGTATCTTCCCGGCCGTAAACATCGTGGCTTCAAGTACTCGTCGCGACGACTTGTTGCTTGACAAGACTACGCTCGACCGTATGTGGATCCTCCGCAAATACTTGTCGGACATGAATCCTATCGAAGCAATGGATTTCGTGAAAGACCGTTTGGAGAAGACAAAAGACAACGAAGAGTTCCTGATGAGTATGAACTCTTAAAAGAATATCGCATTTACATAAAGAAAAGCAGGGAGAAAATCCATGAGTGGGGTTTCTTCCTGCTTTTCTTATGATTTATATCTCTGAGTGAAAGAAAATAACTCACTTTAAAGATTATCCGCGACTGGCAATCTCAAGTATGTCTGCCGACTAACGGTTGCAATTGTTTGGCAAAGAATAATTCTATCACAGGCATAATGTCTTTCATGTCAGACGCAAATTCCAGGGCATTTAATCTGACTTCCAGTCGTAGCTCCTTTGCCCAGTGAAAGAGCTGGAGCCCCTGTGTAGTAGGTGTTTTATAGTATCCTAAGTGCTGCATTACTCGTCCCCAGAAATTTTCTTTGCATTTTCCTACGTATAAAATGTTTGTGCGTCTGTTATAGTTTTTGTAGATGACGGGAGTAACTCTTTGTCTTTTCTGCTTATACTCTTTTAAGGCCCTGATTATGTCATTGTTAGAGTGGGAAGATGTAATTTCATACCAATATAGTACAGGTCCCTTTATTTGCATCAAATCCTGAAATAAATTTTGATATTGGACGGATTGGGTGATGTCTTTACTCAGAAAGTCTTCCAAATTCTCACACTTGATATGATAATAGAATTCTTTATAGACGTTATTTCTGCGCAGGTTTTCCAGACTGTTGCATGTGTCTGATAGAAAATCGGATAATATATGATTCATCTTTACCGGTTTTTAATATATCCATGTAGATTAAAAATTTTAGGATACGCAAAAGATACGCACAAAACCTCAAAAGTGAGGTTTATATCCTTTTTTTATCTATGAATTTATAGAGAACTTTATAAAAATAAAGGCTAATACTCTTCATTATCAGAATATTAACCTTTAAATACTGAGGAGCGGCAAGCGGGACTCGAACCCGTGACCCTCAGCTTGGGAAGCTGATGCTCTACCAACTGAGCTACTGCCGCGACTTTGGTGATGCAAATATAGAATTTATTTTTTAGAATCGTCCGTTTTCTCTGATTTTTTCGTGCAGAAAATAGAAAAATTCCTTTCTCCAGCTATTCCCAAAGCTTATATAATCCGGTTTCTCCCCAATAGTGATGTACGGAGGTGGCTATACAGTTTTTATAGCGGAAGAAAAATGATCCCGATACTTCTCCACCTTTTAAATTACAGACTGGCGTTTGCAGTGAAGCTGCTTCTTCCGTAGGAACAATGTCAAAGTAACGGTACTCATATCCTTTCAGACATAAGTCGCGATAATGTGTCTGACGGTATCCGCTGCACGGACGGTTATCTTTCACAATGACTGAATAAGGCAGAATTCCCGCCATTTCGTAGGCTGTACCTCCGGGGCGCGCGGTCAGCGTCTGTCCTAGCAAGGCCATTCCCCCTCCTTCTGCCAGCAGTTTTCCTCCTTTCTCTACGTATTCGCGCAACTGCTCCATTAAGCGTTTCCGACGATGCAGCTGACGGGCAAACAATTCCGGATAGCCTCCAGGCAGATATACGATGTCCGCTTCGGGAAGTTCACTGCCATATACCGGACTAAAACGTGTGATGTCTCCCTTTGTCTTGTCTATGCTCTGGCGATATGCAAAAGGAAAAGCTGGGTCAGAAGCCAAGGCGATTCGCTGTTTACGCTTGTCGGTCCATATATCCGTTTCTGTCTCGGAAATGTAAGGAAGTGAATAGGTACAAGGGAAAATACGGGTGGAAAGGTTCAGCAATTTGTCAATGTCTACATGCTGTGCCAGTTGTTCCGCCACTTGATTGAGAAGTTGGTCAAGACTCTTCCTTGCAGGAAGTGTCAGTGCCTGATGACGAGGTGGAAGGCCTGTTTCCTCCAGATAAGGGAGATAGCCTAAGCATTCCACCCCGGCCTCGGCACAGGTTTCGCGCAGGAAACCGTATTGCGCAGCCGAAGTGACCTGATTGAAAATTACTCCGGCTATTTTCAGTTCTGTATTGAAGTGTTTGAAGCCATACAGCATGGCAGCGGTGGAATAGCCCGCATTGCGTGCACTCACCACCATTACCACAGGAATTTTCATCAGTCGGGCCATTTCGGCGCTGCTTCCCTGCGTTTTCCGGAATCCGTCGAACAAACCTGCCCGTCCTTCTACCACGCACACGTCGGACTTCTCTCCATAACGATTGTAGACGGTTTGCAGGTGGCTGCGTGAGCTCAGCCAGGTGTCCAGACTTACCGGTTCACGGTCGGCAGCCAGCGCATGATAGCGAAGGTCTGCCAGTTCAGGTCCGCATTTGAAAGACTGTACACGCAGGTTACGTTGACGCAACGCACGCATCAGTCCCAAGGCAACGAGGGTCTGCCCGCTTCCGGGCATCATGGCTCCGACAAGAAACTGTGGCTTCATCTGCTTATGACAATCCTTCTATTTCTCCGTTCACAATGTCAATGTGCAATGCCTGCGGTTCTTTCGGCAATCCCGGCATACGCATCATTTCTCCAGCCACTACTACCAGCATTTCTGCACCCGCATTGATTACGATATCGCGCACGGCAAAATTGAAGCCGGAAGCCACCCCATAGAGTTTCGGGTCGGTAGAGAATGAATACTGTGTCTTGGCAATGCAGACAGGGAAGTTGGTGTATCCCAGATCTTTTATCATCTGAATCTTCTTGCGGGCAGCAGGACCGAACAAAACTTGTTTGGCACCATACAATTCGCAGGCAATCTTGGTGACTTTCTCTTCCACTGAGTCAGTTTCGTCGTAAGTGAAGGTCAACGGCTGTGACGGATTGTTTTCGATGGTGTTTACTACTAGGTTAGCCAGTTCGATGGCACCGTCTCCGCCTTCCATAAACGCGTTGTTGATGGCAAAGCCTACGCCCATTTCTTCACAGTGCTGACGTACGAAGTCAAGTTCCTCATCGGTATCGTTAGCATAACGGTTGAAAGCAACTACCACGGTCTGTCCAAATGACTGGAGGTTTTCGATGTGCTTATCGAGGTTCTTACACCTTCCTTCAAACCGTCCATGTTCGGTTCCTTGATTTTGTCTACATCTACCCGCCGTGCATCTTCAATCCCTGAGCTGTAGCCACGATGATGGTCAATTTCGGCTGAAGTCCGGCTTTGCGGCATTTGATGTTGTAGAACTTCTCTGCACCCAAGTCGGCACCGAATCCGGCTTCTGTTACGACATAGTCACCGAAAGTCATCGCCAGTTTGGTAGCCAGTACTGAGTTACATCCGTGTGCGATGTTGGCAAACGGACCACCGTGTACGAAGGCCGGTGTATGTTCCGTAGTCTGTACCAGGTTAGGCGACAAGGCATCTTTCAGCAATACCGTAATCGCTCCAGCTACTCCTAAGTCTTTCACTGTGAAAGGCTTGTTGTCGATGGTGAATCCTAACAGAATGTTTTCGATGCGGCGACGCAAATCGTCTTCATCTCTTGCCAGACAGAGGATAGCCATGATTTCCGATGCCGGTGTGATGTCGAATCCCGATTCACGGGTAATACCGTTGGTCTTTCCTCCCAGTCCGGTAACGATGTAGCGCAAGCCACGGTCGTTCACGTCGAGCACACGGTTCCAAAGTACCTCTTTCATGGCAAAACCATTGTCCTTGTTCTGGTACATATAGTTATCGAGCAAGGCCGTAATCATGTTGTGGGCCGAAGTGATGGCGTGGAAGTCACCTGTAAAGTGCAGGTTGATTTTGTCCATCGGAAGCACCTGTGCATAGCCACCTCCGGCAGCTCCACCCTTCATACCGAAGCAAGGACCAAGTGATGGTTCGCGCAAGGCACAGAAGGCTTTCTTTCCAATTTTGTTCAGTCCCAGCGCCAGACCGATAGATACGGTAGTCTTTCCGATACCGGCTTTAGTCGGTGTGATGGCCGTTACCAGAATCAGGTTACTCTTTTTCACCTTTTCTTCATCGATCAATGTTTCGGGAACTTTAGCAATGTAGCGTCCGTAGTTAGAGATTTCTTCTACGGGAATACCATACTCGCGGGCAATCTGCTTGATTTTTGTCAGCTCGATACTGCGAGCTATTTCAATATCTGATTTCATAGGTTCAATTTTTTTATTGTGACGCAAAGATACAAAGAAATTCCGTAACTTTGTCGTACTACATGTAAACCCTATAATTTATAATAGATATGAATAACTTCGCTTTTTACAGTCCTACCGAATTCGTATTCGGAAAAGGAACAGAGAGCCAGACTGCCGAGCTGGTGAAGAAATATAAAGGTACGAAAGTGATGATTGTATATGGAGGAGGTTCCGTAGTGCGCAGCGGACTACTCGATAAAGTAAAAAAATACCTCGACGAAGCAGGCATTGCTCATGTGGAACTGGGAGGCATTCAGCCCAATCCCACCGACCCGAAAGTGTACGAAGGTATCGAGCTGGGACGTCGCGAAGGAATCGACTTTCTGCTTCCGGTGGGAGGCGGTTCGGTTATCGATACAGCCAAAGCCATTGCAATGGGTATCCCTTACGAAGGCGATTTCTGGGATTTCTATATGAATAAGGTAGTGCCTGAAAAAGCCATTCCACTGGGTGTTGTCCTGACTATTCCTGCGGCTGGAAGTGAAGGCTCTGGTAATACGGTCATCACGAAACTGGACGGACTGAAGAAACTGAGTGTCCGCACGCACGGGTTGTTGCGTCCTACGTTTGCTGTGATGAACCCGGAACTGACCTATACCCTCCCCGCCTGGCAAACAGCTTGCGGGGTGACCGACATGATGGCACACATCATGGAACGCTATTTCACCAATACAGAAGATCAGGAGGTGCCCGACCGTATGTGTGAGGGAACACTCAAGGCCATTATCACGGAAGCCCTTCGGGTAATGAAGGAGCCGGAAAATTACGGAGCCCGTGCCAACCTGATGTGGGCCGGTACCATCGCACACAACGGTACCTGCGGCGTGGGAGCCGTAGAGGACTGGGCTTCTCACTTTATGGAACACGAAGTGAGTGCCGTGTACGATGTGACGCACGGAGCCGGATTAGCCGTTATTTTCCCTGCCTGGTTAACCTACATGGCCAGCCATAACGTGGGTAAGGTAGCACAGTATGCTCATCAGGTGTGGGACGTGCCCGAATCGGACGACAAGAAAGCCATGGCGCTGGAAGGTGTAACCCGTCTGAAATCCTTCTTCCATGCCATCGGTATGCCTGTCACCTTCAAGGAACTGGGCATCGAACATCCTGATATCGATTTATTGGTAAAGAAACTGCATGAAAACAAGGGTGAATACGTAGGGAATTATGTCCGTCTGAATGCACAGGCTACCCGTGAAATCTATGAACTGGCCAACCAATAAAGAATTGTTATTATGGAATATACGAACCAAGACGTACGCCGACAGGACCGCCTGCTCGATGAAGCACGTGCATTTGAGATATTAAAGGAAGGCGAATTCGGTATCCTGTCCATGCGGACTGAAGAGGGAGACGGTGCATACGGTATTCCAATCAACTATGTGTGGGACCGTGGCAACTCCATTTACATTCATTGTGCACCGGTGGGGCGTAAATTGCGTTGCATTGACGCCTGCCCTAACGTGTCTTTCTGTGTCACCGGTCGCAGTAAGGTCATTCCCGACAAGTTTACTACGGGGTATGAAAGCATTGTGCTGCAATGTACGGCACATCACAGTTTGCACGAAGCAGAGCGGATGTCTGCCCTCTCGCTGTTGATTTCCAAATATTGCCCAGAGCATAAGATGCAGGGCATCGAGTATGCCAACAAGTCTTTCCACCGCACGGAGATTATCCGCCTGGATATTCAGAAAGTCAGCGGAAAATGCAAGAATATGGGATTCTAATCTTGTTTTTATGACATTTTGAAGGAGCTTTGAACGCTTTTTAAAAACGCCTTTACGTTTGATTTGAAACGCAAAGCGTTTTACTTAAAACGTAAGTGCGTTTAAGTTCAAACGTACTTGTGTTTTGATGCAAACGCAAGGGCGTTTTTGGTACCCAAAAACAGACGGATAATCCCGTTTTTAGGCATGATAACCTAAAATATCACTCTTTTACGCTTTTTCATGTTTTGTAAAGTTTTGATAATTTGAGATAGTTTTATACATTTGTAAACAATCACAAACGAAAGCAGGCTTTTCTCCTTATATATTATAAGAGAAAGCGGTTCCTCTGCTTCCGGAATAAAACAAAGTGGTTCAAGGGAACAGAACCTTAATCTAAAAAAAGAGAATTATGAAAAAGTTTTTAATGACCGCTGTATTGGGAATGTTTGCATTAGCTGGTTTTTCTCAGGTAAAATGGGATGCTAAGGTTGGTATGAACTTCAGTAATGTAACTAAGTATGATGATGCTAAGGCATTGCCAGGATTCCAGCTAGGAGTAGGTATGGATTATGGTTTCAGCGAAAGCTGGTCATTGCAGTCTGGATTATTGATTTCTTCTAAGGGATATAAAATTGAAGACGTTAAAGTAAGACCTATTTATTTGGATATTCCTATTTTGGCTGCTTACAAATTCAATATTAGTGATAATACGAAATTGTCATCAATGCAGGTCCTTATTTGGCATTTGGTTTAGGAGGTAAGGCTAAAGATGACAATTTCGATTTAAAATTATTTAAAAGTGATGAAGGAGATTGGAAGCGTTTTGATTTAGGTATCCAATATGGTATCGGTCTTGAATTAAGTGATCGTTATTTGATTAATTTGACAGGACAGAATGGATTCATTAGTCCAGTAGATGGTGGAGATGATCCTAAGAATATGACCTTTACTATCGGCGTAGGTTACCGCTTCTAATTTGAGAAATAAATCTCATATTCATCTATAAAACGAAAGGTCGCATGAAAAATCTTCAGTGCCGACCTTTTTTATGTGACTAATAACCAGCCATTCAGAAAAGAATTGAAAAAATATTGTAAAATAAACTGCGAAAACGTTTGGCTGTTTCGTGTAAAAAATATACCTTTGCACTCGCAAATGAAAATAGTGATGCACTCTTAGCTCAGTTGGTAGAGCAACTGACTCTTAATCAGTGGGTCCAGGGTTCGAATCCCTGAGGGTGTACAAAATTTCGGGAAGTTTGACAATTATAGTGGATGCACTCTTAGCTCAGTTTGGTAGAGCAACTGACTCTTAATCAGTGGGTCCAGGGTTCGAATCCCTGAGGGTGTACCGAAGCCGTGAGGCAAAATTGAGGAAAGGCTCTGAAAATCGATTGGTTTTCAGAGCTTTTTTATTTCCCTACTTTGAAAATACACAATAATACAGAATTTTAATGGGTCAACGTAAAAACCTGAGGGATTTATTGTTTAGGCATAAATTTTAGTCAGTCTGTACAAAAAGAATGCCTTGTCTTTAACTCCCCTGAACTGCGCACGAAAGTTCTTTATTTTAGCATTAAAGGATTCAGATGCA
>ENA-OQHA01000415-OQHA01000415.1-human-gut-metagenome-genome-assembly--contig:-NODE-415-length-21657-cov-2.858059_pt1 | contig 21657 bp, 21 predicted proteins | sample MGYA00242558_ERZ504707 | MGnify/ENA primary metagenome ERZ504707 (study PRJEB26092, sample SAMD00036197) | human gut metagenome | host: Homo sapiens | study: EMG produced TPA metagenomics assembly of...
GCTGGAAGGAAGATCGGAAGTATTGTTGCCATCGAACCTTCTACGGGTGAAGTCTTATGCCTGGTCTCCTCTCCTTCCTACGACCCGCGTCTGATGGTCGGCCGAAACAGAGGAAAAACCATTTGCAGCTGGCCCGGGATCCGTGGAAACCTTTGCTCAACCGTGCAATCATGGGAGCTTATCCGCCGGGATCTACATTCAAGACTTCTCAGGCACTGACATTTTTGCAAGAAGGAATCATTACCCCTTCCACCCCCTATACCTGTAACGGAGGATTTAACTACCGCGGCTTGCATGTCGGCTGTCATGCGCACGGATCTCCGCTTCCTCTGCTTCCTGCCATCGCCACTTCCTGCAATGCTTATTTCTGCTGGGGGCTTTATCACATGATCGGCGCACGTCAGAAATACGGCTCCGTACAAAATGCCATGAATACGTGGAGAGACTATATGGTTTCAATGGGCTTCGGATATCCGCTCGGCATTGACTTGCCGGGAGAAAAACGAGGCATGATTCCCAATGCCAAATATTACGACAAGGCCTATCGGGGATCATGGAACGGACTGACAATCATCTCAATTTCAATCGGGCAGGGAGAGGTAACACTGACTCCTCTGCAGATCGCCAACCTGGGAGCGACCATTGCCAACCGCGGATATTACATCACACCCCATGTGGTGAAAAGCATTGAAAACGATGCAATAGATACATTATATACACAAAAGAAATATACCAAAGTAGACCGGATCCACTATGAAGAGGTGGTAGAAGGTATGCGAATGGCCGTGACAGGCGGAACCTGCCGGATGGCCAATCTTCCGGACATCGAGGTATGCGGAAAGACAGGAACAGCCCAGAACCGTGGAAAGGACCACTCGGCCTTCATGGGATTTGCACCGATGAACAACCCCAAGATTGCAATTGCCGTCTATGTGGAAAACGGAGGATTCGGAGCTGTATACGGCGTACCTATCGGCCGCTCATGATCGAACAATACCTGAAAGGAGAACTTACGCCGCAAGATGAAGAGCTGGCAACCGATATTCAAAACCGAAGAATAGATTATGGCATACACGAAAGATAGTTTATGGAAAACGGTAGACTGGTGGACAATCCTGCTCTACCTCATCTTAATTACCTGCGGATGGTTCAGCGTGTGCGGAGCAAGCTATGATTATGGTGAACCGAACTTCCTGGACTTTACGACCCGCGCCGGTAAGCAATTGATGTGGATCGGCTGTTCACTCGGACTGGGTTTCGTCTTGCTGATGCTTGAGCACCGGCTCTATGACACGTATGCCTACCTCATCTACGGAATTCTTCTCCTGCTGCTTTTCGGAACGATTTTCAATCCTCACGAGATCAAGGGATCACGATCCTGGATCGTTTTAGGGCCGGTAAGCCTGCAGCCTGCAGAATTCGCAAAGTTTGCTACGGCGCTGGCACTGGCAAAATTTATGGGAGAATACACTTTTTCCATTCACAAGATGCGTCACGCACTGATTGCCTTGGGCATCATCCTGCTGCCAATGATCCTGATTATCCTGCAGCGGGAAACCGGATCTGCCTGGTTTATCTGTCGTTCTTCCTTGTGCTCTACCGCGAAGGTATGCCCGGATCCATTCTTCTGGCGGGAATATGTGCCGTAGTCTACTTTATCGTAAGCATCCGGTTTGGAGAAGTTCCCATGCCCGATGAAATGACCTCATGGGGAGAATTTTCCGTATTCGGACTGATCATCCTGCTTTCGGGTATTCTGGTTTCATCCTATTGCAAACAACCGCGCGTCGTACAATATATCCTGCTGATAGGCGGAGGTGCAACCCTGCTGGGGATTCTGTTCTCCTGCTATGTCATCCCCTTTGATGTGGCTTATCTGCAATACGGACTGTGTGTGGCACTTGTAGTCTGGCTCATCCTGCTTTACCTGCGTGAGCGCATGTCCAATTACTTCTACATAGCCTTGTTTGTCATTGGCTCTGCAGTCTTCTTCTTCTCAACGGATTATGTGTTCAACCGCATTCTGGAACCTCATCAGAAGATACGAATTGAGGTGTTGCTGGGCATGGAAGATGATCCGACCGGTGCGGGATATAACGTAAACCAGAGTAAGATTGCCATCGGATCAGGAGGACTTCTGGGAAAAGGATTTCTCAACGGAACGCAGACCAAACTGAAATATGTACCGGAACAGGATACTGACTTCATCTTCTGTACCGTAGGCGAAGAACAAGGTTTTCTAGGTTCGGCAGCGTACTGCTCCTTTTCACTGCCTTGATCCTGCGCATCATTCACCTGGCCGAGCGTCAGACTTCCCGCTTCGGACGAGTCTACGGCTATTGCGTAATGAGTATTTTCTTCTTCCATCTGTTCATCAACATCGGAATGGTGCTGGGACTCACCCTGTGATCGGTATTCCCCTTCCTTCTTCAGTTACGGAGGATCTTCGCTGTGGGGATTTACGATCCTGCTGTTTGTCTTTCTCCGGATTGATGCCGGACGGGAGCGATAGAAAAACGAAGCCCCACGTCAGAAATACCGCGAAGAGCAGTATCTTTCATCAGATGCACCAGCCGTAAGGTACGGGGCTTGTCAGATACAGAATCAACCAGACAAACAGCAACAGCCGGCCATTCACTTTGATACAGGCTTCCGGAAATGCGTCGTGCAGCCACCGTCCGTATTGGTCGGCCAAATAAAGATGCAGGGTATCTGCCCGAAATGCCCAACTGTCCGCCTGCAAATTGCTGCCACGCCCGGAAGATACGGCATCTTCCGGAATGACTCCCTGACCGGAAAGAAGAGCCAGCCAGATATCCCGGTAAGCATATTCGGATGTATTTCTCAACCCGATTTCCACAAGGTATCGTCCGGGCGAAAGAGAAGCCGGAAGTTCATAGACAAGCGTATCCTGCCTTCCCCATCCGGATGCAGCCACCGACTGATAAACATGGTAAGCCGTATCCGAACGGCAGGATCCTAGCAAGATGAGCATTCCTGTACTAAACAAGAATGCCCACGACTTAAACCGGATATCAAGCCTGTACATCTGGAAGATTCCTGGAAGTTTCATGATCCCGACGAACTTCAGGCGACGGTTGTTCCGGAACCGGTTTCCCGGGGTTCACTTCATTTGACTGACGGCGAGGTTCTCCCGAAGGCCGGTTTCCCTGTCCGTTTCTCCGTGGTCCGCGAGGCTGGCGGGGCGGACGTGATGCCGCTTCCGGCTGCGCACCGTTCACGGAAGTATTTTCTCCCTTACTCTGCTGTGCAGCACCTTCCTCTTCACGCACTTTGGCGGGACGCGGACGATTACCTTTCTCCCGTCGCGGCTTACCTTCCCCGTTCCGGGAAGCACGTGGCTGTGAAGCAACCGCTTTGGCTGATGCAGATGAATCGCCTGCGGCCTGTTCCTGAGGCTCTGCAGCAACAGGAGCTGACGGATCATTCACCGGCATTGTCTGGCGGGGATTCCGTCCGGCAACATCTTCTGCGGGTGAAATTCCTCCATTCTTGCCTTTCTTTTTCCGCTTCTTCGAAGACTTGCTGCGGTCAAAACGAGTCAGACTTTCTTGTTCAAGCAAGTCACTTCCCTGTTTACGGCGAGCTGCTTCATCGGCTGATTCTTCCAACTTATCGGGCTTCTCCCCTCTACGGTTCATAGCGATAATTTCGAAAGCCCGACGTGCAGAAATCGTTGTTTCATTAGCCAGGAAGTTCTTGTCGGTGCTATATGTAATCATTCCTTTCAGGATGTCAGCCTTGAAATAATAGAACTGGGCGTCACTGGTTTCCAGAATAATCTCACGACTGGGCAGACGCTTCTGGCATTCCACATAGGCATCTACTTCGTAATTGAGACAACATTTCAACTTGGCACACTGGCCGGCAAGTTTCTGAGGATTAAGAGAAATATCCTGAAAACGGGCTGCACTGGTCGATACAGAAACAAAGCTTGTCATCCAGGTGGCACAACACAGTTCCCGTCCGCACGGACCGATTCCACCGATACGTCCGGCCTCCTGACGGGCACCGATCTGCTTCATTTCGATTCTCACACGGAAAGCCTCAGCCAAAACCTTGATCAGCTGACGGAAATCCACGCGTTCATCAGCGATATAATAAAAGATGGCCTTGTTGCCGTCACCCTGATATTCCACATCGCCAATCTTCATCTGCAAGCCCAGATCCTCGGCAATCTTGCGGGAACGGATCATCGTGTCATGCTCACGTTTCTTGGCTTCTTCATATTTCTCCAGGTCTACGGGCTTTGCCTTCCGGTACACCCGGCGGATTTCCGCATCGGGCTTCTGGCCGCCTTTCCGCATACGGAGAGCTACCAGACGTCCGGTCAGCGTAACCGTTCCGATATCATGTCCCGGACTCGCCTCGACAGCTACAATATCTCCTTTCTCCAGATGCAGGCGATTGGAGTTGCGATAATATCCCTTTCGGGTATTCTTAAACTGGACTTCGACCATTTCCTGTTCGTCGGAATTACCCGGAATATCGGCCAGCCAGTCATAGGTATTCAGCTTGTTGTCCTGACGGCCGCAACCCCGGCAACACAACGAACCGCTACCATTCTTTAATAGATATTTACTCATTGTTCTTATCGTTTTTGGAAAGCTTCTTTCAGGTTAACTCCGGTTTTCAGGTCCATGCTGCCCATTGAGTTTCCGGATGTCCGAAAGAGCGCCTTTAAAGATAAAGGTTTATTTTGAATTATCCGCAATTCGTTAACAATTATAAAATAAAAACTGTCCGAGGGTCAGCGGATCAACAACACGATCATACGCAAGGCAACATCAAAGAATACCATCTTTGAGTTCACATTCTGCCCGACATGCAACTGGGCCTCTTCCAGCAATTCCATGACAGGCATCACGTTCTTCTCATTGATATAGGGAGAAAAACGGGTTGCAAACTGACGTTCATCAGGGCTTAAATAACTCAGGTCGGAAGCATGGAAATTAAACATGAAGTTTTCACGAATCATGCGCTGGCAATAGACCAGCAGCCCTTTCTGTCTTTCCCTTCCCAACGAAGAAACCTGTTCGCTCCAGGCTTTCAACTGCCGGATATCACGCTTGTAAGCCAGACGCATCAGCGATACGAAGCTTTCGAAATACATGCGTTGTTCGTCGCCAAGACTGATATTCTCCATAGCCTTGGTCAAACCTCCTTCCGAACGGTGAGCGATATCGGCTGCATCTTCCGGGTGAAGCATAAACTTCCGCTCCAGCCAGTCGGCCAATGGTTTTCCTCCAGCGGCGGCAGGGATATGCGCTGTGTACGGCTCACAATGGTAGACAACAAGAGGTCGGGTTCCTCGCTGACCAGCAGGAACAGTGTCCGCTGCGGCGGTTCTTCCAACAGTTTCAAAAGCTTGTTGGCACACTCCGCATTCATTTTTTCAGGAAGCCAGATAATCATGACCTTCCATCCTCCCCGACTGGATTTCAGCGAAAGCTTGCGCTGAATCTCATCGCTTTCACGCACATAAATCTGCGGCTGAAGATTGTCAGAGCCCAGCACGCGCATCCATTCGTCAGGCGTCAGATAGGCATTCTTCATGAGGGCTTCCCTCCACTGCGGCAGGAAGTCATCGCACACGGAATCACGTCCGGCCTTCTTCTTCACGATGGGAAATACGAAATGCACGTCAGGATGCACCAGCCGGTTCATCTGTATGCAGGAAGGACAAGTGCCGCAGGCTTCCATCTCATCCGGATGTTCACAACAAAGATAGCGGGCCAAAGCCAAAGCCATAGGCAGTTTTCCGCATCCGGAAGGACCGGTGAACAACAAGGCATGCGGAGTCCGGCCGTTGCGCACGTTCTCACGCAACCGCTCCTTAACCGAATCCTGACCTATAATATCACTAAATCCAAACACGTTTATCGATCGCTAAAACTGGTTTCTATCCCTTTTATCATCAGAAAATGGCTTTTGCCACGTCTCTGACAACATCTACTGCTCCCACCGTATAGAAATGGAGACTCGGCACTCCGCCCGCCATCAGTTCACGACACTGGTGAATACACCATTCGGTTCCCAAGGCACGTGCTTCCTCATCAGTCTTGCACTTCAAGGCTTCACGGGCCAGTTCATCTGGCAAATCCACCTTAAAGGTCTTCGGAACCATGGTCAGCTGGCTCAGCTTGCTGAACGGCTTGATGCCCGGAATGATGGGAACTGTAATTCCTGCCTCCCGAGCCCGCTTGACAAAGCTGAAATAGCGGTTGTTGTCATAAAACAGCTGGGTTACCGCATAGTCGGCTCCTGTCTCGACCTTCCGTTTAAGCCATAACAGATCCTGTTCTGCATTCGGCGACTCTTCATGCTTTTCCGGATAACAGGCCACTCCGTAACTGAAGGGAGTATGCGGCGCACGGATAGGAGAACCGTCGACAAAGATTCCCCGGTTGAAGTCGTTGATCTGTTCCTCCAGTTCAATGGCATGGGCATTGCCGCCCGGTTCCGGCACGAAAGCCGATTCGTGACGAGCCTTATCTCCCCGGAGCACCAGCACATCTGTAATACCCAGGAACTGCAGGTCAAGCAGAACATATTCCGTATCTTCCCGCGTAAAGCCGCTGCACAGCATGTGAGGCACCACGGTAATGCCGTAACGCTGCTGGATGGCTGCTGCCACGGCTACCGTTCCCGGACGGCGGCGCAAACACTGGCGTTTGTAAAGTCCGTCACCCAGTTCCTGATACACATATTCACTGCGGTGAGTCGTAATGTTGATATATTTGGGATCAAATTCTTTCAGTTTATCAATATCTCCATAAAGACGCTCGATACCTGTCCCCTTCAACGGAGGAAGGAGTTCAAAAGAGAAAGCGGTCTTCTCTGAAGAAGTAATCAAATCTATCACTCTCATTCTGCGTTGTATTAATCATTGTTTCGGGCAAAGATAATATAAAAAACTGAGAAACGACCGCACGATGCCCAGGAATTGACCGCACGATGCCCCGTCATCGAGTAGTACGATGCGGCCTCATCGTGCGGTCGATTGGGCTGAATTATGCGGTCGATTCCGGCCCATCGAAAGGTCGTTTCAGAAGCATCATACAGGCAGCAAAAAGACTGCCCCGGAATCTGATCCGGAACAGTCTTTCCCATCTTATCTCTTCAGAGACTTTATTTCATCTTATATACCAGTGTACCTCCCTTCATGATGTCTTCATGAGTGATGTAGTTCTTGGTATAAGGTTCTCCGTTCAGCGTAATGCTTTCCACATACTTGTGTTCCTTGGACAAACCTTCAGCCAAAACGGTGAAAGTCTTTCCATCCTGCAGGTGAAGCACAAACTTAGGCATTTGCGGTGCACCGAATACATATTCTCCGCTTACCGGATTCACAGGATAGAATCCCATGGCCGAGAACATATACCAGGCAGACATCTGTCCGCAGTCATCGTTTCCGCAAAGTCCGTCCGGAGCAGGACGATACTGGGTGTCGAAGATCTGACGGATCAGTTCCTGAGTACGTTCCGGTTTGCCGGCCAAAGTATACAGATAAGTCACGTGGTGACTCGGTTCGTTACCGTGAGCATAATTACCGATCAGACCGGTTACATCAGCCAGCTGGGTTCTAAGTTCAACTGTAAACAGCGAATCCAACTTGTTCGTGAAGGCTTCTTCTCCGCCCAGCAGAGCAATCAGTCCCGGAACATCGTGCTGGACATGCCAGGTGTACTGCCATGCATTACCTTCTGTATAGTCGCCACCGTTGCTTTCTGCATGTGCAGCCTGAGTAGGATCGAACGGACTCTTCCAGGTACCGTCTGATTTACGCGGACGCATAAATTTCGTCGTCGGATCAAACAGGTTCTTATAGAAGTCTGCCCGTTTGCTGAAATAGGCAGCATCTTCCGTCTTACCCATACGGCGGGCCATATCGGCAGCAGCATAGTCGTCATAGACACTTTCCAATGTAGATGAAACAGATTCAGCTGCAGTAAGGTCGGTCGGGAAATAGCCATATTTCATATAGTCTTCCCAGTTGGACTTCAGCTTGTGCGAAACTGTCTGGGTCTGTTTGATTGCCTGGAAAGCACGTTCTGCATCGAATCCCTTGAAACCTTTTGCGTATGCCTCAGCTACCACAGAAACTCCATGATTGGCAATCATACAATAGTTTTCCTTGCCCCAGAGTCCCCAGATAGGAAGAAATCCTTGCACTTCTGCCTGATCAATCAGAGAATTGACAAATCCGTCCACACGTTCAGGTACAATCATGGTATAGAACGGGTGTGCCGCACGATATGTATCCCAAAGTGAGAAAGTAGAATAGAACTTGCCTCCGGTAGCAGTCACGATGGAATCTGCGGCGTTCCGGTATTTGCCGTCCACATCCGAAATTTCATTCGGCTGGATCAGGGCATGATAGAAACAGGTATAGAAATTGGTCATCTCATCCGGAGTTCCTTCCATTTCGATTCGGCTCAGATAACTGTTCCATTCGTCTTTAGCCTGCTTGCGGGTTCCTTCAAAGTCCCATCCGGCTGTTCGGCAGCCATATTAGCTTTGGCACCTTCCACACCGGTCGTAGACATGGCGATCTTCATCAGCACCTCTTCGCCGGGCTGCAGATCAAAGGTAGCCACGATTCTCCGTCCTTTTTCCGTTTCGCCCATCGGAAGATCAACAGCACTGATCACCGGACGGTTGAACTGGAGAGTAAAGAAGTAATCCTGATCCACCCATACGCTGTTGCGCACATGTCCGCTCAGGGTACTGTCGTTTTCCCATTTCACGTCGCAGGCTTTACCTGGGAATGATACTGTTTCTCATTCCAGGCCGGACCATGCTGCAGGTCGATCAGTACGGAGGCCGAGTCAGCCTTATTGTAAGTGTAACGGTGCAAAGCTGTATGCAGGGTAGCAGTCAGTTCCGCCTTTACGCCCGGTTCGTCGAGCGTAACGGTATAATAACCAGGAGTCGCACTTTCGCTATTCTTCTGGAAAGAGCTGCGATAGCCGTCCCATGCCCGATGACGGTTTCCGGTGACCGGCATGACCAGAATATCTCCCAGGTCCATGCATCCGGTTCCGTTCAGATGTGTCTGGGTGAATCCCAGATAACAGAATCCTCGTAGACATATTCAGAACAGTATCTCCATCCCACGGCTCCCGTTACAGGACTGGTCTGTATCATACCGAAAGGACGGCAGGCACCGGGGAAAGTATGTCCGTTATCGGCTGCTCCGATAAAGGTATTGACATATTGTGTATAGTCTGTGGCGGCTGTTTCCTGCTGAGGGGCAGAACAACTGAAGAGCGCGCTGCCGGCAGCCAGTGTACAGAAGAGTAATGTTGTCTTTTTCATGGAATCAGGAATTTATACGTAAGTTTCCAGGAATTTGACATTTCCTTGCGGTACAACTTCCAGTGACTGGGTTGTAGCAGGGAAAAGAACAGATTCTCCTGCCTGCATAGTCAGTGTGTTTCCTTCGTTATCAGTAACAGTGCATGAGCCTTCCATGCAAATGTAGATGACAAACGAATCCAGTTCACTGTAATCCATGCTCATATTTTCTGTCAGGTCATAGACAGAAGTTGTAAAGTGATTGCATGAAACAAGTTCTACCGGTTCGTTCTTTTTCGGTGTATAATGTGTACGATAGTCAGCCTCAACTGTATAATCGATGGCGTCTTTTGACAGTTCCGTATGCAGTTCACGGGTATTTCCGTTTTTATCTTTACGGTTGAAATCATAAATACGGTAAGTCACATTCGATGTTTCCTGAATTTCAGCAATAAAACATCCGGCTCCGATGCTGTGGATACGTCCTGCAGGCAAGAAGAATACATCGCCGGGCTGTACTGCATAATCAGCCAGAGCATCACAAATCGTATTGTCAGCAATCATGGCTGCATATTCATCGGGAGTAATCTGTTTCTTCAGACCGGAACGCAAGTGTGCCTTGCCTCCGTTATTACCGATTACATACCACATTTCTGTCTTTCCCAGTGAGTTGTGACGCACTTTGGCCAGTTCATCGTCCGGATGTACCTGAATGGAAAGGTCGTCGCAGGCATCGATGAATTTGATCAGCAAAGGGAAATTGTCACCAAAGCGCTGGTAATTGCTTTCGCCCACCAGAGCACCTTTATATTCTTTAACCAGCTCGCTCAGATTTTTGCCAGCATCGGCTCCATTGGCTACGACTGATTCATCACCGGGCACATTGGAAATTTCCCAGCTTTCACCAACCTGTGACTGTGTTGCATTCAATTGTTTGAACGGAATGATTTTTTCTCCTCCCCAATGGTGGATTTCAGAATAGGATTGAATTTAAATGGATACATAATCAATATTTTTAAGGTATTTATATTCATACGTGTGAACTGTCATTCTGCTGACTGAGTGCATTCAGCAAGACTGTTCCCGTTTGCAAATGTAATAAAAATCGTCTGATTATTTGTCCGTCTGTGAAAAGTTTCTCTGATTACCAGCCATCATAAAAGAACAGGCGGCCGCCTTGTTTACTTTGCGGTCGCCTGTCTGAAAAATATCAACAGTCGTTCCAGATTAGTTCTTCCCGTTTACAGAGTCCATCCTGCAGTCCAGTTATCATCGGCCTGTACAGCTCCCTTGTAATTGGTTGCTGTGAAGAATTCATCGGTAGAAAGATCTTTTCCTCCTTCTTCTGTTCCGACATACAGATCGCTGAGGTTCGCTGTGTGCTGAGTAGCATTTCCGTTTCCGGCAGCAAACAGATCGTTGGTATAGATGTTTTCTTTGGAATTCAGCAAGTCACTGATCACTACATATTCCAGTTTGGAAGTTCCGTCTTTCAACGCGTTTTCTGTTTCAACAGTTTCTACGGTCAGCGGCTGGCCTTTACCGGTAATGATGGCGTTATACAGTTCTACCTGTGTTCCTGCACGCAGACGTACACCCTGTTTGCTTCCGCCGTTGCCGACCAGTGTAGCGTTGGCGATGACCGGATGAGCCACCGGAGTTGCCCCGAAGTTATTACCGTTGTTGTCGCATTCCATCAGGCAGTCGCAGTCATAACCCAAAGTTTCTGCATTTTCCTGATAGGCAACAAGGAATTGTGCCTTTCCGTTCCATCCTTCTGTCCAGTCGAATGAATCATCGCTGCAATTGGTTGCTACCATATATTTTACATTGACAGATCCTCCGAAGAATTCAAATCCGTCGTCTGATCCCATGTAAGCCTGCAGGTGTTCAACCGTTGTTCCGTTTCCGACGCCATAGAAAGAAACACCGTTTGCTTCATGTTCTTCATCGAAAGCATATCCGGTATATTCCAGACGGATGTATTTCAGTACACCTGAATTGTCGGCATCATCATTGCCACCATAACTTGCATTTCCGATTTCTGAGCTGCCTGTTCCATTGTTGGTGTGAGCATATCCGCAGATATGAAGACCGCCCCATGCTCCTGCTTCCTTCTTTTCGGAAGTCATAACGATAGGAGCATCGGCTGTTCCTTCGGCATTGATCTTGGCTCCCTGCTCTACAAGGATATAGTCGACAACATCATCGTTTTTAGCAATAATAGTAACTCCTTTGGGAATAGTCAGCGTTGCTCCTGCCTTTACGTGAATACCTCCATTAAGAGTATATGTTTTTCCTTCCTCCAGCGTCAGATCTGATTCAATATTCTTGTCAAGTGTATAGGCGCTGTCTTCGTTACCATTTCCGTCACCACCATTTTCATTAGGGGTATCGTCACTACATGCAGTTGTAAAGAGAGTCATACTTGCAACCAAAGCCATTGTTGCAAATTTCCAGTTCTTTTTCATACACAATCTTTTTTTGTTAGTAAGAGTTATTTTTTTGAATGATTGATTACAATGTATAGGTGATGCCTATTTCGAAGCTGCTTCCGCGTTTGAAGCGTTCCACTTCTACCTTTTCTCCTGTTGAAGGAACTTCCTGCTTGAAGATAACCGGCTGATTCAGCAAATCATTTACCTGCAACTTGACAGCTACCTTTTCGCTGAACTTAAAGCTTCCGGCAAAGTTCAAAGTGTGAACAGGCTGCTGCTTGACGTCTCCTAATCCGGAGATTCCGACAGACTGAATGCGCGGTCCTTGCAGATTGTACACCAGTGCGGCACTGAGCTGACGGGTTTCTCCGAAGCGTGGACTATAAGTCAAGTCTGCATTAACCAGATAGGGAGATGCACCTTGAAGGGCACGTTCGGTATTGGTATAGGCACCTCCCTCAGGCAGTTTCACGTCCGTGTACATGAATGAAGCATTCGCTCCCAGACGTAATTCCTGTGCCAATGTCTTTCGGAACTCCACTTCCAGTCCGGTTGCCATTCCATTATTGGCATTCTTGAATGAATGGATGGTTGCGCCTCCGGAAAGTTGCTGAATCTGCTCGATAGGATTTTCCAGATGTTTATAGTAAGCAGTGGCAGAGAACATATCTCCGTTGTCTTCAAAGAATTCGTAGCGTAAATCTACGTTATAGTTATATCCGTTCTGCAATTCAGCATTACCTCGGATCTGAGCTGATCCGTAAGATTCCTGATAAAGGAACGGTGCCATTTCAATGAACGAAGGACGGGTTACCGTACGTGAGAAAGAAAGTCTCAGATTATTTTTCTTATTGACTGATAACGTAAGTTCATAGCAGGAAAGAGATCGTCACTGTTCAATTCCCGACGTTGCTGCGTTCCGCCGTCTTCTGCATAATTGACCCATTGGCGGCTGCTCTCATAACGTACACCCACATTCACCAGCAGGGCATCAACCGGATAGATATCGGCCAGAATATATCCGGCATAAATCTTGGTTCCGGCAGCATAACTGTCTTTGGGTTGCTGTGAGCGGTTGATAACTACTTGTCCGTTATTGATACTTTCCTGATTCAGGTACCCGGAAGGAGTATAAATATCTTCAATGCTTCCGATGGTTGGATTCAGTTTGTTCAAATTGTAATAGAAACGTGTGGAGAAATAGTCACGGCTCTTATCCTTGCAGGTAAATCCTGCCTGAAGTTTGTTCTGAGTACCAAATTTATATTCTCCCATTAAGTTTCCTACCCATTCTTTTTCATCCAGCGTACCGAAGTAACGCATGGTTTCCTGCCGGTTCAGTTTGAAAAGATTCAGTTCACTTCCTTCTCTGATGAACATAATCTGCCGGCGGTCAGGCTCATCACTGCTGGTCTGACTGTATGAACCGCCCCACTGCAGATTCCACTGTTCGCCGAAGAAATGCTTTCCGCTTAACTGGTGGTTCTGCAAGCTATAGATATGAGTCACACTGTTACTGCCAATCAGGTTATGATCTTCGTAGTCATATCCTTCCCGATACATATAAGTATCAATGGCATTACGCGCATAGAAGAATGTATAATCAATTGGTCACGTGTACGGAAACTGTATCCAAGACTTCCCAGACCTGCGATCTTCAGAGTATTCGCATAACTGTCATAGTTGAAGTCATTCAGTGTTGTACCGGTTGCCTCCAAAGTGCGGACACTGGCATCCATCATGATCTGCTGCTCATTGCTGAGTCCCAAAGATGCAAGCAGACTGAGCCGCTGATTGCCTCCCAGATCAAAATTCTTTCCAATACCGATGTTTCCTCCAAATTCCGGAAGAGCATTCTTTTTGGAAACATCAAAACTGGTATTGAACAACGTATTTTTCCGGGCGTAATCTTCAAAATCCGTAAGAGACATTTCACGAAGCTGATTATTCAGCGAGGGAGTTTTGAAAAGTGTACCGTCATGATCCATACGATACATCTCACGTCCCAAAGTATTGAACTTTCCTCCTGTATTGAATGAAATGCTGAAGAAATCTTCTCCGGTCTGCTCCTTAGTACCGATATCAATATGCGCTCCGGAATAATCTGCAAAAGCATTAGCTTCGTATACTTTGCTGACCGTAATGTTTTTTACCGTTGAAGTAGGGAAAAGATTCAGAGGAATCAATTTGTTATCCGGATTCGGAGAAGCGATAGGAAGCCCGTTAAGAGTCGTCGTACTATATCTGTCTCCTAATCCTCGTACGATAATTTGTCCCGCAGAAGCAATGGAAACACCTGTTATTTTCTTGACACCTTCTTCAACATTCGAAATGCCTTTGACACTCATTTCCTTGGCTCCCAGATTCTCAATGGCAACAGACGAACGCTGACGTTCCAGTTGCAGAGTCCGTTCATTTTCCAGATTCTTCCGGGCTGTAACTGTAACTTCCTCCATGGTCTGAGTATCTGGAGCAAGTGCGATGACCAGTTCTTCTTTTTGTCCGGCATTTATTGTTATGCGCTGAGACTGGTAAGAAACATATTGTATGACAAGCGTACAGTTGTTTCCTTTCAGATTGGAAAGTTCGAAACGACCGTCGATGTCGGTAATAGCTCCTGTGGTTGTACCTTCTATCTGAATGGTAGCACCGATCAATGGTTCTTTGGTTGTTTTATCTACAATGGTTCCTTTTACATTGAATGCCTGTGCGGAGACTGCTGTCATTAACATGGCACCCAATAATGTCATCTTGTTTGCATTCCTCATTATGATCACCTTTTTTAATTCGGAAGCAAAATTAGAGGAGGGGTATTTCTCGTATATTGCAAGAGGTTGATAATGCGTTTACGTTAAGATGTCAATTGTATTACTTGAAATTCTTTCCATAAACCTGAAGGATATATCAAAAATCGGCCGTTGAAATTACGAACCTAAAACCTAAGATTTGAGCATCCTGAAGAAGCATAAAGAAAGGGCCGTATCATTACTCATCACAGAGCTTGATACGACCCTCTTTAATATTACAGTTACAATCCTGAACTTTCTGGAGTAGTCATTCTCGTCTTGATACCCTCCTGAATAAATCAGTAATTGAATGTAACTGAGTTTTTATTCCTGTACCGGATCATAGATATTGACGGTTTCCAGATTGGCCTTTGCTTTTTCCGGTTCAACGCTCATAGCCTTATTAAACCAGTCACGTGCAGCCTGGAAATCTCCGCGCAACCATGCCAGTACTCCAAGATTATTCCATGCACGGTTGTCATCTTTCACCTTCTCAAGAAGTTTTTCCGCATTCTGGAAATCTCCGCTTACGATATTTGCTGAAGCAGCATTGATACAAGCTACAGCATCTTCCGGATAAGTACGTGCGGCAATCTCATATACTTCCTTATATTCTTTGGTTCCCGGCTTCAGATCTTTAGCTACCCGATACATTTCCTGCAAGCTCAGAAGTTTCGGATCTGTATAGATCAATTTGGCTGCTTCTGCATTTTCTACTTCACGAACCTCGTAATCAACTGAAACACCCAGACGACGCAGACGCGGATAAAGGTCATTCAGCATAGTCCGGTAAGTTGCAGTGCCCAAACCACTCTTCAGACGGGCCTCACGAGTATCAACATTTGAATACTTATTGATAATTTCCAAGGCTTTATCTGCATAAACAGGCTTTTCATCCTTCAACATCTGAATCAGTGTTTCCCAGTCTTCTCCTGCTGAGGTTACTTTCAGTACTTCAGCCGGGAAGCTGTATGCTTTCTTCAAATAGTCAGAGAAGGAAGCGGCACGCTGCGAGGCTACACGGTCATTAGTCTTGGCGGAGCCATCGGGTGAAGCATAACCACACACATTGATAGCCTTAAAGGTAACCAGATCACCGGTAGTCAGCGGAGAAAGAATATCTTTCAGCTTTTGCAGTTCTGCTCCGTTATTCTTGTAATCATCCTTGAAAGCAGTTGCACCTACGGCATACTCGATATAAAGTGTACTTTGTTCTGAACGTACTTTTAACGGCTCAGCCTTGGGAGTCAGGTAAGAAACCATCTGCATGCAGGGCTCACATATTTCATACGCTGTAGGCAAGGGAGGAATGACCGGCTTATGTTCACGATCTGAATATCCAGCGGGGCAGAACGATAACATTCATCTTTTTCCTGCAACATAGCCAGACAAGCCGATCCCATCCAGTCTTCATACGGGAATGAAGCTGTATAATCGATAATGTCATTACGGTCAGCAGCTTTTCCGTATACAACCATATAAGGCTCGCTGAATCCGAACTTACGGCCGGCCCGACGAATCTTACGGGGCATCTTATAGTTTTTCTTTCCGCTGACAGCCATCGGAGCCAGTACGAGGTGTTCATTACCGTTCACCAATACCGGAGTAAAAGTATAACTCTGTTCACTGTTTACCTTCACCTCTTCTACGTTGAAGCGGAAGCTGAGTGTCAGTGTATCATTGTCCAGCGAAGCTGCAGGACGGGTTATCTTGACGTCTTTGGCTGAGAGTGCGAATGGCAGAGCCGCAGCCAGCAACAATATTGATTTCTTCATATTTCTATACATTATATATATTAAAAGTTAGCTTCTACGCAACGGTAAACCGGTTTGTGTTTCGGACCGAAGGTAAAGTTGATACCCATGTTGAAGTTTGCATTGAAGCGGTTGGTCGGAATAGCATACTTCTTGGCATATTTTCCCATTGGGACATCTGCAGCCAGGAAGAAATTGAACCCACGCGGATGGAAGTTCAGCATAAGGCCAGTGCTTGATCCAAAGCTGGACAATGCATAGTTCAAAGAAGCTTCAAACCAGGTAAGAGGTGATACGTTTGCAGATACGCGCGCTTCAGTCCAGGTGTGACGTCCCTGAAAACGGGTAGTCCACAAGCCACCGAACTTCAACCGGTCGTATACGGGCAATGTGTATTCAGCACCCAGATGCAGTGTAGCTGCCAGGGCTGTATTACGTTTCAGGCCTTCACCTTCTTTTGTAAATTTTGAAAGCCTTCCAGGTCATCCAGATAACTGTCTACCTGATTGTCGATTGAGTTCGGATTACCATCCGTATCTTCTACCGGGATTTCATGGAAACCATCAAACTCAAAAGAGTTGCTCATCGTAGCTTTGACTGTATTGTTCCAATGGATAAATCCCAAATCAAGCAAAGATGCTGAGAAAGTCCAGTCATCATTCCATTTGTAAGTGGCACCAAAGTCGAAAGCCATACCGAATCCTGTAGGTCCGATATTGTTGTCATCGAAGTCAATATCGTCATACGACATAAGATTTTCTGCTCCCGGTTTCAGCTGGCTGGTCGGATTTCCATAAGCGTCACGAACGTAATCACTTTCTGCATAATTACCGGTTTCTCCTTTGGTCGGAGTAATCAGCCTTTTGCAGACAGATAAGCTTCTGCACCATTCGGAGTGATAACCATGATTCCGGAGTAGCCTTGATATCCAGTTGGTCGATCTTTACAGTCGCTTTTGCAAGCCCTACCAGGAATTTCACCTTCGCACCAACGGTTACTGATCTGTCAGAGCACGTGAATGTCCGAATGCCAGTTCCGCATAGTTGGTAGAAGAATACTGAGATCATTCACCTTATAATGGGTTCCTTCCGGGCTGTCAACCCCACTCTTCATAAACTTGAAAAGATCATCGGGTGAAGAGAAACGAGTGTCACTCTTGACAGAAAGGCCAAAAGTATTGAAACCTCCCCATGCAAAGAAACCAGTAGAGAGAATATTCTCATTCAGGTTTATACCCAATTTTGTCCGACGCGGCAAATCATTCAAGAATGTTTTTGAACTGACATCAGGGTGCATGAATGTCATCAAGTCTCCATTATCCTTTACGTAAAGGAAGTCTCCCAAGCCTGCTGTTCCCTGTGCTCCAACAGAGAAATTACCCAAAGCAGGCATTCTACATAGTTCCGTTCCACCTTGAAAGGCCGGGTTCAGTTCGTGACGATATACAGTCCTTCCAGAAAATAAGAAGGAACGGTTGCCCGTGGCCTGAGCCATGACGGTGGTAGTTGCACATGAAGCAGCCAGTCCGCAAAGGATCATTCGGCAGATATGTTTTTTCATCATTTGATATTCTTTTGTTATTTATCAGTTGGACGGACGGAAGATCACAGCCGGAATCATAATTTATTTGCCGGTCTGTATCAACACATCCTGTTTTAATTCTCACATGTCGGTTTCCAAGGATTAGTTGAGATCAATATTTACACCGCCAGGAACCTGAAGTGCACTCTTCTTCACCTGAATCCACTGAGTATCTTTCAAAGGCACTCCGGAACTTTCCTTTGAGTCAGCCTTCAGTTTGAAACAAATACGGTCAATGCGTGACAGCGTATCGAAAGCATTGTCTGATTCCAGAATGATTTCTACTTCACTTTCTGCTTCGGTTGTTCCGTCAGTGCTGGGATTAACCGTTTCCTTACCTTCACCAATACTTACCTTGATGTTTTCAATCGGTCGTCCGGCTTTATCCTTAATGTCTACATCATCTGCATTCAGCGTCATTTTCAAAGGAATAGTGCTGGCAGCAGTAAGAGTAACCACAGCTTTCTTGAATGAAATGATATCCAGATCTTCCAGATCCTTCTGCAAGTCTTTGATGGAATCGTTGTAAACAATCAGCAGATTACTTCCGAAGGTCAACGGAATATCCACATCACAGAGACCATCGTTGATCTGATAATCCTTTACCTCCAGTTCATAGAAGTTTTCGCTGTCCACACGCGGCTCCATAGATACTTCGATGTAGTCAGGAATCTTCTTGATCAGATCATTCAGATTAGGAACGACTGCTACTTCGTCAGCCTGATAATCTCCTTCTTCACGTGCTATGACAACACGGCGGTCACCATCTTCGCCAGTATTCTTTGCCAGCTCGATGTCGTTTACTGTTACTTCTGCAATCGGATCTTTCTGACCATTCTTGAAACTTTTCATCACCAGATTGGTCAGAATCGGAGCACCGATCGGATTATTGGTATTCAAACTGAATACAGGATTTTTAATATCCAGCTCAGTTGCATCATCACTCAGGAAGTCAGGCAGATCATCCAATGTGAACTTAGTCGGGTCAATATTGATTTCCGGATCAATGCGACCGCAGATTTCACCAATTTCCATTTCATCCAGTGTAATGTGAGGAACAATTTCCAGCTTCTTGATTGTCTGATTGCTCTGAACCCCATTTACGCTGACAGTCATTTTTACCAATACATCATCATTGATGCTGATTTTTCCGTTTTCAATAGGATTTGCTCCGCTTACTCCTGTCTTGGCTTCCAGATTATATCCCTTCACTGCCAGTTCAATGGTCCACGCAGATTCTCCTTCTGCAGAAGAGGAAGAATTGATCACGTGCTTGTCAATGGTCAATACATTGTTCTCCAGTTTTCCGGTTGAAGAAGTATTTTCCAGCTTCAGGACTTCAGGAAACTCAATACGAATATTAGTAAGTGTAATTGCATCATATTGGAATCCCGGAGTTAAATCCATCTGAATATTCATTTGGACGGAGCAGTTCCATTGACCATTTCAAAGCCTTTACATCATCTTCCACACTGATGGTTGAAGAAACTTTCGTTGTACTTGATTCGTCCTTAGGAGAAACATCAAATTTATCTCCTGAAGAAGGAAAGTCTTCCGGGGTTACAGCAGAAATAGGTGAACCTGTTTCATCAACCGCATCTGCCATCACAGGATTTACCTTGAATTCGCTGCCAGTGATAGTTTCTTTTTTAGTCAGATGATATTCGCGGGTATTTTCATCCGGCTGAAGCATATCATCTTTTTCCACTTCAATGATTGTACTCAACAGAGCCTGTTCGGTTCCACCGGCGGGAATTGTCAGATACTCACCGCCCACGTTTACTGTCATGTCGATATCCTTGTCCAGATCGTATTTGCTGTCCACGCAAGAAACGATACCTAAGGAACATGACATGAAGAATGCCCATACCAAGGGGTGCAATTGTTTTTACTGTCATAAATTAACTCATTAATTAATAAATGCGCTTGTACTGTTAAAAGAGATAAACACTAAGTCTATATCTTATAACAATTACAAAGATAAAATATTTTTTCTTAAAGAAGATTATATAAGTGTTCAAAAAAGAGAATAAATGGTCAAACCTTCCTGTACTTCCCTTCATTGTAACAACAAAGTAATACAAAAGCCTGAAAATGTTGGGTTAAATCTGTTCTTACCACATCCTGCATCAGGCATGCCGGGGACGTATTTTCCGCACAACGGAAGATAAAGTTTTTTGTATGGTCCTGGTAAGAATAATGAGTGTAACTGCAGCAATGATACAGAGAATACCGATTCCTTCCTGAGCTGTAAACGGCTCACTGAAGACCAGCACACCGATACATACGGCGGTGACAGGTCCATCGCTCCCAGTATGGATGTCAGAGTGCCTCCGATATGATGCACAGCCAGCACGAGTGTAATGTTGGATATAACGGTCGGCACAACGGCAAGCAAAAACAGATTGACAATTGACCAGGCATCCGGAAGAGCTTGAATGCCTGATTAGTTCCAGCCTTTATGGCAAACAGAACAGTACTGACGATGAATACGTAGAATGCCAGCTTGCGTCCGTTCATGTCCCGTACACGGGAACGGTTGACCGCCGTGATGTAACTGGCATATGCAACGGCAGAAAGCAGCACAATGACCACGCCAACGGGATCGAGTGAGAGTTCCGTTCCTTTCAGAGAAAGCCGGCTGACTCCAAAGATGGCCAGAATAATGGCCAGCCACGTAACCCACGAAGCTCTTTCCCGGAAAACCAGGAACATAAGCAAAGTGACAAAAATCGGATAAGTAAAATGCAGAGTGGTAGCTACTCCTGCTCCCATAAAGTTATACCCCCAGAAAAGAAACATGGCAGAACCGGTATAGAAGAATCCCAACAGAATCAGCATAGGTATGTCTCGCCGTTCAATCCGGAACGATTCCTTTTTCAGCTTCATCATACCGCCCAATGCCAGGGTTGCAAAAAGGAAACGATAGAAAAGAATGGAGTCAAACTCCATCCCCTTTTGCATCAAAGGAAGAGTAAACAACGGGATCAAACCAAATGTGACTGAGGTCACGATTCCATAGAAAATGCCTTTTAAACTGTTCATGTCTTAATGTATTGATGTTTTTGAAATATTGTGCAAAGATATGCATATTCTTCTGTTTTTATAGTTGATACATCCTATCTTCACATAGAAATATTGGCTATTTGTGGAATTATCCCTACTTTTGTGCCTTTTGAAGAATTCATTGTATGAAGATTATCTGTCAACTTATATATAAGGTATTGTGTCTGGCTATGCTCGTCTGCATGACAGCCATGCCGGCCAAAGCCGGAGAACGGCATGAAGAGCCATCTTTATCGACAGGCTGCCCGGAAGATACGAATACGATGGTTCGTACCACAGATACGGTAAAAGTACAATTGCCTTCTGATTCGATATTTGCCCGCTACCTGCGCCAGCAAGGATATGTCATAACACCTCATAACCAACTTACTCTGCTTACAAGCGGAAGAAGTAAGTTTGAAAGTCTGTTTCACGAAATCCGGAATGCCCGTCATCAGGTACATCTGGAATATTTTAATTTCCGGAGTGACTCTATTGCCAAGGAACTCTTTACACTACTGGCTGAAAAAGCGAAAGAAGGTGTAAAGGTACGTGCCCTGTTCGATGCTTTCGGAAATTTCTCCAATAACCGTCCGTTACGAAAGGATCATTTAAAGATGCTGAACGAACGCGGAGTTGAAATTGTAAAGTTCGACCGTTCCGTTTTCCTTATATCAACCATGTATTCAGCCGGGATCATCAGAAATAGTAGTAGTGGATGGGAAGGTTGGT
>ENA-OQHA01000417-OQHA01000417.1-human-gut-metagenome-genome-assembly--contig:-NODE-417-length-21610-cov-5.161011_pt1 | contig 21610 bp, 27 predicted proteins | sample MGYA00242558_ERZ504707 | MGnify/ENA primary metagenome ERZ504707 (study PRJEB26092, sample SAMD00036197) | human gut metagenome | host: Homo sapiens | study: EMG produced TPA metagenomics assembly of...
TCCATTCTCCAGGTATTACGTCACCCCACTGGCACTTGACGAGTTCAACGGGTGCGTGGGGAGTTCTATAAAAAGATGTTTGCCCAGTGTCCGGCGCATCGTCCCGGCACGGCCGACGAGGTGGCGAATGTGGCTGAACTGTTGATGAGCAACCGGGGGGCCTTTATCACCGGCTCTGATTTTCTGGTAGACGGAGGTGCTACGGCAGCTTATTTTTATGGCTCGAAAGAATGATAGAAATGTTTATGACTGATGGAGGAAGGTAAAAATGAACTCAGTCTTCCATCAGCATTTTTATATAGGATTTTGATTTATACCGTGATGAATTTAAGTTCATCAAGTAAAGATCTGTATGTTTTCCAAAATTTGCTGATATCCTCATTTAGCATGATACCTACATTCTTTATGTGCATAAGATCGTTGAAATAAGCTAAATCAGCTATGGCAGATTTCATAGCATCTACAGATAATTTGTATCCACTAACTAACTTTGCTCCTGTTTGCTTTTTAAAGTCCAGGGCGGCAGCTTCATTAGCCAATGTGCGGCATGCACTGAAATGTACAATTTTATTGGTGAAGAAGTCACCGGAAATATCAGCCAGTTCACTTAAATCAAGATTTCCATCTTGTCCTTCAAATGATAGACTGTGATTCCATCCATGACATGCGAAGTAAATAATATCATATTTATTGAATCTACGTTTATCTTTCGTAAAGAAATTCATGTAATAGATTAAATCTTCTTTAGATAAAACAGAACGATGAATAAAGTTGCAGTCGTGGAAGTTGCTTAAACAGTTTAGAAGGTGTTTAGTTTCAAGGTTAAATTGATTATCTTTTTTCTGACTGTTAAATAACCATTCATTTTCCAAACAAATAATGTTATGCATGTTTTTAAAATTTAGATGTGATATAACTTAGAAGTTCTTCATTATTACAAAGAGGGTGTCGGAGATATCCTTTGAATCCATGTGTAAAGAGATGTTTTTCTTGTAGCTCTGTTCCATGATATTCTTCTATGAGTTGAATTCTATATGTTTTGTCATTGGGTGCTTGTTCTATCCAATAAGAAGAATCTTCACGGTTGCAATTTTGTTTGACGACTTTACCTTTGAAGCGTATACATCGTTCATCAGACATGAAGAAATATATAATATCCCCAATATTAAAATGAGTTCGGTGCATAGTCCAACTTATGTAACCTAATTCTTTAAATGCTTCGGCATGATGACACCTTTTTCTGTTTGCAAATGCAATCCATGTTTTGTTTTTCATATTTTATGTGTTAAATATATGACGATACAAATTTATGTGATTTCTAATGAAATAGTATCGTTGTCCTTAAAATATAATTTAATTGTTTGTCAATGCGTAGCCAGATACCATGAAGTCTGCGAGTAGGAACTTGCCAGGCTGTTTGTGCTGGGTGCGGAGGTGGTAATGCCGGAATATCGTTCTATGGGAAGCGGACCACGGGCTGCTGTGAAATATTTCTCGGTGTGTGCCTTGTAGGGAACGACTTGTTCCAGCAAAGTCTCAAACTGGGTCAGCTGCTCTGCATCGTCGCCGCAAAGGGCACGAACGTAATCGCCGAAATCATAGAAAATTACGGGAGAATAGCCGTCCATACGCTGAATGGAGCCGTTTGTGAGTCGTCCAGCGAATAGCGGGAATGAATGTCTTTCATCAGGAGAGCCAGTTCGTCCAGTCGGGAGCAGTCGGTCACCGCAATGGTGCCGTAGGGGTATGTGTAACTGGAATAGAATTGATAGAAAGTCTGGCAGATGGCGCTGTAGTCGGGATTCTCGGCCAGCAGGTATTCTCCGATGTGGGAGTAAGGCATACCGTAGACCATGATTTCCGTGGGGCAGGCTATCAGGTGACGGGTCACGTGGCGCAGGTCGTAGGCCACCTCCAGCGAAGACATGTAGCAGTCGTCAAACAGGATGTATTCCATTTTCAATCCGCAGTTGGAGAGACTCTCGGCGAGGGTGGTTACCTCCGTCTGGTATTCCGCTGTCAGTCCCCCGAAAAAGCGGGTCAGTGGAGTGTGTGAGTACTCCCAGTGATAGCGGGGTTTCGTAGTGGCACGTGCCTTGCTTTGGGCGACGGGCAGCCATCCCATGCCGTGGCAGCCCACAATCAGGGAGTAGGTTTTGGCGGGAGCAAATGATTCCATGTCGTTCAGAATGCCCGTGAGTCCTTCTTCGGTCGTAAATGCGGGGCGGGTATATTCTTTCAGTATCTGCCGGGTGCAGGTACCGTTGTTGACCGTGATTTCAAACAATTCTGCTTCCGTGGAACTGGTGGACAGAAAGACGAGCACCCGCTCCTTGTCTAGTCCTCTGCGGGAGATGGCGTCTTCCATATCCTCGATATTCTGGTAGAAATAACTCGTCAGGTTGGTGGACCACGGCAGGTACATGAAGAGTGTCCGTTCGCTGTTGGCAGACGGAATTTCTTCTTTCTGGCAACTCGTCAGGCAGGAGAGTCCGATGACAAGCAATATGGGAAGTAGGTGGATAAGTTTCATGGTTCATCTTCTTTTGAAATGGGGACTGCACCGACTTCGTTTCCGAAAAGATTCAATATCTGATTTACTTTATCCAGCCGGAGAGTTTGCTTGCCTTGTTCCAGTTCACGGACAAAACGTAAGCCTACTCCTGATTTTTCGGATAGTTCTACTTGCGTCAGATTGTATAGCTTACGCATGTCTTTTACATACTTAGAGAGTGTAGTTTGTTCCATGATTATACCCTTTTGGGTGTAAATATAATGAATTTTTCTTTCATTATACCCTTTAAGGTATAAAATTAATCTATCTGCCTAATGCTATATCGAAAAGGTGTACTTTAGTTAGCATAAAAAACAGAGAATCGGAAATTGAGGCATGAAAAATCCCTGCCGGGCCTTTGTTTTTTATCTTGCTCTGGCAGGGGAAGGATAATTATGCAAAAATCGGGACTCGTTTATTTCCAGTTGCTCGGAATAGATTCATAGTCGGTCAGGTTCGTACAGTTGTTGAACGCGCTGGTGTGACTGGTGATTTCAAGGAATTCATTCGGGTAATCCTTGCGTTCATACAAGTGCACTTTTTTCCGTTTATCAGGGTATAGGGCGATTCGCCGGTGAGCGAACTGCAGCTTTTGAACAAGAGACGGACAGCTTGCAGGGTGCGCATGGAGTCGAACAGTCCGGTAGGAATGCGTTGCAGACTCTTGCATCCGGCAAAGGCTTCCCACATGGAAATCACCTGTGTGTTGTTTGCAAACAGCTTTTCCGGAATCTCGCGGAGGGAGGTACATCCCTTGAATATGCCATCTAATCTGGTAACCTTGGTCATACTGGCAAACAAGTCTTCCGGGATTTCAGTCAATGAGGTGCAATTCGAGAAAAGACCGTAGGCATCCATGACGGAGTTGATTTCTGACACACTCTGTATGCCCGGACAGTTGGCAAACAGTCCTTCGGGCAGACTGGTGAGCGAGCTGCATCCTGAGAAAGCACATTGTATGTATCCTAAACGGGTATTGTTACGGAACAGTCCGGCCGGAATCTCTTTCAGGTTTTCACATCCGCTGAACACATCGTTCATGACATAGATGTCTTTGTTGCTTGCAAAGAGGTCTTCGGGCAGATAGAGCAATCCTGTGCAGCCGGAGAAGGTAGCGTTAAAGTTGCGGGCACTGGAATTCTGGGCGAAGAGGTTGAGCGGAAGTGAAGTCAGTCCCGTACAGCCCTGGAAGGCTCTGTCGAACGTTTGGGCACCGGTTGCCATGGCAAACAGGTCTTCGGGGAGGTTGGTCAGTCCCGTACAGTCTTCAAAGCAGGAGGTGAAGTCCGTGATGGCAGACAGTGCTCCCTTGGTATCGGCAGCCAGCTGGGTCAGTGCAGTAACATCCTCCAGTCTCAGTGTTTTCAGTTCGGGCGTACCCCATTGTGTGATGCCGATGAGTGAACTCTTGAGGATTTCTCCTTTGGTCGTGCTGTTGGTTGTCAGAGATTCTACCGTACCTTTGAAGGCTACTTCTACCGTCGATTCGGCACCTTGGCATAAACGTGTGACAAGTCGGCCGAATATACGTATGACTTGTCGAGCACCTCAGTCACCCCGTCGCCCCAGTCGATGACACCTTTCACCCGTCCTTCAAACGGAAGATACACCGTGCGGTTGTTCAGGTTGTTCAACACATATTCCAGTATCAAGGCATCTTCCTTGCCGCGCATGGCAGTAGTGACGGTGTACAGTGAAACTCCGCACAAGGGCCCCGGTTCCGTACCGCCTTGCAGGTAGATGTAGTATTTGGTTGCTTCCGTCAGCCCGGAGAAAGTACAGGTAGGCTGGCTTTGAAGGTCGAAGAGGTATTCAAAAGGAAGTCCTGAGCCTCCGTTTTTCAAATCCTGAATGACTTCGAACAAGGGGATGCTGTCTGTTGAGATGTAAGTGGAGTAGAGATTGGCGCCGTTCTGTCCTTCCAGTGTCAGCGTGATTTCATTGATGCCTGCATCTGCCTTGGCCACGCTGATATGGGGAGCAGCTGCCTGTTCGATGGGGATGGTGGCCAGCAGACTGTCTCTGTCGGTGGCATAAATCAGCAGGTTGTCAGTCTGTTTCTCGCTGGAGTAGTTGGTGTAATACTGCAGGTATTCTTCGCCGTAGAACGAATAATCCGGATTTTCCAGGATGAACGAATAGTCCTCCTGCTCGGTCAGTTCACCTTCACTGAATTTCTTGAATTTCTCCAGCACATAGCGCATGCTCATGATGTTGGTCTGGCATTTCACCTGTATGCCTTCTCCGTCTCTTACGGCAGGCAATTCGATGCGGGTCGTTTCCAGGTTGAAATAGGGAGTCGCTCCGTCGGTAGTACCCACTCCGTTCAGATTGCCTGAGCTGCTTCCGTCTCCGTCGTCTTCATCATCATCACCACCTCCTAAAATATCCTCTAATTTTTCGCACGAGGTAAGGGTGGAGGCTAAAAATACGGGTGTCATGCCCCACACAAAAAGGGCACAGCCTGAAACCAGCAGCGATTTCAGGGCTGTCGTTGCTTTACTTTTGTTCATACTAAAGATAAGAATAATAGGATAATTTACGTTTATACAAAAGTAAGGCTATCTGAGGAGCTGTACATCACCGAAAACCGTGATTTTCAGCGAACCGTGTGGGGCTATACCAGCGAAATGACGTAGCTTTCCAGACTTCGCAGGTCGATGTGCCAGAGTTTTCCGCTCAGCACGTACGGACTGCCCAGGATGACTTCATCGTCTCGCTGGCTTCCACGCAGCCTACTACGCCCGGAGTGACACCCAGCACGGCCTTGGAGGGGTGGGGCATGGCGAGCATTTCTTCTTCGTCGGGGAAGAGGGTGCGGTAGTCGGGACCGCCCTGGTAGTTGAACACGGAGACTTGCCCGTCGAACTCGCGGATGGCACCGTACACGTACACCTTGTCCAGCCGCACGCAGGTGTCGTTAATGAGGTAGCGCGTGCGGAAATTGTCGCAGCCGTCCACCACAATGTCGTAGTTGACAATGAGGCATTCGGCATTCTGCGGGGTGAGCCGTTCGTTCCAGGCTTCCATGCGGATGTCGGAGTTGAGGGCCTGCAGGCGCAGTTTGGCCTGTTCGGCTTGGAGAGTCCGATTTCAGGTTCGCTGTAGAGCACCTGCCGCTGGAGGTTGGTCTCGCTCACGGTATCGTCGTCAATCAGTCCGATGGTGCCCACTCCGGCACCGGCCAGGTAGAGGGCAATGGGCGACCCCAGTCCGCCCACTCCCACGATGAGTACGCGGGCCTGCTTCAGCAGGAGTTGTCCTGTCTCGCCGATTTCGTCGAGCAGAATCTGTCGGTTGTAGCGTGACGCTTCTTTTTCGGTCAGTTTCATAAGGTTAAAAGGGGAATAAAGTGAGTAAAGACAGAAAGGCATCCGAAAGTCGGGATAATGGCCTCAGGATGCCTTCTGAAGAGGGTTATACTTGTCTTGAACAAACGTCCTTGTGTTTCCATCAAAACGCACTTGTGTTTGAAGTAAAACGTACTTGCGTTTCAGGGAAAACGTAAGGGCGTTTTTGCAGAAACGCTTCGGGGTTTCCGATAAACGTAAAGGCGTTTTTCAGAGAGTGTTCCGGAGGGTTTTTCAGCGGGCCGCAGCGGCAGTGGCGTGCGACTGTGCCACGTGGTCGAACGAAGCATCCCAGTCCTTCCATACCGGTTCGCGTCCCAATGCCTTGAGGGCCTTCTCGATTTCTACGGCTGTACGTTCGTCGCTTACATGGAACTGCTCCAGTGCCTGCGGGTAGGTGTAATATCCGCCCGGTTCCGTCTTGCTCTCGGCACTCATGGTAGTCACACCCAGTGAAGCCATGTGGTCGCGGATATTGGCCGGTTCGCGGGTAGAGTAGGAGATGTCCACGTCGTGGTCGAAGATACGCATGGCGAAAGTGACCTGTGCCAGCTCCTTGTCGCTCATGATGACGTTAGCTGGAAACCTTCGTTTTCGGCCGGACGCATGCGCGGGAAGTTCACGCTGTATTTCGTCTTCCAGTAATGCTTCTGCAAGTAGCGCAGGTGGTAAGCCATCATGTCACGTCCGTACGCCAGTCCTCCAGTCCGATGAGCACGCCCATGCCGATGGAGTGTACGCCGGCCTGCCCCATGCGGTCGAACCCGTTGACACGCCATTCGAACTTCGACTTCATGCCGCGCGGATGGTACACGTTGTAGCGGGCCTTGTTGTATGTTTCCTGGAAACAGATTACGCCGTTCAGTCCGTGGTGTACCAGTTCGGCATATTCTTCCGTCTTGAGCGGCATCACCTCGATTTTCAGGTTCGAGAAGTACGGCTTGGCCAGGTTGAGCGCTTTGGCAATGTAGGGCACACCCGCCTTGGCCGGATTCTCACCCGTCACAATCAGCAGGTTTTCGAACGGGCCGAGCTTCTTGATGGCCTTGTATTCGTTTTCAATTTCTTCGGGTGTCAGGATGGTGCGCGCCATGGGGTTGCTGATGTGGAAGCCGCAGTACACGCACGAGTTGGTGCACGAGTTTGTGATGTAGAGCGGGATGAACATCGACATGGTGCGTCCGAAACGCTCTTCGGTATATTTCTTGCTGAGGCGTGCCATGGGTTCAAGGAATTTTTCGGCAGCCGGCGAGATGAGAGCCATGAAGTCGTCTACGTCGCACCGTGATTTTCCGAGTGCCCGAATCACGTCGGCCTCGGTTTTGGAGTAGATGGCCTTGGTCGTCTCCTCCCAGCTTATTTTTTCTAATTCGTCACTAAACATTTCTATAGTTAATAGTTAAAAATTAAAAGTTAAAGATGCTGGCCTGATGCATTATTCATTATTAATTGTTTTCAGGTCGCGGCTGAGTTTCATCGCACAGAAGTTCGGACCACACATGGTGCAGTACTCGCCGTCGGTGTGACGTCCCTCGTTGAAGTATTCCAGCGCACGGTCGGGGTCGAGACTCAGGTGGAACTGGTCGCGCCAGCGGAACTCGTAGCGGGCCTTGCTCAGGGCATTGTCGCGAATCTGTGCGCCCGGATGACCTTTGGCTAGGTCGGCTGCATGGGCGGCAATCTTGTAGGTGATAACGCCTGTACGTACATCTTCACGGTTGGGCAGACCCAGGTGTTCCTTCGGAGTGACGTAGCACAGCATGGCCGTACCCAGCCAGCCGATTTGTGCGGCACCGATGGCCGAAGTGATGTGGTCGTAACCCGGAGCAATGTCGGTTACCAGCGGGCCGAGGGTATAGAACGGCGCGTTGTGGCAGTGGCTGATCTGACGCTCCATGTTCTCACGAATCTTGTGCAAGGGCACGTGTCCCGGACCTTCGATAAAGGCCTGCACGTTCTTTTCCCAGGCACGGAGCACGAGCTCGCCCATCGTGTCGAGTTCGGCAAACTGAGCCTCGTCGTTGGCATCGGCGATACAGCCCGGACGCAATCCGTCGCCCAATGATACGGCCACGTCGTACTGAGCCAGAATGTCGCAGATGTCGTCAAAGTGCTCGTAGAGGAAGGATTCCTGGTCGTGGATAAGGCACCACTTGCTCATGATACTTCCGCCACGGCTCACGATACCGCACAGACGCTTGTCGGCCAGGTGTACGTTGTGACGACGGATACCGGCATGGATGGTGAAGTAGTCCACTCCCTGCTCGCACTGCTCGATAAGGGTGTCGCGGTAGATTTCCCAGGTCAGGTCTTCCACCTTGCCGTTTACCTTCTCCAGTGCCTGATAGATGGGCACGGTACCCACCGGCACCGGACAGTTGCGCACAATCCATTCACGAGTTTCGTGGATGTTGGCACCCGTCGACAGGTCCATCAGCGTGTCGCCGCCCCATTTGCAGCTCCACACCGCCTTGTCCACTTCCTCGTCGATGCTTGAAGTAGTGGCCGAGTTGCCGATGTTGGTATTGATTTTCACCAGGAAGTTGCGGCCGATAACCATCGGTTCCGATTCCGGGTGGTTGATGTTGGCAGGCAGTACGGCACGTCCGGCAGCAATCTCGTCGCGCACGAATTCCGGTGTGATGTAGGTGTCGATGCCCAGTTCCTTGCAGTTCATGTTCTCACGGATGGCTACGTACTCCATTTCCGGTGTCACGATGCCCTGCTTGGCGTAGTACATCTGCGTACAGCAGTGGCCTTCCTTGGCACGGTAAGGCAGGGCGATGTGTTCAAAGCGCAGGTGATCGAGCGAGTGGTCGTCACGGCGCATCTTGCCATATTCCGAAGTGATGGACGGCAACTGTTCCACATCGCCGCGTGAGGTAATCCAGCTCTCACGCATGCGCGGCAGTCCTTTCTTCAGGTCGATTTCAATGTTCGGGTCGCTGAACGGGCCGCTCGTGTCGTACACGTACACCGGTGCATTAGGTGTCATTACCTTCTTGCCGTCTACTACGGTCACCGTCGGGGTGAGGTTCACTTTCTGCATGCCTACCTTTACAAAGGGGAAAAGGGTGCCCTGCATGTAGGCTTTCTCTGCATGGGCGTATGCTTTTTGGTCTTTTTCTTTTTCCATATAAATCGGGGTTTGTTTGCGGGTAGGGAACAGTCCCTACCGGTTGAGAAAATCAGGATTTATTCATTCAAGAAAGAAGTGAGGGGAGAGGAGGCAGATGCCACGAGGTTATCGGCCTGAATACCCAGTCCGGCTTCGTAGGCACGGCGTCCGGCAATGACAGCTTCCTTGAAGGCTACGGCCATTTCTACCGGATTTCCGGCTACGGCGATGGCGGTATTTACCAGGCAGGCAGCGGCACCCATTTCCATGGCTTCAGCGGCATGGCTCGGTGCACCGATGCCGGCATCCACTACCACCGGCACGTTGCTCTGCTCGATGATGATGCGCAGGAAGTCGCGTGTCTGCAATCCCTTGTTCGTACCGATGGGGGCAGCCAGTGGCATCACGGTAGCTGCTCCGGCTTCTTCCAGACGCTTGCACAGGGTCGGGTCGGCCTGGCAGTAAGGCAATACCACGAATCCCAGTTTCACCAGTTCTTCCGTAGCCTTCAGGGTCTCGGTAGAATCCGGCAACAGGTAGCGCGGGTCGGGATGGATTTCCAGTTTCAGCCAGTTGGTGCCGAAGGCTTCGCGGGCCATCTGTGCGGCGAACACGGCTTCTTCTGCGGTGCGCACGCCGAGGTGTTCGGGAGCAACTGGATATGGGGGTGGATGATATGCTTCAGCATGTCGTCTTCCTTGTTGTCAAGTTCGATACGTTTCATGGCTACGGTCACCATTTCTGTGCCGGAAGCCAGGATGGCTTCTTCCATGAGTTGGTTGGAGTTGAATTTTCCTGTTCCTAAGAATAGGCGGGATTCGAATTCTTTTCCCGCAATGATTAGTTTTTCCATTGTTTTATCTATTTTGTTTATTGCTTGCTCTTACTTTTTCTTTTTGGCGGCAGAAAGGTAACAAAAAGAAAAACCGCCGTCTGCAGTTTCGGACCGGCTGCGAAGCTTCGCTCGTCGGAAGCGCAGGAACTCGCTTCGCTCAAACAGCCTGCGCTTCTTTTCGCCGTGCTCTGCTTCTCCGCTTTTCGGTCCGAAACTGAGGACGGGATTTTTTGGGGGCTGTCGCTCTTCGCCTTTGGCGAAATCGCTGTGGGGAGTTTTTGCTTCTTTATTCTTTGATCCGTTTTTTTTGTTTTGGGGCTTCCTTTGGGGCGAAATCGCTTCGGAGCTTCGTTCTTTTTTGGGTTCCTTTACTCGTTATTCTTTGTGGTAAAGTAGGAATTTCTTTACCGGCAAAGGTGAGTTGGAGTTTGTGATGAAATCTTGAAAATCAGAGGATTTGAAAAATATGTTTCTTTTGTTCTTCTGTCTAAAAATGAACACATCCACAAATTTTTCGTTTCTCGTTATTCATTATTCATTTTTAATTGACTTACGATTTTCTTCGTCTCTTCCACCGGATTCGCTGCCCGCAGGATGGTACCGCTCAGGGCAATGCCCGTCACACCGGTCTGCATAATGGCAGGGATGTCTTCCAGGGTGATGCCGCCGATGGCTACGATGCAGGTGGATGCCTTCCGCCTTCATCTGCTGTACGATGGAACGGTAGCCCTCCAGTCCGAGGATGGGGCTGAGCTTTTCTTTTGTGGTGGTGAAGCGGAACGGTCCGCAACCGATGTAGTCGGATCCGGCTTCATAGTGTGCCTGTACGTCGTCGAACGTGTTGGCCGTACCTCCGATGAGGAAGTCCTTTCCAAGGATTTTTCGTGCTTCGGCTATCGGCATGTCGTTTTGCCAGGTGCACTCCGTCGGCCTTCAGCTTGCGCACCAGTTCTACCCGGTCGTCGATGAGGAAAGTGGCTCCGTACGTGCGGCACAGTTTCTGTACCTCTACGGCCACCGCTTCCGTCTCCTCGTCCGAGGCGTGCTTCATGCGCAACTGTACCCAGCGGCATCCCCCTTCGAGGGCCATCCGGGCCGAGTCGAGATACGAATACGTGTCGGTGAAATGTGTGATGAACTGCAACTTGAAATGATTCATGTCCATGGCCTTATCCTCCACAAGCTGCTTTGATGATGACCAGACTGTCGCCCTCGTTCAGGACGGTGTTTTCCCATTCCGCACGCGGAACCATGCGGTTGTGCAGCGCGATGGCCACTCCCTGCTTCGGAAGTCCCAGCTGCTGTGCCAGTGCGGCAATTGTATGACCTTGTGTAAGTTCCGTCTCTTTGTTGTTTACCAATAGTTTCATAAGCGTACTGTTTTAGCGTGTAAACCAAAGAGAGCATCCCGCGGACGGGGAAAGGAAATAGATGTCAGAATCAACAATCCCTTCGTCGGTATTAACCGCATCAGGTTCGTAGGTATAATCTCAGCCCGGACACATCCGTGGGGCACCCCTTTGTTTACTTTCCGGCAAAGGTAACGAAAACTTTGGAACGGCGAACGGCTGCCGTTCCTTTTTTATCTTTTTTTGCAGGCTGTGTCTATTCGTCTCTGAACAGCTGTACTTCACACCGAATGACAGGCGCAGGATGTCGCGCATGGAGAGGCTTTTGTTGGTCACCTTGCTGATGAGATACAGCTCGCAGGTGCTCAGCTCATAGAACAGGGAGACGTGGCGCACCAGGTCGTGGCGGGGACTGAACCCGAACCGCTGTCCCACGAAGATATAGGGGCGCATCTTGGTACTGAAGTTATAGTATTTGTTGGGATAGCGTCCCGGTTCCTTCTTCCAGAACTCGTCGCCTGCAATGGTGGTGATGTACAGACCACAGTAGAAGGGTTCAGCCATCCAGTGCTCCTTGAAGCAGATGCTCCAGGGAATGTAGTTCTGCTTCACGGTAAATGTGAGACGGAATTTCTCGGCATACTTGGCCGGAAGGAAACCTACCTGACAGTCCGTTTCCCACTGGCAGCGGCGTCCGTAATCCCAGCCCACGCCCACCGAGTTGAGTCCCATTCCTCCGGCATATTGCCATTTCAGGTGAGTGGGTTTCAGGCGTTCCCACCGTTCATCATAACGCAGGTGCTCGCGCTTGTCCCAGCGGCGTTCCTTGACGGCCGGAGCGATACTGTCGTTTTGTGCGCAAAGAGGCAGGAGCGTCATTCCGGCCATTCCTCCTGCCAGCAGCAGTTTAAAAATTGACCACTTCATAGGTATAGCCGTTTGAGTTGAGGGTGAAAAATAAATAAGAACGGTCTTTGGCGCAGCTGCATTCGTAATACTTGATACCGTCGTCGAAGAACTCGTCTACGCTTACATTGTGCCCGTGACCGTAGACACAGAACTGCAAGTCGGGCATTTCCTTCAGGTAATAATGGAAATATTCGGCGATGTTGTTGTTGAACTGTTCGGAGAAAGGACCTGCGTGCATGGCCACCACGGTTTTTCCACTCCTTCGGGCACGTGGTCGCCTTCGTCGCGGATAAACTGGATATTGGGTACCGCCGACGAGTAGTCAAACTCCAGGGCATTGGTATTCAGGCACAGAAAACGCACGTTACCGGCAGTAAAGGCGAAATCTTCCGTGCCGAATATCGTGCGGAACACATCGAGTCCCGTAGCCAGACAGTCATGGTTGCCCAGCAGACAGACGAAAGGCACCTTCAGTCCGCTGAGAATGTCGCGTTGTTTCTCAAATTCCAGTTTCAGGCCGAAGTCGGACATATCGCCCGTGTGAAGCACGAAATCCAGGTCATCGCGCCGGTTCAAGGCCTCCACGGCATCCTCCGTTTCATCGTACCAGCGCTGTGTGTCACTGATTACGGCAAACCGGATTTCCTCTTTTCTGTAAGTAGCCGTTTCAATCCGTTCAATGTTCCGGCGATTCACGTCCGTTTCTCCGTCAATGTCGAGGTCGTACGGGTGATATTCAATCATGTCGCATCCGCCCAGCAGCAAAATACCCAAGCAGAAACACACCTGTATAAAGCCGGAGCGGAAACGACGGAAATGCGTAAAAAGAATGTGCATAAGCAAGTTTTTTTTGTTTATGCAAAGGTATGACATAAATCCCGGTAGTACGTTTTTCAGAATGTCGGATTTTCTGTCTTAAAAGTCGGATTTTGGTTGGGCCGATTTCAGGAAGGGCTTTCTGTATATGAAAAAAGGGGAGACTCGTCCGAGTCTGCCCCGTTGTTTACTTTCTTACAGTGTGTTACCATTTCACGGGCTCCTGCAGGAGTTGTCCGTCGGCCGCATCCTGAGCTGTGAATGTCTGAGCTTTGTATTGTACGCAAATCATAATCAGCGGTTCCGTACCATTGTTGCGCACTGAACGTTTGCCTTCTGGAGCCACGCGCACTACGCTTCCTTCCCCTACAGGGAAAACCTGTCCGTCCACCTGAAATTCACCCTTTCCACTCACGAAAATATATAATTCTTCGTGTGTCTGGTGCGTATGAAGAAACCGGTTTCCTTTCCCGGAGCGAACGACTGGAATGAGATTTCTGCGCCTGTGGTCTGCAACGTCTGTCCCATGAACACTTTCCCCTGAATTTCCATTCCCGGAGCTACCGGCAATACATAGTCATTCAACTGGCTGAAAGAGCCTGTAGATAAGGCTGAAAAATGAGTGCCTTCTGCAATTTGCTGAGTCTGTTTCATAATGTAACTGTTTTAATGATTTCGACAGCAAAGGTGGACGATTCTTTTGTCTCATACAAGAAGGGAGTTGAATGTAAGTAAGTTACTTCCAGGTTACTAATGTTCATTAAGAACAGATTACAAAGTGAAGATTTATGATTTTTTTACATCAAGCATTGCATGGTTACTCCGGATAAATCTCGTGTGGAGAAGGAAGCTGTTTCCATCCTTCGCCAAAGGTGTCGTATGCATCCGTCACCACCACAAATGCCCTTGGATCGGCCTCTTTGATTTTCAGTTTCACGCCCTGCACCTCCTGGTAGCTCACTACAAGGAAAATCATCTCCTTGTCCTTGCCCGTGTAGAGTCCCGAACTCTTGATACAGGTAGCCGTGCGGTCCAGGTCCTTCAGAATGTACTGGTGAAGAGCCTGCAACTCATGGTCGCTGATGACAAAAATCAATTTGTCGTTCTTCGCCCCGTTAATCATGTAGGCAATGACCCGCGAGATGATGAAGATGGAAATGAGCGAATAGAACGACAGGTGCCACGAAGGCTGCGTAGAGTCGCTCGCCGTACCCAGTCCGAAACCGATAACCACCAGTCCGAAGCACACTACCGCCCCGTCCACCAGCAGAATGGCCCGTGAGAAACGGATGTGCGCATATTTCTGTAGCAGCATCCCCACGATGTCACTTCCGCCCGTGGTAGCCTGACTGCGTATCACGATGCCCGTACCCACACCGATGACCACTGCCCCGATGATGCACGTCAGCATCAGGTGGTCCGTCATGTTCATGCTGCCTCCCAGCAGTTGTGCCGGTCCAGACTCTCCAGTGCTTCGCGGGTAGGGTAGACCAGCCGCGACATGGTGTTCATCAGCAACGGAGTGAGCAGGGCCGCCACAATGGTACGTATCCCTAACTTTGCTCCCAACAACAGCACCGACAGGATGAGCAGCGGTATGTCGAACATATAGCCGAACGTACCCACCTGGATAGACGGGAACAGGTTGTGGAGTACGATGCTGGCCCCGTACACTCCTCCGGGCACAATATTATAGGGATTGATAAAGAATACGAATCCGGCCGCCAGGATGGTACATCCCACCACGATGCTGGCCCATGCATAAAGAGTCTGTTTCATAGTTGTTTCTTATTTTTATGCGACAAATATACAAAAATCAAAAGCAAATGGAAACACAGCATTTTTCTAATTTGGCTGTGCTGAGAACGTCTTTTCTATCCTCATAGTGCAGGTAGAAAGAAATGTCGAAAGGTCGCTTGTTTTCTTCCGCAGAAAATAACAGCAAAATTTCCCTATAAAACCGGCTGAAATCCAGCAAAAGTGAGAAAAAGGTTACTAAGCAGAAGAAATGTAACCTCTTGTGTGTCAGAAAAGAAAGTGCTAAGTTTGTACCGTAAATGCTGAGAAGACCGCTTCCGGCAGGCCTTTCCTGAACCGGAAACCTCCGCGGTCTGACTCTTTAAAGAAACAAGTAAGATGATGAAAAATGAAGTAACTTCCGAACAGGCATCCGTCCTGGAAAAAAACAAACAAGTCATGCAACAGTTTATCCGTTTCATCAACACGGGCGACCGCTCGATAGGTGAAACCATTATCGCCCCCGAAGTGATTTTCTATGCCCCCACTTCGCCAGAGCCGCTGCACGGCTTTGAAGGCTACATGGATGTGCTACGCATGATGCGCGGTGCCATGCCCGATGTGCAGTGGAATGCCGAAGAAGTCATTGCAGAAGGCGACAAGGTGATGATTCGTTTCACGATGAGCGGTACTCAGACCCAGCCTTTCATGGGTATGCCCGCCACCGGCAAACCTGTCCGTGTGACGGCCATGAACATCTACGAACTGAAGGACAGCAAGATTGTCCGCGAACACAGTGTACCCGACCTCTTCAGTATGCTGATGCAGCTCGGTATGTTGCCAGTACCGGGAAGCAAGTAATTCTTCCGCGAGGAAAGAAGCTGCTACTCTTCTTCGGCAGCTTCAAACTCCTCCCGGTGTTTTACTATGGATTTCATGTGCTTTTGCGCCCATTCAGTCAGCTGGACGATGAAGGGAACCAGCGAAAGTCCGGTTTCCGTCAGACTGTATTCTACTTTGGGCGGTACCTCTGGATACACCTTCCGGCTTACCAGCCCGTCAGCCTCCAGCGTACGGAGCGTGCTCGACAGCATTCGCGACGATACGTCGGGAATCATTTTCTTGAGTTCGCTGAAACGCAGCACCTTGTTTTCACTTAAAATCAGAATAACCAGCAAAGCCCATTTGTTGCCGAAGCGGGCAATCACGTTCCGCACCGGACATATCTCGATAATGGTATTTTTTTCTTCCTTTCTTCTCATACTTTATCTCCGGCAGAGGGCCGGTCTTTTGTTTTTCTGCCCAAAGTTAGTAAATAACCCACAGATGCCGCCTTTAAAATCCCAATTTTTAGGTATTTCAAATCCGCGCTGGATGCCGTTTCTTTGCGATGTCAAATCAAACATGTAGAAAATGAAGAAAACTGGTATTTTTTATGGTTCTACCACAGGCACCACCGAGTCTGTGGCCCGCCTGATAGCGGAAAAGCTGGGAGTATCCCCGGCAGATGTACACGATGTGAGCAAGCTGGATGCTGCCCTGGCAGAGAGTTACGAAGCCCTGATTCTGGGCACCTCTACTTGGGGTGACGGAGAGTTGCAGGACGACTGGTACGACGGTATTAAGGTGCTGAAAAACGCCAACCTCTCCGGCAAGACCATCGCCCTCTTCGCTGCGGCGATTCCGAATCCTATTCCGATACTTCTGCGACGGTATGGGTATCCTCTTTGAAGACCTGAAAGACAGCGGATGTACCTTCGTGGGAGCCGTGTCCGACAGCGATTACACCTACGCTTCTTCCGTGGCCGTTGCCGACGGAAAATTTGTGGGACTGGCCCTCGACGACGTGAACGAAAGCGACCGGACCGATGCCCGCGTGTCGGCCTGGACAGAGATGCTCAAAGCCGATTTGGCTTGATTCCTTCCGACCTCATTTCTCTATCTTCTAAATCCGTAGCCCATGATGACTCCCGATATCAATCCCGTAGAACTGAAAGTCTTTCTCAACCACATCTATGAGCTGAAGAAAGGCGTGCGTCAGATGGTGTTGTACACCACGAACAAGCGATATGAAGACTTTGCCGTGAAACGTCTGCGAAGCCAGCGCATCAAGTTTGTGATTCAGCCGGTGGACGACGAGCGCATCAATCTTTTCTTCGGCAAGGCGGAATGTGTTGAAGCCATCCGCATGATGGTGACACGTCCCCTGAACCTGCTCACTCCGGAAGAAGATTTCATATTGGGAGCCATGCTGGGTTATGACATCTGTGCCCAGTGCAAGCGATATTGCACCCGCAAGGCACGAAAAATGGGAGCTTGAAAAGGCTCCCATTCTTTTTCAGTTTCCTCTATACGTAGAATATCCGTAAGGCGAAAGCGTGATTGGCACGTGGTAGTGCTTGCCGTCCTTGATTTCGAACACCACTTCGATGAACGGGTAGAACGAATCCTGCTGCAACCGTTCGAAGTAGGGTGCCACGTGATACGTCAGGCGGTAGATGCCCTTGTGGTCGGTTGTGCCTTCCTCCAGGAAATCCTTCACGCGGCCGTTCTCGTCGGTCAGTCTTTCCTCCAGCAGCGCCCAGGTCTTTCCGTCGGGCTGAAGATGCGACAGACTGATTTTCACTCCCGCCGCAGGCTGCCCCTGCAGAATGTCCAGGATGTGGCTGGAAAGTTGGTAACTCTTTTCCTGTGCAAAGCCCGCCAGGCTCCACACCATCACACATAAAGTCCAGATTAGTTTTTTCATGATTCTTTGATAGTTGAATGGTTTAACAAGATTGTAACAATTACAAATATGATGAAAACTTTCTTTTTCTGCAAGCTTTCTTCTTTGCAGTCCCTCCGATTTTGAGGTTATTAACTAAACTCCTGCCTGCGGTGTGCCGTTTACCTTGTATTTTTGCGCCATGAAATACATTTACCTCCCCATCGGATTCCTGTCGCTGGCACTGGGTGTGGCCGGTATTTTCCTGCCCGTGCTGCCCACCACACCCTTTCTGTTGCTTTCGGCTGCCCTCTTTTCCGCAGTTCGCCGAGAGCTTACCAGTGGTTGCTGAACCACAAGCTGCTGGGACCTTATATCCGCGATTTCCGTGAGTCGCGCGCCATCCCTCTGCGTGCCAAGATTCTCGCCCTGAGTCTGTTGTGGCTCACCTCCCTGCATTGCATCTTCCTGATGTTCGATGCCCTCTGGCTGAAAGCGATGATGCTTGCCGTAGCTGTGGGAGTAACCCTTTATCTCTGTTCCCTCAAAACCAAACGAAATGATTGATACCCTCTCTTTTTGTGGCCGTGAGGAAGCCATCACCCGCATGAACTGCTTTGGCAGCGAAGGTCGCCCGTTCTTTTTCCTGATAGATTATATCGCCGAGAAATGCCTGGTGGAAGAACCCCACCGTCTGCCTTCTTCGGAACTGCTGTTTGCCTTTCCGGGAGCCACGAACGTGCCGCAAGGAATGCCCGCCACTCCGCATCCCCGCTCTTTTCGTTGGGAGCCTTGTCCGATGAGTTTTGAGGAGTACCGTCGCGGATTCGACATTGTACACCGTCACTTGCATGGCGGCAATTCCTTCTTGGTGAACTACACCTGTGCTACCCTCGTCGATACCGACCTCACCCTGCGGCAGGTGTTCGACCATGCCCGTGCTCCCTACAGACTGTGGGTAAACGATAGCTTTGTGGTGTTCTCGCCCGAAATCTTTGTCCGGATAACCGATGGCTTTATCTATTCCCATCCCATGAAAGGTACGATGGATGCTACGTTGCCTGATGCCCGTGAACGCCTGCTGGCCGACCCGAAAGAAGCAGCCGAGCATGCTACCATCACCGACCTTATCCGCAACGACCTGAGCCGTTTCGCCACCGAAGTCACCGTGACCTGCTACCGCTACCTGGACGAGCTGCATACCCACCGTGGCCCGTTGCTCCAGATGAGTTCTGAAATCCGTGGCCGTCTGCCCGAAGACTATCCTTCACAACTGGGCGACCTGTTTTTCAGTCTCCTGCCGGCAGGTTCCATCACCGGAGCTCCCAAGCCCCGCACTGTGCAGATTATCCGCGAAGCCGAGACGTACGACCGTGGCTTTTATACCGGTGTGACCGGCTACTTTGACGGCCGCAACCTGGACAGTGCCGTGCTCATCCGTTTCCTGGAACAGCAGCCCGACGGCACGAAGGTGTTCAAGAGCGGGGGAGGAATCACCTTCCGCAGCGATGCCCGAAACGAATATGAAGAAATGAAACAGAAAGTCTATGTGCCTCTTTATTGAAACGCTCCGCATTGAAGACGGTAAGGTGTGGCATGCCTCGCTGCACGACCGCCGCATGAACGATACGCGCCGTGCTTTTTTCGGTCCTGTGCCCGACCTCCACGTGTGTGACTACCTCCGTCCGGAAGCCTATACCGCACGCACCCGTTGCCGCCTGACCTATGCCCGCGACGTGATTCGTGTGGAATACTTTCCTTACCACGTCTGCCCCGTACATAGTCTGCAACTGGTGGCGAAGGACGACATCGACTATCGCTACAAGCAGGCCGACCGTCGTGTGCTCGACGAAGCCTTCGCTCTGCGCGATACGGCTGACGACGTACTCATCGTGCGCCACGGACTCCTCACCGATACCTCTATCGCCAACATCGCCCTTTGGAACGGATGCGAATGGCATACCCCCGCACAGCCTCTGCTGGCCGGAACCCAGCGCCGATACCTGCTCGACACCGGACAGATAAAAGAAACGGACATCCCGGTCGCCTCCCTCGGAAACTACCGGCATATCCGTCTGTTCAATGCCCTGATACCCTTCGGCGAAGTGGAACTCCCCGTCGCAGATACGTATGTACTGATTCGCGTGGCCGCTTATTCCACCAGCTCGTAACTGCTGATTTGAATCGGCATGTCGAGGTTGTGGAGCACCTTCTCCAGCATGATACCCTCCAGGTTGTTGTACTCATAGCCGAATGTGGCCCGTATGCCCTGCAAGATAAACTGCGTGGCGCGGTCGAGCGCAATGGGCAGACTGTCGCCCTGCATCAGTGCTCCCGTGATGACACTCGTAAACGTGTCGCCCGTGCCCGGATAGTGTGCCGGCAGATAGGGGCAGGTTACCTTCCAGTAACGGTCGCCAAAGCGGTTGTAGGCATAGACCGACGTAGAACGCGGGTCGCCGCTCACCGGTACGCTCGTGGCAATGACGATGGCCGGGCCCCGGTCAGAAAGCGTCTTTAGTGCCTGTTTCAGTTCCGCGTCCGTGATGTGCTCCTGATACGGCATGTCCAGCAGGTAATACAGCTCCGTCAGGTTGGGCGTGATGACATCCGCCAGGTGAATCAGTTTCTTCATCTCTGTCACCATCTCCTCGGTGATACCCTTGTAAAGGTGACCGTTGTCACCCAGCACCGGGTCCACCACCACCATGTCGTTCTCCCCACGGAACTTCAGGATAAACTCCTCCACAATCTGTGCCTGTTGCGGCGAACCCAGATAACCCGTGTAGAAAGTATCGAAGTGCACGTTCATCTTCTCCCAGTTCTCGATGATGCGCTTCATCTCGTCGGTCAGGTCGAGGAACGAGTATGTGGGGTACTGCGTATGTGCGGACAGCACCGCCGTGGGCAGCGGACACACCTGAAAGCCCATGGACGAAAGCACCGGAATGACCGCCATCAGTGACACGTGACCCACGCCCGACAGGTCGTGCACAGCCACCACCTTTTTCACCTGATTTTGCAGGAAAGCCCCCGAGCGATGGGGAGTTTCAGCCGGAGCCGTCGGTTTTTTCTTTTTGTACTTCCGTTCTTTCTCCCAGGCCGCCTTCCGTGCCTGATATGCCTCATATTGTCGTTCAATGTAATTGTCAGCCATAGTTTTGTGAATTTACTTGTACAAAGGACGCGACTTTTTGCGGAACGAGCAACTTTTGCAGGGTTTATTCTGATTCATCCGTCAGTTTCATTTGTCTGGGTAAGAGTGCGGCTGAAATAGTACATGTCTTTCAGTACCTTTCCATCCTCTACAATTGGATGGTCATAGTGGAGGGTAAAAAAGTCGGGCACCGTGTGCGAGTAAACAAACCCGCAGTTCTGATAAAATGAAATGGTCATATGACTGTCTCCTGTGCCTACCGTCAGCGTGTGACACACATTCTGGTAACGCTGGCAAAGGTATTCCACCATCTGCCGTCCGTATCCTTTCCGTTGCCAGTGTGGAGCTACAGCCAGGTTTTTCAGCTCACGAATTCCTTTTCCCTCATCCGTTACGACGGCCACGGCAACCGGTTCTGTAAACAGTTTGTCGTACATCACGTATAAGTCGCCCCGTTCCAGGTAGCGGTCTATCATGGATTCCTGTTCATCGGCCAGAAGCAAGAGCGGGAGGAAACGTTTCTTGCTAGTTGAAACAAGTCGTATCTGCATGAGATAAATGTTTATGAATTGATTGTAATATGGATTGTAAAGATACGCTTTCGATGGATTTTTTCTGTTTTTTTCTTTGTTCTTTTTCTTTTCTGGAAATGAATGATGTCTTTTGTGCAGGATTCTGGCTGGATTCCTGTCTTTTTGTCTTGATGGATTTATTCTTTCAGAGGGAAGTATGCAAGGTAATCCCTTCTCAGAAGTCTTCTGGATGGGATTATTGACGCATAAATTGGGCGTGTTTAGAAGATTCTGGAAGCGGTTTAGGGGTATTTTTATATGTGCTTTCGGGAAACAGGAGTGTGGGGAGGTAACTGGGGGGGAAACGTCTTTGCGTTTGGAAGGAAACTCTTTGACGTTTTGTCTGAAACGCTTCGGCGTTTGGCGGTAAACTCTTTGTTTGAAGTGTACTGAAAATAGTTGTCAGTTTGAAGATTAATTCCTGACAAAGTTGACAGGTTAAACATTATATTCCTAAAAAGGTTGTCAGTTCTGCAAAACTACAACAAAAACTCAATATCCGTATA
>ENA-OQHA01000418-OQHA01000418.1-human-gut-metagenome-genome-assembly--contig:-NODE-418-length-21594-cov-2.389109_pt1 | contig 21594 bp, 23 predicted proteins | sample MGYA00242558_ERZ504707 | MGnify/ENA primary metagenome ERZ504707 (study PRJEB26092, sample SAMD00036197) | human gut metagenome | host: Homo sapiens | study: EMG produced TPA metagenomics assembly of...
ATTTCTACAAAACTGTATTTTGATACAATAGTTGAAGTTTAAAAAAATCTTGTAACCAATTGTAATGTTTATGATAATCCTAAAGAATTCATGGATAATATTGCTATACATAAAAATGATATTGTTTTTTCGGCAATATGGACGAGCTAGTTGAAAATTATGCTTTTTTACGCCAGATAACGCTCTAATATCTGACCAATAAAAGGGCTTATCTCTCTCCACCTGTAATTTTTATATGCCATATGATCTTCCTTGCGTAATTCTCAGGATATGATTCAGTATATTTTTCAAAAATAACTCTGCATTTTGGCATATTTTCCAATCTATGTGCTGACAAATCCATCTCACGATATACAAGTCTCTCCGATACTCTCTCAGGTCTGCCAACAGCACTTGCAACACCAGAATAAATATCTTTTGCTAGACAAACTTGTTCCCATCAAAATGCGGTTTTGATAATTTCAGTATTTCCGTTATTTCTCCTTTTGTTTCCGCCTGCATAATCATTTCCACTTTCTTCTGATGGAACTCGCAGACGATGCTCTCCAGAAATCCCTGCTTCAGATAAAATTCCGCCCTTCTATAAAGTTTTACAAGAGCCTCCACTCTTTCATCAAATAACTTGTCCTTTTCACTGACTATCATCTGTGCCAGGCGTTTGCATGTTCCATAACCAATTCTGTTCCCATTACATTTCCTCCCATAATAAAAGCTGGCATAAGAAATTTCTTCTCACACCAGCATGATTCTTTTACTCCTCAGTGATGATCTCACTGCTTAATTTTCCATGTACCAGATAGCGGTAATTCCGTCTGGAATTGACACAGGTAGACAGCGTAACTATCCGATCCGTTACCGACAGCTCGGTGCCGGTATCATAATCCCCATAAGAGGACACCATATCCAGAAATATCTGAAAATCTTCCGCTTCCGGGAAATGATACCTATATCCCTCACTTCCGGTTCTTCCCGCATAGCAGGAAAAGATACGATACTTGAGAATCTTTCCCGGCAGGTAAATATAAAACTCCGGATGCTGTTCAAATAACGTTTGGTCTTGGTACTTATCCAGAGTTCCGAACATGCTCCCGTTTTTCATATTATGCCCGTACACGATCGTATTCTGATCCGTAAAGTCCGGCTGATTATGGCAGTCCACAAAGATGCTCCCGTTGATATTGGATTCTCCCGAAAAAAGGTGATGAAGATAATATGCATTATCTTTCCCCTGTACCACCGGATAACTAATATCCAGTGCCGGAATCTGAATCCACGCTATGACATCCGGATTAACCGCTTTTAAACCTGCAAAATCAATTTCTAGATACCTATTCTTAGGTTCCTCCTTTTCTTTCTCAGACTCCGGTGATTCTTCTTCCTCTGGTACCTGAACATATTCCTGCAGTTTCTCGTAACTTACGTCCCCTTTCTGATACTTCAGATAAGCACCAAAGAGTTTTCCTGCCGCTGCGAGAAAAACAAGCAACAGGCAGATAATGAGTCCTGCAAGAACCGTATTTCCTTTTTTTCTCATGATTGTTCTCCTTTCGGAAGAGCCGAAGTCTGTGCCCCGGTTCCTTCCTTCTGTTTGATGGCGGCTAAATAGTCATCAATCCCCTTGTGTTTCCCGTTCCACTCCCCGCTCTCGTCCATATCCCAGACCATCCGGTTCATCGGCAGGGAAAGCTCCCGGCAGATTTCATAGACCTTATTGCAGCCGTTCTGGATAATCCTCCGTTTCTCCGCCTTATGCTGGCAGATAACAGGGGAACGCTCAAAACAGACCGCACACTTACTGTCATGCTTATTGCAGGCTACTTTCATCTTCTTATCCATGTCATACGCCTCCAAAAGCTGTTTCATCCCATATCCTTTCATCCGCTCCAGCACCGGTTTCAGATTCCGGTACTGGTTCACTCCGGCAACGCACACAAAGGTAGCGCCGGACAGATAATGGGCTATGGTCCCTTTTAAGGCTCCTTCGGTCAGATAGACACGTTCTGCGGCAAGATCACCGATCACATGTACCGGACTTCCGGAGGAAACTCCCTGGTCATAATTGACACTGGACAGCCAGATATATTTTTTCGTGTCAGTCACATGATCTACCCGGATCTGAAAACCCTGGATGAACCCGTCCAAAGAAACTATGGGAATCAGGATTCCTGAGTTTTCTGCTTTGAAGTTAATCGTCCAGTTTCCGTCTGTATCCCGGTAGAATCCCGGCACGCCTTTCACCATATATCCTTCTTCTGCCAGCCTTTTGACCAGCTTCTTCATTCCAAACAGCGGGACACTCCGGTAACGCTGTGCTTCGATCTGTTCCGGTTTTAATCCTCGTCTTTGCAGATCCTCCTGATGCTTCCTGTTAAGCGTGAGCATGGACAGCATTCTCTGATACGTCCGGTGGATTTCCTCTATGGGTGCAAGCTCTGCCGTTGCCTTTTCTTCCTGTACCGGCGTTGCTTTGATATAATCCGTCCGGTATTCTCCTTTTCCTAATGCTTCCCGGATCTGCTGATTTGCTTCGGAGAGTGTAACATTGTGCAAATCCGCATAAAGCTTCAGCATCCCCCCGGACGCATCACAGCGGTTGCACCGGAATACATTCTTTTCCACATTGATATTCAGTTTTCCATGCGTCTCTCCACAAAACGGGCAGTCATAATAGTTTCCCCGCCGCTTTCTGAGATGCAGCACCTGCACCACATCCAGTATTCCATAATCAAACCCAGACATATCATAATACATCCCGGTCTCTTCCTCCTTTCCCCCGCAGAAAAAAGCTCTCTGCGGGGTTCTTCCTTAACCAGCCATCGGCATTGCTTTTTGTAAAATTACCTTTGCTGCCGCCGGAACCAGATTGTTCGGTCCGGAATATTGCTCGGCAAACCACTGGATCGTTGACGGGCTTTCAACTGCCACCTGTCCCATGGTCTTTCCGCCGTATTTTCCCTTTCCCGGAATCACAGTCCCGACTGCCATTTCATAGTTCATGTGTTTCATCAGTTCTTCTACCGGAAGGGACGTATCCAGATTCTGTAATGCTCCCTGCAGCATCTGTCCGGTCTTTGGCGGCGTAGAGGCAGCCGGAGCGGAACCGTAGCCAGGCATTTGTCCACTGCCATGGTAAATGGTGCTTCCCGCCGCCTGTGCCTGCTGATAGAACTGATTCATCATCTGCTGGCCTGCATATTCCGGCTGACCTGGCATCTCTCCATAAGTTGGCATAGGGGCATTTGGCATGACACCCGAATCCGGCATGGCTGCATTTTCCATGGCACCTGAATCCGGCATCTGTGGATTCTGATATGGAATTCCGGCATCTACTGTGCAGGATCATTTTCCTCTCCCACATCCGCAAACTGCACACCATATCCGGCATCCGATAATGCCCTTCCTACGGCTGCTGTTTCTGCCATTTCCAGAAATTTGTCTCCAAACTTCGGGTCATCGCTCCGGAATTCTGCGAAAAGGAATTGGCTACATAATTGTCTTCCTGATCACATTTATCCAGATAGATACGTGCTTCCACAACTGCCATGTTCTCTGTGAAAGTGATAATCCGGCTGATGATCTTTCCTGCCGGATTGACCAGACGAAACCATAGCTTCCGGTATTTCACATCCAGATAAAGCTGCTCCTCCTGCCCTTCTTCTCCAATCTTTCTTGCCAGTTCCATCGGATGGAAGCCATCCACACGGTTCAAAGCGGCAACTGCCTCTGATTTCTTATACAATAATTCTTTCATTCTCTGCTCCTTTCATTTAGAAAAGCAGACGTTCCCCTATATAAGAGTAATAGTCCGCTTATTTCAAAAATTGAAAAATATTTTTAAACAACAAGTTTTAACTGCTCCATTTCCGGTTTCTGTTCACTCTGATACTGATCGTAATACTGTACGATCCGCTCACTCAGAATGGTGTTCCTTGTCCCGCTGTCATCCGTATGGATTGCCTGACAGACTGCAGCCCATTCCCCTACCAGATAAACCTTGCTTTTCGCTCTGGTCACTCCGGTATAGAGAATATTGCGCTTCAGCATCATATAAAAGGCTTTTACCCAAGGGATGATGACAACCGGACATTCGGAACCCTGTGCCTTATGGATGGTTGTTGCGTTAGCATGTTCGATCATTTCCATCTGTCAGCTTCATATTGCACCTGCCGCCCATCCGGGAATCCGATCACTGCCCTGGCATTTCCATCCTCATCCGTGATACAGTCCAGTATCCTGCCCAGATCGCCGTTACTCGCCATCTCGGTATTTTTATTCTGTAAATCTTATCGCCAACCCGGAACACCTGACTGCCGATATGCAGTTCCTTCTTCCCTGCGATTGGCGGATTTACAAAATCCTCCAGAGATTTGTTCAATTCATCACTCCGGCAGCACTGCGTTTCCGATACGGAGTCAGGATCTGTACCTGATCCATGCCGTTTTTTGCAATCTCGTCCAGATAAATCCTCCGGACAATCTCTGCCGCTTCATCTGCTCCTTTACAGGCAATGAACTGAAAATCCTCCCCAAAGCTCAGATTAGTCTTATTCTCCTGCATCAGTTTTGCATTATAAGGTATGCTGCTCAAAGCGCCCTGCCGGTAAACCAGATCCAGTACCGTGACCGGAATCAGCCCGCAGGCAATCAGTTGCCGGAACACATCCCCGGCTCCTACGGATGGAAGCTGGTTCTTATCCCCGACTAAAAGGACTCTGGCATGTCTGCTAACCCGCCGGAAAAATTCATAGGCAAGATGCATGTCCACCATGGACACCTCATCTACATTTAGAAATCCGGCAGACAGGTACTCAAAATCCGGTTCAAAATCCGTATCATCTCCCAAAAGCCCCAGGGCCAGATGCATCGTGGATGCATTTTCACAGCCGGTACTCTCCACCATACGTCTTGCCGCACGTCCGGTCGGAGCCATAAGCTGTACCTCTGACCTGCATAACGCCTGATGGATATAGAGAATCACCTTGAGAACCGTTGTCTTTCCGGTTCCGGGCCTCCGGTAATAATACTGATGGGATGTGCAAACACCATCCGCACTGCCTGTTTCTGTGTTTCTGACAGCGTGATCCCCAGTGTCTTCTGTGCCTTTTCCAGCTCCGGTTCAATGGACAGCAAAACCGGCTTCTCCAAAAGCCGTCTGGCTATCATGGAAGCGGTCTGTGTTTCTTCTTCATACTGCCGGATAGAATAGATCCGTTCTTCCTCCACAACAATGCTTTTTTGCAGCACCAGCTGGTAAAGCACCTGACTGACATCCTGCTCCGATACTGCCATGACCTGCAGATCCCGGTTCAGCATTTCCAGTGCTTCCCTGATAACCTCCTGACGCTGCTTAAACAGATGTCCTTCTTTCATTGCCTGATTCATGATATGTCCGATGCACCCGGATATCCGCATGGGATCATTGAGTGCACAGCAGCACTGTCTTCCGATCGCATCCACAGTCAGAAACCCGAAGCCTTTGACTGCACTCAGCATGTAAGGGCGGTGCCGGATAATATCCACCGATTCATTTCCGAATTTCTTCAGAATCATATTCACTTTTTTGGGTGTTACCTTAAAAGGCGCCAGAAACGTCATCAGTTCCCGGAACACCTGGTTTTTTCCATAGGACTCCACAATAGCAGCCAGCTTCTTCTCGGAAATTCCACGGATCTTCAAGAGTTCCTGCGGGTTGTTTTCCATGATTTCCAGTGTCTGAAGCCCAAACTTCCGGAAAATAGTATCTGCCATCTTGGGACCGATACCTTTGATTGCACCGGAAGAAAGGTATCCTAAGATACCCTCCTTTGTCCGTGGTACAACCTCCATGAAATTTTCCACCTGATACTGAGTTCCATGCTCTCCGCTCTCCCATCTGCCTTCCATCTCAAGCTCAATCTCGTCTGTAAGCGGAAGACCGAATCCAATCGCTGAGAAGCCGATGATATTCCGGGATGCCAGATATTTGTCTCTGGCTGACAGGGGGACAGACGTATCCTGTGTGGTGAATATGGCAATCGTATACCCATTCTCCTCATTCTGGAAAATCTTATGTTTAAATCTGCACCTCATTGTTTATATCCCTCCAGCTTTTTATCCGCATCCGTTCATTTGGTTTTCTCATTACGCCGCCTCCTTCTTAATTCGGAAAGTACGGCTCTCCGTTGTCTTCGTGTACTCTTCATAGATATCCGGATGCTGGTTTTTCAGCTTCTCCATCTGGTCTTTCCCAACCGAAGTACGTCTGGTCGGATTATAGGTAATACGGTAACGGTTCGTACCGTCCTCCAGCACTGCCTTGCAGCCCTGCCCCAACTGCTCCACAAAAGGAACAATGAGTGCCCGCTGTTCTGCTTCGATTTCCTTTTTCCGTTTTTCCAACTGTGACTTTTCCTCCGAAAGGGTAAGATACTTCTCAAGATTTTTTGATTCCAGACCGGAAAGCACAATTTCTGGAATAGATTTGTCTGCAAAACCACCATAATTACGGATATTTGCCAGAACCAGATCGGAATTCCCGTTATGCGGCGGTACTACATTTTTCAATACATGTTCCTGCCAGAAATACGTTTCCTGATCAATGATGTCTTCTTCCTCAATCAGATCACGCTCAATGGTGCGATACACAAACTCATTCTCGTTATTTCCATACAGGCATGCGATAAAGGCTTTCTGCATATTCATCACAGACAGATAATGCCTTACCTGCAGCACATAATGAGCTGGAATACCCTCATCAGCCCACTTATCTTTCGCATTATAATTGCAGGTTTTACATTCCAGAATCGCAAATTTCCCATCCGGCATACGAACAAAAAAATCCACATCTGCAAGCATGAACGGATATAATGGATGCCGGAACATGACACGTACCGGAAATACTTCCAGTCCGGTCTTTTTGGAAAAGATTTCTGCCACCAGATCTTCCAGCCGGTGTCCGACTTCCTTGGCAACCCAGTTGCTTTCCTCTTCCTCCTGAATGACCGGCTGCACACCTGTTTTGTTGTAAAACAGATCCCGGATAGTGGCAAATGGAGAGCTCCCCATGATTGCCGCTACATCACTGCCGCCGATTCCTTTTTTGCGGTATTCCAACCAGTCTTCTCTTGACAGGTTACTGATATCCACAACCTTTTCCGGTGTATACTCTGCTTTGTTATTCATTCCAATTCCTCCTAACATTTGACTGCTCCATAAACGTCATATTTTTTCCAGTCTTTTATAAGCGCCTTCGTAATATCCTCCTCCAGCTTCAGGATGCCCTGTCCGGACATTCCTTCACAGGCTGCAAAAAAGGACGCTTCATTCATGGCATAATAAAGATCATGTGCCGTACAGACACCTTCCCCGTTCTGGGATACAAATAGCTCCACCACCTCATTCCGGATCTTCTGTTTAATGCCAAGTTCCTTCATCAGCAGCTTCAGGCAGTTCACCGGATTACGAATCTCAATGTCCATAAGCTGAGTAAGATTCTTCATCGCATCCACATAGCGGGCGCATACCTGCTCCAGATTTTTCCGGAAGTCCAGAATCGTTGCCCCTTTATCGTGAGCCAGCTTGATTGGACTTCCCAGACTGATAACGCCGTTTGGTCCGTCTGTCAAAAGCATCGGATACAGATTTGCACCGCTCGCTGCCACGTCAGATGTGGTAAAACGAAGTGCCGGTGACAGGATCTTCTCATCCATTCCGTGTGCATCCAGTGCTTTTCGGTAAGTATCCAGAAGTTCCTGACTTCCTCCGAGCTTCCACATGGCAGATACAATGGAATGGTCATAGATACCAGAGCCCTCCATGTAAACACTGCCTTTGAAATTCAGATTCAGATATTCGCAGGTTCCCTTTAAGGTATTGATATGCACAACAACTGGTTTCTTGCTGTCTTTGACACTCTGGAATGCTTCGATCAGCTCTCCGACGTCATTTCCGTGATCCACGTAAATGTAATCTAATCCCATAGCTTTGAACAGGTTGCATTCTGCCTGTCCGTTTGCCTCACGGAGTAATTTTAAGTTGCCATATAATCCGCCGTGGTTTTCTGCGATGGACATATCATTGTCATTTACAATGATGATCAGATTTCCGTCTAATTCTACTGCATAGTCCAGTCCTTCCAGTGCTTCACCGCCGCTTAAGGAACCGTCACCGATCACTGCGATCACATTTCCTTCTTCCCCTTTCAGGTCTCTTGCTTTTGCAAGTCCACACGCAAGGCTGACGGATGTAGATGTATGACCTACAGTGAAATGATCGTGTACACTTTCATTTGGATTGCTGTAGCCGGACACGTCATCGTAATGTTCTTCATAAAGATATGCATCCTTTCTTCCTGTCAGCATCTTGTGCGGATAGGTCTGGTGTGATACGTCATATACAATCTTGTCTTTTGGTGACTCGAATACATAATGCAGTGCGATCGTTGCCTCTACCATACCGAAGTTTGGTCCGAAGTGTCCGCCGTGGATACTGGCTCTCTTTAACAGTGCTTCTCTCATCTCACCTGCCATTACGGTCATCTCGTCTACGGTTAATTTCTTTACGTCTTCTGGTCCGTTAATCTTTTCTATATACATGAACTATTCTCCTCCCAGTTTAATACTCCTGTCTTTACTGCTTCTTCGTATTTGGAAATTTTGTGATTCAACCGGTTGATCGCTGACTCTATCTGCGCTTTCTGCTCTTCTAACTTCTCTCTTTCTTCCGAAAGAAGCTGAAGTCTTGCTTCAAATGTCTCGTCGCCCTCCTGATATAATTTTACATACTCGATCAGTGCCTCCACGGGAAGTCCTGCTTTTCTCATACAGATCACAAGCTCCACCCATCCAAGGTCTGATTCCTGATAGTCTCTGATTCCGCCTGCCGTACGTGTTACTTCCGGTATCATGCCGATGCGTTCATAATAACGCAGGGTATCAGCGGAAATGTCATATGTTTCACTTACTTCTTTTATCGTCAATCCAGACACCACCTTTCCGTTCATTACTATAGCACTTGGAGTTCGCTCCAAGTCAAGATTTTTTCCAAAAATGTAAGAGTAAATTCCGGATTATACAATTCATCCTGTATTTTCTGATATCTGCAGAAGCTGCATAGCAATAACAAAAGCCGTCAGGGAATATAATTCTAATTCATACATTAACATTCCCTGACGGCTTTTCTATTTCTATTATTTCTTTTAAATTCTCTTCAAATCAGCTTCCGTCAACCTTACTTCTGGCTTCTCAGTCTCTCAACAAACCGACTGAGTCTTCCGATCGCTTCTTTCAGATCTTCCAGTGAGTACGCATACGATACACGCAGGAAACCTTCCCCGCTCTCACCAAACGCACTTCCCGGTACGACCGCAACCTTTTCCTCTTCCAGGAACCGCATTGCGAATTCTTCAGAAGTCATACCAAATTCTTTGATACTTGGGAAGATATAGAATGCACCAAACGGCTCGAAGCATTCTAACTTCATCTTTGCAAATTCATTGACCAGATATCTTCGTCTCTGGTTGTATGCATTTCTCATCTGCTGTACTTCATCTTCGCAGTGGCGTAAGCCTCGATGGCTGCATACTGGCTGTTGGTCGGCGCACACATGATTGCAAACTGATGGATCTTCAGCATCTGTTCTATGATCACAGATGGTCCGCAGATATAGCCAAGTCTCCATCCTGTCATGGCAAATCCTTTGGAGAATCCGTTGATCACCAGTGTTCTTTCCTTCATTCCCGGAAGGATGAATGGACACATGCTCTGTCTTATATGTAAGTTCGGAGTAAATCTCATCCGAAAGTACATACAGATCATGTCTCTTCACAACTTCGGCGATCGGCTCCAGATCTTCTTTTGTCATGATCGATCCGGTCGGGTTATTTGGGAACGGCATTACCAGCATCTTTGTCTTCGGTGTGATCGCTGCTTCCAATTCTTCTGCCGTCAGCTTGAATTCATTTTTCTGCTGAAGCGGAATCACAACCGGGTTACCGTCTGCCAAAATCGTACAAGGCACATAAGACACATAACTTGGCTGCGGGATCAGGACTTCATCTCCCTGATCCAGCATTGCACGCAGTGCCACATCGATTCCTTCACTTCCTCCGACCGTCACCATGATCTCATGATCCGGGTCATATTCTACATGGATCTTACGTTCCAGATATTTACTGATCTCAATCTTCAGATCCTTAAGACCTGCATTCGATGTATAGAAGTCTTGCCCTGTTCCAGGGTGTAGATACCTTCCTCTCTGATTCTCCATGGTGTGTCAAAATCAGGTTCTCCTACACCAAGGGATATTGCGTCCGGCATCTCACTTACCAGGTCAAAGAATTTACGGATTCCAGATGGTTCGATGCCTGTGATTTTCTTAGATAATGGATTTCTCATCATGGTGTTATAAGCATCCTTTCTGGTTTTTTCTGCCCGAACATGATTGTTCCATGGTCTTTATATTTCTTTAATACGAACTGTGTACTGGTTCCTGTGACATCTTCGATCGGTGATAATTTACTTGATACGAACTTGACACTTCCTGTAATGTCTTGCCTTCAATCAGCACCATCATGTCAAAATCACCGGAGATCAGATATACAGCCGATACTTCCGGATAATTACAGATCCGTTCTGCGGTCTTGTCAAATCCTGTGTCACGCTGTGGTGTTACTTTTACTTCGATCAGTGCATTGACATACTCGGTTCCTGTCTTATCCCAGTCGATCAGTGTATGATACCCACAGATGATCTTTGCTCTTTCCATGGCTGAAATCTCATTTGCTACGGTTACTTCATCGGTTCCAAGAAGAACTGCCAGTTCTCCGAGGTCTACCCTGCTATGCTTCTCCAGATACAGGAGTATCTGCTTTCTTAATTCTTCCATCATTCATACCTCCGCTGTAAAGCTTCAAGATCTCATCCGGAGCCGGACGGTCGATATAACGCATCTCTTCTCCATTTCTTAAGATCTTATCGTTATTGTCTGTTGTATGTCCGATTACTGCTGCTGTAATCCCCTGATTGTTCAGCGCATCTGCCAGTACTTCCCCATTGTCAGTCACAGCCAGAAAACTTCCTGCGGATATCATCTGATACGGATTCAGTCGGAAATGTTCGCATACCTCGATCGTTTCCTGTAAAATGCTGATCTTCTTCATATCAAGATCCAGTCCCTGATTAAGTTCCAGTGCAAGATTCCACAGTGCTGCCAAGATTCCGCCATCTGCGACCTGACGTACGACAAATGCGCCCCCGGCTTTTGCGGCTTCGATTTCTTTTGGAGCAAATATCTGCTGTCTGTATGACTTTATCTGCTTCATGAAAACCGGCGCAAAACGAGTCTTAAGTTCCTGTTCTTTTTCTTCTGTGATCCTGAGCATGCCATCCATTCCCGCATGACCCACGAACACGATGTCCCTGCAGGCTCGTGCGGTTTCCCGGTTCCAGGCTTCTTCCTTCGGTGCCTTTGCAATTCCCGTAACAGTCACTGCGATCACCTGAACTGCCGGATTGGCGGATGCCTGTACCGCAACAAGGTTTATGTTATATTTTTTACATGCTTTTTTCAGAAGTTTTTCGATCTTGTGGATTCTGGATTTGAACACATATTCCGGATAGGCAATCTGTACACTGACGCTTGCAGATGTTTCGTGCGTATCCTGCATATCCTCGTTCTTTATATCTGTGTCTGTTTCCTCGTCTTCTGTTATATCCGGGCAGACAGAAAACACTGTACCCTGCGCTGCCAGTGCATTTGCAGTCTGTGCAAGTGCGTGTACACCGATCTGCGGTGATAATCCGTAGACGGTAACTGTTTCACTTATAAGCTGTTCTGTCTGTGTCTCTAACTTCATGCTTGTTACGTTCCCCTTTTATCTTTTATTCTCTTCATTCCCAGCATTCCGTACATTCTTACTATGTCTGCACGATGGCAGCACACTTTTCTTTATATAAGATGCTTATACAAGATACGGAATGATCATCGTTGCCACCATGGCAATGATAACAATAAGTACAACAATTGATACAATTCTTCTTGTTCTTTTATTGTTAAAATTCATTCTTCTACCTTCTTTAATTCTATTCCCGTTACCGATTATCAGTTTTTACGTAAACAGTAACGTATTTCTCTACATTTTATACTCTTTACAATATTTTTGCAAGAAACAATCCTCACATTTCGGACTCCTTGCACTGCAGATCGTACGTCCGAATGTAATGATATGAATATTCCAGAGAATCCAGTGATCCTCCGGCAGTTCCTTCATCAAATCCTGTTCGATCTTGTCCGGATCCTGATTCTTCGTAAGTCCGAGCCGATTGGATATGCGCTTTACATGTGTATCCACGACCACACTCGGCACGTGATAGATATTTCCGCGGATCACATTGCTGTCTTTCTGCCTACTCCCGCCAGACTTAAAAGGTCTTCAAGTTCTGATGGGACTTCTCCGTTATATTTATCCCGGATGTCTTTCATACAGGCTATGATATTCTTCGCTTTATTATGATAGAATCCCGTTGGTTTGATATCCTGTTCTAATTCTTTCAGGTCTGCGTCCGCAAATGCTTCGACAGACGGGTACTTCCGGAACAGATCTTTTGTTACAATATTGACTCTTGCATCGGTACACTGCGCACTTAACATCGTAGCGATCAGAAGCTGCCACGGAGTTTCATAATTCAGATAACAGATAAATTCTGTTCCGTATTTTTCATCCAGAAGTTCCAGGATCTCTCCCGTTCTTTTTTCATAATTCTATTTCCTTTTATATTGATACTTATTTTATTCTCACTTTATCAATTTCCACTTTACAGACCCTGGCTTCCTGATTCAGCGGGTTTCTGTTCTGATAATCGAACAGGATATAGGTATCTGCCAGTTTAAAATATTCTAAATGCGTCATTTTACGCATCTGATTTCTGTCGTATTTTCCATAATCCGGAAGGTACATATGTGTCTCTTCTTCTTTTTCATAAAATGCTCTCGCCACATTCTTTTCCACCAGATAATCCCCGGCGAATTCCGGACGGCTCTTCGCATTTTCACGAAGATAATAATCATATGTGAGCACTTCCCGGAACAGATCTTCTTTTTCTTTATGATGAAGCCGTATATAATTCAGCAGTATCTCATATCTGGCACTCCGCTTGTGTTGAACGGCGTTATAACCATTGTCTTCGTAATAAGATGCAAGCCGGTCATACATGGTGAATGCAGAATCGTATTCCTTTTCCAGTTCTTCCATCGTATTCGTAAACTGACGGCTGTTATAGTAGACCTCCACCATCTCCTCAATCCCTTTCAGGCGCAGCACATCTTCATAGGAAATCCATTTTGTATACAGTACTTCATACGGTGGGTGCGCTTTATGGACAATGCCGTACTCTTCCTGATGCTCCTGCATAAAGGATCCCTTAAGCACTTTCAGGAATCCCAGCTGGAGCTGCTCCGGTTTTAATGCATAGACATCATCAAAGGAATGTGCGAAGCTTTCCACATCTTCGTACGGAAGGCCGGCGATCAGATCCAGATGTTCGTGCACATTTCCCTTATTCTGAATTCTTCTCACGATTTTAGATACTTTTTCAAAGTCCATAACTCTGTGGATCTCTTTGATCGTCTTCGGATTTGTTGACTGTACACCGATCTCAAGCTGTACCAGTCCCGGGCGCATCTGTTCCAGAAGTTCCAGTTCTTCTTCATTCAGAATATCCGCGGCAATCTCAAAGTGGAAGTTCGTAATGCCATTATCATGCTCCATGATATATTTCCAGATAGCAATGCTGTGATCGTGTTTGCAGTTGAATGTACGGTCAACAAATTTCACCTGCGGTACTTTGTGGTCAAGGAAAAACTGCAGCTCCTTCTTCACCAGTTCTATATCCCTGAAACGCAGACGCTTGTCCACCGATGACAGACAATAGCTACAGGAGAACGGGCATCCTCTGCTTGTCTCGTAGTAAATGATCTTGTGTTCAAAATCTTCCATATGATCGTAGACAAATGGGACTTCGCTCAGATCCATGATCGGACGCCACGGATTGTCGATAATTTTCTCTTTTTCTTCCCGGAAAGTGATTCCGTCCACACCCTTTAACTGGTTATCCACACTCTCCGATTTCTTCCAGGAATTATCCACATTTTTATCCTGATATCCACATACATTTTCTCTTTTTTCGAATTCATTTCGGTATATCCGGCAGATTTCTTTGAAGTTTTCTCTCCTTCGCCTTTCATCACTCCTTTGACACATGGAAGCCGTCTTAATACTTCTTTTGCATCATAGGAAACCTCCGGCCCGCCAAGCCAGATTGGCATATCCGGACGCAGCTTTCCGATTTCCAGCACAATTTCTTCTATATAGTCCAAATTCCAGATATAGCAGGAAAGGCAGAGAATATCCGGTTGTCTCTTATAGATGTCCATCAGGATATCGTCCTTTTGCTGGTTGATCGTATATTCTCCGATCTCCACCGCCGGATCCTCGGCATAGGCTTTCAGGCTGTAGACCGCCAGATTGGAATGTATATATTTTGCATTGACTGCTGCCAGTAATATCTTCATTATTCTTTCCTCCAGATCAGAATTTTTCCCTTCAGGCATACACCCGATCAGATAAATTCTCATATATCTAGGTATTATAAATTGGTATCGCCTTTTTTACAACATTTCCATTGACTTTTTGCCCGGAACACGTTAAAATGTTGAGCTGTGCAGCCGGGGTGTTAGCGGTACCTTGCACCTGCAATCCGCTATAGCAGGGGTGATATTGCGCAGAGGGCTTGTTTTTGCAGAGCTGCCCTTGGAAAGTGACGTTGATGTTTGGGTCTTACGCGACGGGACTCCATGAACCGTGTCAGGTCAGGAATGAAGCAGCACTAAGTGGAACCTCTCGGGTGCCGTAAGGGTGCCTGGGCTGAGTTAACTACCAAGGTAACGTCTGTGAAGGCTCGTTCGAAGCGCAATGCACATAAATAATAATATAGTATTCATCTTATCCACTGTGATTTTTCGCATGTGGGTATTTTTTATATACAGAACCTGCCATGGCCGGTTTTCTATAAAAATAGAGACAGAAGAATTTCCAAAATTCCTCTGTCTCCGTTTTTATACTATGCCAAATATTAACGCCAGCAATATCACAATTGCATTTGTTACTGTCTGTACCGGAACTGCCTTCTTACAGAAGTGCTGTACATCTGTCTCTGTCAATGCACATCCAAGATAAGTTGATGAGTTTGTCGGTGTTGAACTCGTTGCCAGTGACAGGTTACATACGAACGGTGCAATGATCGTCACTGCCGGAATTCCAAATCCTGCCCCGATAGAGATGAACACCGGATACATTGCATTGAAGATCTGGAATGGAATAAAGTAAATGATAATCACACATAACAGCAGTAAGATGATATGTATATATTCCAGCATGAACTTCGGACAGATCTTAATCAGTCCGTCTGAGACAGCTCCTACCATTCCCGTATTATTGAATACTGCCTGATATACAGAGATTGCAAGCAGCATTACGATAATGTTCAGATACATCGGTCCGACTTTACCAAATATCTCACCAAAATTCTTTGGATAGTTGATCATTGCCGTTACGACCGTTGCTGCCATAAATACCAGATATGGAGGCAGACTGAATACACCAAGACCGACCATGAATACAATGAATAAGATAAAATTAATCCAGAAAAGCTTTGGCCGTCTGTATGGATTCTCTTCTACTTCTTTTGTCTCCTCTTCTACATTTTCTACAACTACGCCAAATGTTCCCACACGTTTCTTATGCTTGATCCCAAAGTATACCCACTGCAGAACGATGGCCGGGATAAAACATAATGCCCATGGAACCGATGCCTTTGACAGTTCATTGGCAGATAATCCTGCAGAAGATGCCGTATATGCCATTCCAATCCCCCACGGAATGAAGCACATCGCAGACATTGCAGTCTGTGCTATGATAAATGCTGCCTCACGGTCAAAATCATATTTCTTATAAAGTGGTACCAGGATCGGGAATGTGATCAGGTACGCCGGTGTAAAGTTTCCTGTCAGAATTGCAAATGCTGCAATTACGGATGTCAGGATCATAATTACGATGACATTCATCTTATCGCCAAGCTTGTTCGTCACTGCTGATATGATAGTATCAAATACTCCTGCTTCTGTAAGCATCTGAAAATACAGAAATGCAAACAATAACATGAATCCCGCAGATTTCATGATCGAACTGAACTGCTCCAGTACAAAGTCACTTGTCTCCTGTAAGCTAAAGCCCAAAAGTAACGAGCAAATAATCGGTACAATAAATAATACAAAGTTAAATGGTACTTTCTTCGTGACAACCGTTGCCACAACGATCAATACCAGAATAATAGCCATTACAGTAGCATTCATAGTCTGCACCTCCTTAATTCATGTGTGCTTTCAGGAATTTTTCCACAATATCCATATTCTTCTCTGTCCAGAATGCCGGATCTCCGTGTTTTGCATTCTCTACCAGATAGAATTCTACTTCTTTGTCTTCTTCTCTTAATTTTTTATACAGGCGGATACTCTGCTCCGGTGCTACCAGATCATCGGCAAGTCCGTGCATCATCAGGACCGGTGGTATCTCTGTCTCTTTTTTTACATAATTCATACAGGTAACTGCATTGGAAAGTTCCGGATATTCATATACATTCTTCTTACCGATCAGCATTCCTTCCGGACTGTCCGGTTCTCCCTGGTTCAATGTAGTTGGGAAATCTTCTTTTATCTGTACGCATGTAACTCCGTAGAAATCTACGATTGCATTTACCTTGCAGGAATATTCTCCATATACATCTGTGTCCATCAGCTCCTGATCTGCCGTAACCCCCGCAATAAACGCTGTATTGCCGCCGCTTGAATCTCCCATTATAAAGACCTGGGACGGATCAATACGATATTCCTCTGCATGTTTTCTTAAGAAACGTACACCTGTCTTTGCATCTTCTACAGGAGCAGGAAATGTAGCAAGATCGCTTTCTCTGTATTGAAGAATCGCTGTCACAAATCCACGTCTTGCAAGATCTGCCATTGCTCCAAGCCGTTTATAGTTGTCCTGTTTTCTCCATGCCGATCCCTGAACATACAAAATTGCCGGATATATCTTTGGTGCTTTGGCATTCGTCTCTGGTACGATCATCTGGAGCGTACGCTCAATCCCGTCTCTGTTTACATAGCATACATCATGCTTATATATACCATATCTCTCCGTTCCGTCTGCTGTGAGTTTCTGAACCTCTTCCATCCCCTCAATCTGTGTCCGGAAATCTTCAAAACTCATATTTTTGATTTCTTCACTTGTCATTATCCGTTTCCTCCTGACCCGTTTTTCTATATTGTTAATTTTATAACTGGATACAGGTATCAGGTCAAGTGTACTCTTATTAATACATTTTATAATTTTCAGTCTTTTTTAATCATTTTCTATTAATTTTTTCTATTCTTTTCTTTCTAATTTCACCTCTTCAATGGCATTTTACCTCACTAAAGTACAAAAACCTGAGATTAACTCTCAGGTTTCAGTAATATATATATTTTCAAATAATTCCAATCATTTCCTTCTTCATCATGTGTGATCTTAATCCTTACACAGTAAGCATCTCCCGGTATCTTTGCATCTTGTTGAAACTTCGATATATCTTTCGGATTTTCTTCTGCAGCACTCCTTCCGATGCATACGGTCCGGTAATTTTCAGATACAGGACAAATGCTCTTCCGCCTTTTATCCTGGTATATCCTTTTTGCCTGCTCCAGACATTTTCATTTTTTTCGATATCTTCTATATATCTGCCGTACTGCCTGTCCCCAGGAGAACTGGTTTTCCGTTCCATTCAGACTTTCTCTGCTTATCTTAAGTACCGATTTGCTTTCCGGTGCATAATCCATGAAATTAATCCCGTCCGATTCAAGTTGTGCATTTTTGCCATATTCCAGGTTATTCGTCTGAAATCTGATCCAGAAATCCGGCATTTCTTCTATATACCAGTTTCCCTGTTTCTTTTCTATCTCTTCCGTCTCTGCAAGATAATCCGTCACACGTTTTTTTAATTCCTGCAATTCTGACAGTGAAGCATCTATTTCCTCTAATCTTTTTTTCAACAGATTATCTATCGCTTCTGAATCTGCTTCCTTTATCAGATTCCCGACCTCTTTCAATGCGAACCCAAGATTCTTATACTTCATACATTCGTAAATATCCGTGCATGCCCTTATATCGTAAGACCTGTAATTCGAATGTTCTCTTCTCGTAGAACTCAGAAGACCAATCTTCTCATAATATTTTATTGTATGTACAGACACACCTGTAAACTTTGCAAGCATTCCTACTGTCTTTTCATTCATATGATCACCTGTCTTTTATATTTCCCCGGTCTGTTCTTTTTCCAGCTGCTTTTTCTTCTTCCTTGCTTCTCTCAATTCTTTAAAAAATGATTTCATCATCTGACTGCATTCTTCTTCCATCACTCCTGTCGTCAATTCTACCTGATGATTAAATTCAGGCATATCCAGAAGATTTAAGATAGAGCCTGCACAGCCGGCTTTCGGATTCATACATCCGACTACTACCCGTGTCATCCGGGACTGTACGATCGCACCGGAACACATCTGGCATGGTTCCAGAGTTACATACATCGTACAATCCTCCAGTCTCCAGTCATTCATCTTCTTGCTTGCTTTTTTGATCGCGATCAGTTCTGCATGCGCCAGGGTATTATTATCAATTGTTCTGCGGTTATATCCTCTCCCAATGATCTTATCCTGATATACGATCACACATCCGATCGCACCTCACCGATCGCATATGCTTTCTTTGCCTGTTTGATCGCTTCTTTCATATATTTTTCATCTGTGCTTTGCATATTCATTCTCCGTCTATTTTCCTGTTTTCTATCTCTTCTGTGGTTCTACACAGTCATGTGATCCTCTTATATCCCTGCACCAGTATCCGAACTTCTCTCTGTCATTCTTCTCTTCATCTGTAAGCTTAAGATCCAGCTCTTCTGCAGGAATGAATTCCGGAAATCCAAAGCTTTCTGCGGCTTTTTCTTCCTGCGGATGATACACTCCCGGTACTCCTAATTTTAACCGGTCATCACGGACTGTCAATATCAGATGGTGATAATTATAATACCCGTGGATCAAAAAACTATTATTTGCATGTCTCCATTCACACCTCGGAAGACACACCATATCTTTACGCTGGATCTTGCGGACTTTACCCCCCAGGCAGGCCTCTTTTTCCAAATCATCTTCAAGTTTCCCACTCTCTGATTCTTCATCCTGCAAGGTTTCCTTCTTACATTCAGTTTCTCCGTCCTGCGCTAATCCCTTCTTACATTCCGGTTCTTCGTCCTGCGCTAATCCCTTCTTACATTCCGGTTCTTCACCCTGCACGGAATCTTCTTCCATCTTCCACATTTCCATCCTGCAGACGTTTACTACATCGTCATTCCAGACTGCCGCATACCAATGTCCATTTACGTCCTTTAATATAATTCCGTTGACAAGATTATAATTTTCTTTCTTACCGACATCCTCCGGTGTATAGCATAGCTGCCAGTTCACCGCCGGGCCGGGAACCTCTGTCACTCCCTGCGGGATTCCAATACATTTATCTTCTGTATTCCAGAACAGATACGCCCTAAGTCCCTGCGCATTTCTTCCATCCGGAATCCTTTTCCGTGCACATGGATCACGCACTGATCCACATCCTGTTCTACTTTACGAAGCCTACATTCCGCATCTTTTCTCTTGTTCGTATTCATACAGATATCGAATAAACCGTCTCAAAATATCCTCTCCTGTTTCCGGCTATTTATCACAATCTATTCTGAAATATTTTCTTTTATGCCATAATCGCATTCAATTCCTGATACAGCCTCTTCGCATAGCTGTCTGTCATACCACAGATATAATCCGTAACTAGCAGAAGTCTCAGATAAAGACGATAAACCTCTGATTTTTCTTCTGCATGATAACGATATGCTTTTTTATAATTATTGGAAATAAATGAAATCAGTCTTTCTTCTATTGAGTTCAGTTTCTGCGTTGGATCATCATATTTTATTGCTGCACCGACAAACCTGTCCAGCAGATTATCCAGCATCACTGCCTCTTTCACTTCCATACGATAGATCGTCTCTGTTTTAAATACACATTTGCACGCTATCTCTCCAAGCAGTTTTACCAATCCTTCAGCCAAAGTACCTGCAAACAGATCTTTTTTATACGTGCCTTCCATAATCTCTTCATAATGAGAAGTAAATCCGGAAGTTGCGCAGCCAATCAAAAATCCCTGTGCTTTTACGATCCAGTTCTTCACTGCATAATCACCGGGATCATCTACCCCGTTCTTCTTTGCACGGTCGTATAATTCTACCAGTTTATCTGCCGGGCAGAACCAGTTCTGATCTTTCTCTTCTGGGTCTGCATACTTTTTCTCCCTGTTCTGTAGTTTTCTGAGTTCATCTCTGAGACTATGATATGTAAGAAATCTTTTTACAAATGCATCTTCAATATCTGCGGTCTTATATGCAATATCATCTGCTGCCTCAAGTATAAAGGTAAGTGGATGTCTGTGATTTCCCGCACCCGTCTCTGATACAATATCCTCGAACAGTTCCCGGTCTGCATAATAATAGCCCATCTTCTTCTCTCTGATATCTCCTGATTCCGGATGGATCTTTGTAGATGCTACCGGATATTTTATAATTGTATTCAAAAGCGCATACGTCAGATTCATTCCATTTTCATCTACCAGAAAATGTAATTTGCTGACCAGCCTAAGTGCCTGTGCATTTCCTTCAAAATGATAAAAATCCTCCCTCATCTGAGGTTCGAGCAGCTCCTCAAGTGACGTTCCATGATATGTCAGAAGCGGAAGATTTCTTTCAAACCATTCCCTGATCGCCGCTTCTCCATAATGACCAAACGGTGGATTGCCGATATCATGAATCAGTCCTGCACACTGAAGAATATTGCAGATATCCTCTTTCATCTGTACAGTGAAACTGGAATCTTTCTTGTGTACCAATATGCTTTCTCCTATATTCTGACCCAGAGATTTTGCCAGCGAAGAGACTTCCATGGAATGGGTCAGTCTCGTACGGATAAAATCACTTTTATCCAGTGGAAATACCTGTGTCTTATCCTGAAGTCGCCTAAATGACGCACTGCCGATGATTCTGTGATAATCTTTTTCGAATTCACTTCTAAGGTCTGCATCACCATATTTTTGACTCTTGTATCTGTTCTGTCTTTGACGTTTTGTTGATAAAAGCCTTGTCCATTCCATTTTCTGCTCCTCCTTCATATTTTAATCTACAAAATTTGCCACCGGAAGTTCCTGTAGGCGGCAGCTTCTCTTGCATCCCCTTGTACAAAAAGTGTCCAGCCGGAGATCCGGCTGAACACCTTATTCATAACATTTTCTTTCTATGTTCATTCAACACTAATCCAGATAGATCGGCGGCTCATAATCTTTTCCGAGAAGTGCTTTTTACGTTCCTGATATCCAAGGAATGCCCACTCCGTCATATCTGTCCACTGATGTTTTCCTCTGTCATATACCTGTACA
>ENA-OQHA01000419-OQHA01000419.1-human-gut-metagenome-genome-assembly--contig:-NODE-419-length-21561-cov-4.364468_pt1 | contig 21561 bp, 25 predicted proteins | sample MGYA00242558_ERZ504707 | MGnify/ENA primary metagenome ERZ504707 (study PRJEB26092, sample SAMD00036197) | human gut metagenome | host: Homo sapiens | study: EMG produced TPA metagenomics assembly of...
GTAGATTTTTACATAATCAACAAAATTCGATTCAGCCATATAAAATAAGAAAAAGAAAAAATCAAAAACCAAAACAGGAAATGAAGCCATTCCGTTACCGGACATACAGCTTCATTTCCAGATTTCAGTCCTTAATTATTAAAATATGAATTAAAGTTTGTCGATAGCTGAGCAGATATCAGCAAAGATACCTTCCATAGTTCCCAGACCATTGATGTGACAGTATTTGCCATCATTCTTATACCAGTCGATCAGCGGAGCTGTCTGAGAATGATAAACAACCAGACGTTTCTTGATGGTTTCTTCGTTGTCATCAGCACGTCCTGATTCCTGTCCGCGCTTGATCAGACGAGTCATCAGTTCATCTTCCGGTACTTCCAGATCCAGCATGATGGAAACTTCCTGTCCACGTTCAGCCAACATAGTCTTCAGAGCTTCTGCCTGTGCAATAGTACGGGGGAAACCGTCGAAAATCACACCTTTGCTGTCTTTGAAGCTATCGAAAACGCTAGCCAGAATGTCAATCATCAATGCATCAGGAATCAACTGACCATTGTCAATATAACTCTTTGCAGTTTTTCCCAGTTCTGTGCCATTCTTGATTTCTGCACGCAAAACATCACCTGTAGAAATGTGGTTCAAACCATATTTTTCTACGATACGGGCACTCTGAGTACCTTTTCCAGAACCCGGAGCACCAAAAATTACAATATTCAACATCTTATTTACCTTTTTATTATATTGATAAAATTATTCAATGACAGTGTATATATCCCGATAATTACGACCCAGTCCGTCGTAATCCAGACCATAACCTACGATGAAGTCATTCGGAATATTCATGGCCACATAATGGATGTCCAGATCCACTTTCAGCTTGTCCGGCTTGACCAGCAACGTTGCAATCCGGATATCTTTGGGATTGCGGGCACGCAAAGTTTCCAGCAAGCGCTGCATCGTCAAACCCGTGTCCACAATGTCTTCAACGATCACCACCGTACGTCCCTCTATGCTTTCATTCAGACCGACAAGTTCCTTCACTTTTCCTGAAGAAGAAGTTCCTTCATACGAAGCAAGCTTCACGAACGAAATTTCACAAGGAATCTCCAGGTGTTTCATCAAATCGGCCGTAAACATGAATGAGCCATTCAACACACTCAAGAACAAAGGATTGCAATCTTCAAGTCTCGATTAATTTCTCCAGCTACCCTTGCAACCTCCTGCAATATCTTCTCCTCGGGAATAAACGTCTTGAAACGCTTGTCTTTTATCTGAATAACGCTCATTACTGTAAATCTTATAATTTTCGGCAAAAATACAAATTATCCGTATAACTTGCGTGCCGTTACATCCTTTTTTCGTAATTTTACCGCATAATTAGCTAGTTAGACTTAAAAAGTAATGAAGATCCTAAATTGCAAACAACAGAAAGAAGCTGATGCATATACCATCGAACACGAAGGTATCCTTTCCATCAATCTGATGGAAAAAGCAGCAGGCATGCTGACCGAAGCTATTACCAGACGATGGGACAAATCACATCGCATCGTTGTCTTTGCCGGACCCGGAAATAACGGAGGAGACGCACTTGCCGTTGCCCGCATGCTGTTCCTGAAAAATTATCAGGTGGAAGTTTTCCTGTTCAATGTTACGGGACAACTCTCCGAAGAATGCCTGACCAACATACGACGTCTGAAAGAATCCGGATTCCCCAACTATACGGAAGTAAGTTCACAATTCCAGGCTCCCAAGCTTACGGAACATGATATCGTGGTAGACGGTCTGTTCGGCTCCGGCCTGAACCGTCCCCTGAACGGAGCTTTGCCGCTGTCGTCAAGTTCATCAATGCCAGCCCGGCTACCGTGGTTTCCATTGATGTTCCTTCCGGACTGATGGGAGAGGACAATTCATACAATGTCCGTCAGAACATCATCCAGGCCGATCTGACACTGAGCATCCAAATGCCCAAACTCTCTTTCCTCTTTCCCGAGAACGAAGAGTTCACCGGCCATTGGGAACTGCTGGACATCGGTATCAGCCGCGAATACATTGCACAGGCCGAAACCCGTTACTTCATCACTGAAGAACAGGAAATGCGCCAGCTGATCCGTCCCCGCCGGACATTTGCCCATAAAGGGAATTTCGGTCACGGACTGCTGATCGCCGGTTCATACGGCATGGGAGGTGCAGCCGTACTTGCTGCACGGGCCTGCATGCGTTCCGGAATCGGACTGCTGACCGTACACTCTCCGATCTGCAATCACCAGCTGCTGCAGACAATCGTACCCGAAGCCATGGTGCAGGACGACGTGCATGAACGTTTCTTTGCAGAACCTACCGATCTGGACAATTACCAGGCCATGGCAATCGGCCCGGGATTAAGCCAGGAAGAAATCACCGCACAGGCTGCACTCGACCAGGTAAGCAACTGCTTTATTCCTCTGGTGCTGGATGCAGATGCACTTAATATATTCAGTGCCTACCGGAGCTATCTGAACCGGCTTCCCAAGCATTCCATCCTCACTCCGCACGTAAAGGAACTGGAACGGCTGGTCGGACGCTGCAGCAACAGCTTCGAACGCCTTTCAAAAGCTAAGGAACTGGCAGGGGAACTGCAAGTATACATCATCCTGAAAGGTGCTTGGACTACTGTCATCACTCCCGAAGGCAACTGCTACTTCAATCCTACCGGAAACCCGGGTATGGCTACGGGCGGCAGCGGAGACGTATTGACAGGAATCCTTCTTTCCCTGCTGGCACAAGGATATACACAGGAAGAAGCTTGCCGTCTGGGTGTTTATATACACGGACTGGCGGGAGACATTGCCTGCATGCGTATGGGAGAAATCAGCATGACTGCCGGAGACATCGTCAATGCACTTCCGGAAGCCTGGAAAAAATTAACCACATCCAAATAGCACGCCTATGAAAAAAGGAATCATCGCTCTGGGGCTCATGGCGTCCACTTTTGCTGCCGCCCAGGACATTTACAAGCCGGGAGAAGGTGAAGGAATCGTATATTTCCTGCCTAAAACCGCTCTTCAGGTGAATATCATTGTAACCAAAGTAACTCAACAGCCGGGAGAATTCTGCCAATATGCCAACCGTTATCTGCGCTTGAACGATGTTTCATCACAGCCCAGCGTTCATTGGGAAATCAAGCAGATTGATGTCCGTTCCATCGGTGTGCCCGACTCCACCAAAGCCTACATCATGAAGCTAAAGGATAAGAACGTGGCTTCGAATGTGGAACTGACCGAAAACGGTATCGTCAAAGCCATCAACACCACGGCTCCCAAAGAAGAAAATGAAGGCTATCAGCTGGAGAAACCTGCCGCACATGAAAATGCACGGAAATACATGACGGAAGAGATCCTCATGGCCGGTTCTACCGCCAAGATGGCTGAACTTACGGCCAAGGAAATCTATAATATCCGGGAAAGCAAGAATCTGATTACCCGCGGACAGGCCGACAACATGCCTAAAGACGGAGCAGCCATGAAACTGATGATGAGCAACCTGGACAAACAGGAAAAAGCGTTGATGGAAATGTTTACCGGAACATCCGACCGGGAAGACAAGGTCTTCAGTTTCCTGGTGACACCGGAAGAAAATCTGCGTGACCAGATTGCAGCCCGCTTCTCACGCCAGCTGGGGGTTCTGTCTACCGATAATCTGGCGGGTGAGCCCGTCTATGTCAGCGTAAGCAACAGCGCTCCCCTGCCGGTACCGACGGAAGAAGGCAAGAAAAAGAAAGGCAACGGCATTCTCTACAACATCCCCGGAAAGGGAAATGTCACAGTCAGCTACAACGGTAAAGAAGTTTTCAAAGGAGAACTGCCGGTTACCCAGTTCGGATATACAGAAACACTGGTAGACGGACTGTTTGACAAGAAAATCAATACCCGCGTCATCTTCAACCCGAATACAGGAGGAGTTGTCAAGATCGACAAAGATTAATCCTGTTCCTGCGACACCCGTCTGTCACAGGACATTCCAGATAAAATGCCGCAGCATCCGGAGAAAACTCCTGAATGCTGCGGCATTCTTATGACCGGATTACAACCCGGTTATTATTTGCGGATATTAGCCTCTTCCAGCTTGTAACCATATTTGCGGTCAGCTGCCTTCAGCATAAAGGCAACAATCAGTGAGAGGATCGCAATACCTGTAAAGATACACATCGGAAGCGTATAGTCATAAAGTTTTGCACCGCTGTCCGTCGTGCCGACCACACAGAATCCGTCGAGTACCGCACCGATCAGTGTCGGAATTCCCCAAAGACCGATATTCTGAATGAAGAAGATCAAGGCGTAGGCTGTACCCAGCTGGTTGACCGGGAAAATCTTGGCAACGGAAGGCCACATAGCCGAAGGAACCAATGAGAACGCAATACCCAGTACGATCATCAGTACGATAGCCACCCACGAAGCCGTAATGAAAGGCAGTGCGTAGACACAGTGTACGCCGATCAGCATGGCTGCACCCAGCATCATAATGGAAGCTGCCTTACCGCGTTTGTCCACCATTCCGCCAAATACCGGAGTCAGGAACAAGGCTCCCAATGCCGGAAGGCCGGCGATGGTTCCTGCCAGGTTTTCATCAATCTGATATTTGGTGATCATCAGTCAGAAGCAAACTTCTGGAAAGGGAACACACAGGAATAGAACAATACGCAAAGCACGGCAATCAGCCAGAAGCCCGGATTGCAGACAATATGCTTCACATCCTTAAAGGAGAATTTGTCCTCAGGTGAAGCATCAACTGCTGTTTCCAGCTGGCGGTCAAGCTTTTGTCGAGCACAGAGAAAGCGAAGAAAGCAACCAGTCCGCTACCAGACAGACAAGACCGATCAGAATCGGAGTCGTGATCTCATAAGCACGGGCAACCGGAATCGCCACAGCATAGGCAGCCTGAGAACCGACACGTGCCAAAGCAACCTGCACGCCCATTGCCGTTGCCATCTCCTTGCCCTGGAACCACTTCGCAATAATCTTGGTAACCGTAATACCCGCTACCTCGGCACCCACACCGAACAAAGAATAACCGGCAGAAGCCACCAGCACATTCCATTTATATCCCATCACAATCTGAGTGGCATCCGTCATCTGTGTCATGGCATAATACTCGATAGCCGTACCCACCACCATCAGAATCGTAGCCAGCTTACCTGTAAACCGGATACCGAAACGGTCAAGAATCAGTCCGCCCCAGATCAGCATCAGCAGGAATACGTTCAAAAAGCTGTAAGCGCCCGTAAACAAACCGAACTCACTGCTGTTCCATCCCAGCGTACTTTCAAGCATTGTTTTCAGCGGAGCCGCCACATCGTTTACATAATATGCAGCCATCATGGTAAAGGCCACAATAGCCAAAGCCCCCCAACGCATCCCCCAGGAGTCATTCAGCTTTTTCTGATTTTGATCTTTCATCTTTTCTTATTCTTATTTGTATGTTATTATTAATACTTGTAAAAAACTCGACAAAGATACATTTTTTTCCCGTCTTTTTCTTTCATCATCTAAAATAAGTTCTAACTTTGTAACAGTTTGTCATCGAGACAGACAAAATAATCACTAAATTAGAAGAACCCAAAACTGTACGCTTATGAAAAAAACAAAAATGATGGCTGTCTGCGCAATACTGAGCGGAAGCTCCTGTTTTCTTCCTGCATCGGTTCATTCGGACTATGGAATAACCTGAAAAGCTGGAACCAGGGTATTGGAAATAAATTTGTCAATGAAATCGTCTTTCTGGCATTCCATATCGTTCCCGTATATGAAGTTGCATATCTGGCAGACATCCTGGTACTGAACTCCATCGAATTCTGGTCAGGTTCCAATCCTGTTGCCGAAGTAGGAACCATCAAAACCGTAAAGGGCGAAAACGGTGAATACCTGGTACGTACCAACGAAAACGGCTACACCATTACCAAGAAAGGAGAAGAAGGTAAGGCTGTTGACCTGGTATACAACGAAGAAAACCGCACATGGAGTGCCGTAGCCGAAGGAGAAAGCTACGAACTGATTACCATGAACGAAGACGGAACAATCACGCTGAAACAGCAGGACGGTACCCCGATGACCGTTACTCCGGACATGCAGGGACTTGCAACAGCCCGCGCTCATAACAGCCAGTCTGTATTCTTCGCAGAAAAATAAGCCGTCAGGCAAACCTTTAAAAGCCGGAAAATTCAGCCTTCCGGCTTTTTAAAAAACGTTTCGACGTTTATGATAAAACGCTTCGGCGTATACACATAAACGCCGAAGCGTTTTTTTATTGGTCCGGGCACGCCTGGAGCATGCCGTACAGGCATCCGGAGACCGCTCTGAAAGTATGCAGACGATGGCCCCGAATCGTGCGGTCGTTGCGGCCTGATCGTGCGGTCGTTGAAGCCCAATCGTGCGGTCGTTGCGGCCCGATCGTCCATAAAAAAAAGCTGCCCCACAACGGGAGGCAGCTTCTCCATAAATATGATAACGGAAACTCCGTCAGCAGAAAATTAGCACTGAGCCAGTTTGTTGTCTGAACCCAATACGTTGATGATTTTGTGCTTGTACAGTTTTTCCATGTTGTCACGAGCCGGACCCAGATATTTACGCGGGTCGAATTCAGCCGGTTTTTCAGCGAATACCTGACGGATTGCAGCAGTCATAGCCAGACGAGAGTCTGAGTCGATGTTGATCTTGCAAACTGCAGACTTAGCAGCCTTACGCAATTCTTCTTCAGGAATACCGATAGCAGCTTCCAGCTTACCACCGAACTTGTTGATAGTGTCAACTTCTTCCTGAGGAACTGAAGAAGATCCGTGCAGAACGATAGGGAATCCCGGCAGTTTTCCATAACAGCATCCAGAACTTCGAATGCCAAAGGAGGAGGAACCAGACGGCCAGTAGCCGGATCAACGTGGCACTGTTCGGGTTTGAACTTGTAAGCACCGTGAGAAGTACCGATAGAGATAGCCAGTGAGTCGCAGCCAGTACGAGTTGCGAAGTCGATAACTTCTTCAGGGTTAGTATAAGTATGATGTTCTGCGCAAACTTCATCTTCAACACCGGCCAATACACCCAGTTCACCTTCCACAGTTACGTCGAACTGATGAGCGTATTCAACAACCTTCTTGGTCAAAGCTACGTTTTCTTCGTAAGGCAGGTGAGAACCGTCGATCATTACTGAAGAGAATCCCATGTCGATGCAAGACTTGCACAATTCGAAAGAATCTCCGTGGTCCAGGTGCAAAACGATTTCAGGATGTGCGCAGCCCAGTTCCTTTGCATATTCTACAGCACCTTCAGCCATGTAACGCAACAAAGTCTGGTTAGCATAGTTACGGGCACCTTTAGATACCTGCAAGATAACCGGAGACTTAGTTTCAACAGCAGCCTTAACGATTGCCTGCAACTGTTCCATGTTGTTGAAGTTGAAAGCCGGGATAGCGTATCCACCTTTGATTGCTCTAGCAAACATATCTTTCGTGTTTACCAGACCTAATTCTTTGTAATTAACCATTGTTGTAAAATTTATAATGTTAGTGAATTAATTCCGCATGCAAAAGTAAGAATAAATGTTAGATAATCTGTTATTTTACGCCCAAAAAGTTTCAGCGTTTTTAACATACTTCGCATTATTCTTGACTTTTAATAAGGAAACGCATCCCTGATTGCTTTCTGTTCTCACCCGGAATGCTGAAACAGATCTCCCTATTTTCTTCTGTTTCCGCAGTGAAAGACCAATTTGAAATTGAAATTTTACTTTATTCAATCAGAACGACATATTCATCCTGTATGACAAGATATCCGGAGAACTTTCTCACTACACCTTACTGCGTAAAGACATGCCTGCCGGTTCCATGTCGTTCCCGGCCTTTTGCCAAGAATCAAAACGATCTCCGCCCCGTCTTCAGACAGTGTTCTTTCCCGGTTTCCCATATCCTCATACAGAAAAGAGAGAAAAAAGCAGAAGATTCTTTTCGCATTTCAAATAAAAGCCCTATCTTTGCAACCCGAAATAGACCATTACACTTTTTTGTGTTACCACAATATAGTCAAAAACAATAACAATAAAAAAGTATATACTGAAATGAAAAAAGGCATTCATCCTGAAAACTACCGTCCGGTAGTATTTAAAGACATGTCAAACGGTGACATGTTCCTGTCACGTTCAACTTGTGCTACTAAAGACACTGTTGAATTCGAAGGTGAAACTTATCCTTGTGTGAAGTTGGAAATTTCAAGCAGCTCTCACCCGTTCTACACTGGTAAATCTAAATTGGTGGATACAGCCGGACGTGTAGATAAGTTCATGAGCCGCTACAACCGCATCAAGAAGTAATCTGACTATTAGAAGTAAGACAAAAAATAGAAAGCGTGTTTCTTCACTGAAACACGCTTTTTATTTTGCCCCTTTCCGCCCTTCCGTCCAGATTTCGCCTAGGAAATGACCGACCAGTTTACGTTCTTCTTCCGCAATTCCTTCATCTGCTGCCACACAATTGCATTCTCCGGGCGGACTCCCTCGGGATCTTCTTCCAGCAAACGTTCCGCAATCTCACGTACATACTGCAACAACTGACCGTCGCGGGCAATGTCCGCAATCTTCAAATCGAAAGCCACCCCGCTTTGCTGCGTACCTTCCAGGTCGCCCGGGCCACGTAATTTCAGGTCGGCCTCAGCTATTTCGAAACCATCATTCGTCTGCACCATGATTTCAATCCGCTTGCGGGTTTCTTCCGTCAGTTTATATCCGGTCACCAGCACACAATAGGACTGGTCCGCACCACGGCCTACACGCCCGCGCAGCTGATGAAGCTGCGAAAGGCCGAAACGTTCGGCATTCTCAATGACCATGACGGAAGCATTCGGCACATTCACCCCGACTTCAATAACGGTGGTTGCCACCATGATCTGCGTTTCGTTCCGAAGAAAACGCTGCATCTCTTCTTCCTTTTCGGCTGGCTTCATCTTGCCGTGCACCTTGCTGACCTTATATTCCGGAAATTCCTCGCAAATATGCAGATATCCGTCCTCCAGGTTTTTGATATCCATCTTTTCACTCTCCTGAATCAGGGGATAGACAATATACACCTGGCGTCCTTCCTGTATCTGCTTGCGGAGAAATGCATACATCGAAGGCCGGCGGTTGTCGAACTGATGGACTGTCTGGATCGGCTTCCGTCCCGGAGGAAGTTCATCAATGACCGACACATCCAGATCGCCGTAAAGCGTCATCGCCAGTGTACGGGGAATCGGTGTTGCCGTCATGACCAGTACATGAGGAGGACAAGTATTCTTGGCCCACAGCTTGGCACGCTGTGCTACCCCGAAGCGATGCTGTTCGTCAATAACCACCAGTCCCAGGGATGAGAAGTTCACCGTATCTTCAATAACGGCATGTGTTCCGATCAGGATTTGCACGTCGCCAGTCAGCAGTCCACTCAGAATGGCTTCCCGTTTCTTTCCTTTTACTGTTCCGGTGAGAAGTTCCACCCGCACATTCATCCCCTCCAGAAAACGGTTGATTGTTTCGTAATGCTGGGCTGCAAGAATCTCGGTGGGTGCCATCATACATGCCTGAAAGCCGTTATCAAGGGCTATAAGCATGGTCATCAAAGCCACCAGGGTTTTTCCGCTTCCTACATCTCCCTGCAAAAGGCGGTTCATCTGCCGGCCGCTTCCCATGTCACGACGCATCTCACGGATCACCCGTTTTTGCGCACCGGTCAGCTGGAAAGGCAGATTCTGTGCATAAAAGGTATTAAAGACCTCTCCCACTCTGCCGAACACCAGCCCCCGAAACTTGTTCCGCCGTTCTTTCGTATAGCGCAGAATATTCAGCTGGATATAGAAAAGCTCCTCGAATTTCAACCGGTACTGGGCCTTACGCAACAAATCCGGATTTCTGGGAAAATGAATATTATAAAGAGCATCCGTCAAGGACATCAGGTGATGAGCTTCAATCAAAGAAGGGCTGAGCGTTTCGTCAAGACATTCATGCTGCAAGGCCGTGAAAAGATTTTTCATCAGCTTCTCCAGCGCATGCGAAGTCAGATTGGTCCGCTTCATCCGTTCGGTCGTATTATAATAAGGTTGAAGCCCCATAGCAGAAAGCGTCAGTTCGGCTGCCGGATCAATATCCGGATGAGCAATGTTGATACGTCCGTTAAACACGGTAGGCTTACCGAAGACAATGTACTCTTCATTCGCCTTATACTTGCCCATCACAAACTTCAGTCCCTGAAACCATACCAGATCAACGACTCCAGTTCCGTCCGAGAAATGACAGACCAGACGTCTCTGACGTCCTTCCCCGACTGTTTCAAAACTAAGAACTTTACCGCGAAGCTGGATATAAGGCATGTTCCCGTCTATCTCATGGATGTAATAAAGACGGCTACGGTCAACATATTTATAAGGAAAATAATACAGCAAGTCCTTAAAGGAACGAATATTCAGTTCCTTCGACAGGATATCCGCTCGCTGCGGGCCTACTCCCTGCAGATACTTGATGTCGCGCGTAGATAAATCGAACACTCCTCAGCTGAAAAAAATTAAGATACACATAGAGTAACGGGAAAAGTCTACAACAAAGCCTCAGCCACACATAAATCGAAAGGAGTGGTCAGCTTGATGTTTTCCCGATTTCCTTTTACCAAAGCAACCTGTATGCCCAGGGCTTCCACCACCGATGCATCGTCAGTAAAAGCCGGTTTATACTCCTGATGATAGGCGTGTTTCAACAAAGAAACGGTAAAAACCTGAGGAGTCTGCACTAACTTATAACGATCACGGGGAACAGTAGTGGTGCTGCCGTTTTCTTCAATGCGACGGACCGTCTCTACTACATCGATCACCGGAACAACCGCCTGCGCAGAAACAGCCTGATCATAGCAATGCCCGATTACTTCGGGAGACACAAAAGGACGTACACCATCATGCACGCCTACCAGTCCGTCCTCGCCGACCAGGGCCAGTCCGTTGCGGACAAAATGGAAACGGGTTTCACCTCCGTCGGCAATACGATGCGGCAAAGTGAAAGCATACTTTTCACAAAGAGACTTCCAGTAGGCCTGCTGGTCTACCGGAAGTACCAGAATTAATTCCATTTGTGGGTCGTAAGCATAAAAGGCTTCAAGCGTGCGCATCAGCACCGGCTTTCCCTTCAGCGGAATGAACTGCTTGGGAATGTCTCCGCCCATGCGCAAGCCTTTTCCTCCTGCTACGACAATTACATATTTCTTCATCAGGCAATCAGCATACCGTTCTTCACTTCCTGAGCTTTGGCAGCACCGGCATATTTCTCCAGAATAGCAAATCCAAAAGCAGGAGCGGCACCCGGTCCTTTACCCAAAATGAAGTTATCAACCACTTCAACCATATTGCCGGTATATTCAGCACCTTCCAGGTATTTGTCGAAACCAGGATAGCAGGTTGCCTTCTTTCCTTTCAGCAAACCACGTTTGCCGTATACCATCGGAGCCGCACAAATAGCAGCCAGCGGTTTTCCGGCATTGGCAAAACTCAAAATCAGTTTATCCAGTCCGGCATGAGCATCCAGATTGGTTGCCCCGGGAAGTCCTCCGGGCAATACAATCATTTCCACGTCTTCTTCGCTTACATCCTCAAACAACGCATCTGCCATGATGGTTACTCCATGAGAGCTGCGTACAGCTTTCTCGCCAGTTACAGACACCAGTTTAACGTCCATACCTCCACGACGCAGAATGTCCAGCGGGAACATGGCTTCCATTTCTTCGAAGCCTTCAGCCAAAAAGATACAAATTGATTTCATGCTATTTCAGTTTAAAGTAATACGTTATTGTTCCACTTTGATTATTTACTCCGTCAACCTTATTGAAACGTGCCTTTCGTGCAGCTTCCTCTGCAGCCTTACGCAACGTCGGATTGACGGTATTGGTTCGCTTGTTTATGCTTGTACTGATTACCTGTCCGGCAGGATTGACCACAATCGTTACAACCACGCGGCCTTCATCCTGAACATTATATACAGGAACCGGAAGTCCTCCCGCTCCTAACGAACGTCCATTCAGGTCGAAAGTTCCGTATCCTCCGACTCCGCTGGTCTTTCCTTCCGAAGCATTTCCGTCCGGGCTGCCCTGTACTCCAGTACCCAAGCCGGCATTTCCTTTGCTGCCCATCTGTGATCCTTTGCCAAAAGCTCCGGCAATCTTATTGGCAGCAGCCTGTGCCGCTGCCCGCTCAGCTTCGGCACGTTTTTCAGCCTCAGTTTTTTCCTTCGGCTGTTCAACAGGCTTCACCGGCTGTTTGGGCTTCTCTTCCTTTACAGGTTTCTTTGTTTCCGTTTTCTTTTTCTCCGTCTTCGGCTTTTCTTTCTTCACCACAATAGACGGCTCGTCATCCTGCGTAATCATCGGTTGTTTCACTTCCGGCTCCGGAGCGACTTCCGGTTCAGGAAGAGAAGTTTCCGGCTGTGGCAGGACATCGACTTCTGTCAAAGAATAAGGATCATCTGTTCCCTGTGCCGTTTCCGTATTTCCAAGCATAACAGGCACACCACCTTCTTCCTGCGGTTCCGGAGCAACCAGTTTCAGCAGAAGAAGCAAAAGCAGTACTACCACATGCAGTATAATAGTACCGACGATTCCTGTTATCTTATTCTGTTTCATGTTCATTACTTCTTATCCGGGCGGCGTGTAGCCAGCACCATCTTGAAATGATTCTCTTCGCAATATTCAGAATGCGAACAATTTCACGATAAGGGATAGATTCATCCGCATACAGAGCCACATACATTTCGGGTTCTTTCTGCGCACATTCCTGCAAGAATGCGGGAACTTCATCTATCATCAGCGGCATTTCGTCCTCATTGCCGAAAGCCCCGTAATAATTCAGATCCTTGTCGATAATCACCCGTGCCATCGGTTTTGCCGAAGTCTGTTCAGATCCCTGAGGCAACAACACCTTAATAGCATTCGGCGAAACATCGTAGAGGTAATCATAAAAATATCAGCAGCAGGAAGATGAGGTCTGTCATGGACGACATGCTGAAGCTGGGTGATATTTTCTGTCTTCTCTTCAGTGCCATACGCGTTTATTTATCATTCGGTTCATTCAGCAAATCCATAAAGGCAATGGTGCGTGCTTCCATCTGACTAACCACCTTATCCACACGATAAACCAGATGATTGTATGCAAACATGGTAGCAATACCGACAACCAGTCCTCCTACCGTTGTAATCATGGCTTCATAGATTCCGCTTGAAAGCAAAGTAATATCAATATTATTTCCTGCATTCGCCATATTCCAGAATGCCTGTACCATACCGGTTACAGTTCCCAGAAATCCCAGCATGGGAGCACCTCCGGAAATGGTAGCAATAATGGAAAGTCCGTTCTCAAGTTTTGCAACTTCAATATTTCCCGTATTTTCAATGGCAGCCTGCACATCTGCAACCGGACGGTTCATTCGCATGATTCCTTTTTCAATCATACGCGCAGAAGGAGTATTGATCATCCGGCAATAATTGATTGCCGATTTTACTTCACCGCTTTTAATATAATCGCGGATGCGGTCCATGAACAACGGATCTTCTTTTCCTGCCTTGCGGATGGTCACCGCACGTTCAAAAAAGATGTAAAATGCAATGACTGACATCAGAGCCAGTACAATCATAATCCATCCACCTTTGCAGGCCATATCCCATAAATTCATCTCAGGTTCTCCGGAAGTAACCGGAGTCAGGACCGGATTGCTTCCGGTCAATGTGTCGGCAACAACTTGTGCAACCGCCAGCAACGTCATTGTAATCATAATTAGTGAAGACAAGTTTTATATTCCTTTATTGTTTTTCCAATCCCAGATAAAGTGCGTCACAAATCAAAGCATGCCCGATAGATACTTCATCAAGCCAGGGAATGCTTTCGTGAAAATATTTCAGATTAACCAGACTCAGGTCATGACCGGCATTCAATCCCATCCCCAGACTGCGGGTTATCTTAGCCGCCTCCACAAAAGGGGCAACAGCAGCTTCCGGAGACTCCAGGTACAAGGAAGCATAAGGTTCTGTATAGAGTTCAACCGGTCTGCTCCGACCTTGGCAGCATATTCAATCATCTCGGCATCAGTTCCGACAAATATAGAAGTACGGATGCCCGCATTACCGAATGTTTCCATCAGATCGGCCAGAAAACTCTGATTGGTCTTCGTGTCCCATCCGGCATTAGAAGTGATCTGATCCGGAGCATCCGGTACCAATGTCACCTGATGAGGTTTTACTTTCAGAACCAAATCAATAAACTCTTTGGAAGGATAGCCTTCAATGTTAAATTCGGTCTTCAATAAGGGACGTAAAGCATACACATCCGCATATCGGATATGCCGCTCATCCGGACGCGGATGAACCGTAATACCTTCGGCTCCGAAACGTTCGCAATCCAAAGCTACTTTTTCTACATCCGGATTATTCCCTCCGCGCGCATTACGCAAGGTCGCTACCTTATTGATATTAACACTTAATTTAGTCATATTGCACTATAATTTTATATCTTTGCATCTGCAATGTGCAAAGTTAGCAGGTTTTATTAGAAAACCGCTACTGCAAAACCTAAAAAGATTGATAAAAAACTACAGAATATGCAACAGACTCTCAGATTCGCTTTATTTGGCAACACGTATCAAGAGCATAAGTCCGCCCACGTCACCCATTTATTGGAAATCTTGCGTCGCAGAAAAGCACAGATCTGTATCAGCAATGAGTTTTATGATTTTCTCCGGAACCATACTAAGGCAGATCTGAGCGGTCTGGAAGTCTTTGAAGGAAATAATTTCTCAGCCGACATGGTTCTCAGCATAGGAGGAGACGGAACATTTCTGAAAGCGGCCAGTCGGTCGGGAAAAAGAAATTCCGATATTAGGAATCAATACCGGCAGACTGGGATTCCTGGCCGACGTCCTGCCCGACCAGATGGAAGATGCCTTCGACGAAATTTACCAAGGCAACTATCTGGCAGAACCACGAAGAGTCTTGAAGCTTACATGCAATGGGCATGTACTCAAAGGATATCCATATGGTCTTAACGAAATAGCCGTACTGAAACGGGACACCTCGTCAATGATTACCATTCATGCTTACATCAACGGAGAACCATTAAATGTGTATCAGGCAGACGGACTGGTTATATCTACTCCCACCGGTTCCACAGGATATTCGCTCAGTGTAGGCGGCCCTATTCTGGTTCCTCAAAGCGGTACAATCAGCTTGACCGCAGTCGCCCCTCACAGTCTTAACGTACGCCCGATCGTCATAAGGGATGACTGGGAAATAACGCTTGATGTAGAAAGCCGGAGTCACAATTTCCTGATTGCGGTAGACGGGCGCAGCGAAACCTGCAGGGAAGGAACGAGACTGACAATTAAACGTGCCGACTACTATGTACGCATAGTAAAACGATGCCACCATTCATTCTTCAATACATTGCGCGAAAAAATGATGTGGGGCATGGACGGACGCAATTAATCAAAGAAATCATATTATTTTTTTCACTTTTTTCTGAAAAATATTTGGTCATTTCAACAAAAGAATCTATCTTTGCACCGCAATCGAGAAAACAACGAATGCAATAAGGATTGATTCGCTAGCTCAGCAGGTAGAGCACAACACTTTTAATGTTGGGGTCTTGGGTTCGAGCCCCAAGCGGATCACTCAAACAAAAAGCAAAACAATGAAAACCGCTGATAATCAATCATTATCAGCGGTTTTTCTTTTTATCCATACTGCAAATTGAAGCAGAATACCGCATTTTACTGGAGGTGAAATAGGGGGTCAACGTAAAAACCTGAGGGCTTCATTGTTTAGGCATAAATTTTAGTCAGTCTGAACAAAAAGAAAGCCGCCGGTGTTGTGCGGCGGCTTTTGTACATAATGTAAGTTTAGTTAAGCCCTTTGTATGATTTACGTGCGGCTTCTTCCCTTGTTAAAAAGGGGGGATTCTGTAAAGGAGTTATGTCATATCAACAAGCGGAAGGGTGAAATTGTTCATCCATTGTATTAAAAAATATGTTTATAAAAAAGCTTGATAATGACTTCCCGTTTTTTTTCTGTACTTTTGCACCCGAAAATCATAACAACTAAATAACATACATACAGAATGGGTGGTTTTTTCGGAACAGTCTCTAAGGCTGAATGCGTGACCGATTTATTTTACGGTACGGATTATAATTCACATTTAGGAACGAAACGCGCCGGAATGGCGACATACGCCGAAGGCGAGGGTTTCATACGTTCGATTCACAATCTGGAGAGTTCTTATTTTCGCACGAAGTTCGAGAGTGAACTTCCTAAATTCAAGGGAAAGGCAGGAATCGGTGTCATCAGTGATACGGATCCGCAACCGATGATGATTAATTCTCATCTGGGGCGTTTTGCCATTGTAACGGTAGCGAAGATTAACAACATGGACGAACTGGTGCAGGAATTGTTGAGCAACAATATGCACTTCTCGGAGATGAGCATGGGAAAAACCAACCCTACGGAGCTGGTAGCATTGCTTATTGTGCAAGGAAAGGATTTTGTGGATGGTATTGAAAATGTATTCAACAAAATCAAGGGTTCCTGCTCTATGCTGATTCTGACTGAGGACGGTATCATCGTGGCTCGTGACAAGTGGGGACGTACGCCAATTATCATTGGAAAGAAGGATGGCGCATACGCTGCCACCAGCGAATCAAGCAGTTTGCCGAACCTGGATTTTGAAATCGACAAATATGTAGGACCGGGTGAAATTCTGCGCATGCGTGCTGACGGTCTTGAACAGCTTCGCAAACCGAATGAGAAGATGCAGATCTGCTCTTTCTTGTGGGTGTATTATGGTTTCCCTGTTTCTTGTTATGAAGGTAAGAACGTGGAAGAGGTTCGTTTTATGAGCGGATACAAGATGGGACAGACGGATGAGTCTGAAGTGGACTGTGCCTGCGGTATCCTGATTCGGGGGTAGGTATGGCTTTGGGATATGCAGAAGGTAAGGGAATTCCTTATCATCGTGCTATAGCCAAGTACACTCCGACCTGGCCCAGAAGCTTTACTCCGAGCAACCAGAACATGCGTTCGCTGGTAGCTAAGATGAAGTTGATTCCTAACCGTGCCATGCTGCAGGGAAAGCGTCTGTTGTTCTGCGATGATTCTATCGTTCGTGGTACTCAGCTTCGTGACAATGTGAACATTCTTTACGATTACGGAGCAAAGGAGGTACACATGCGTATTGCTTGTCCGCCGCTGATTTACGGATGTCCTTTCATTGGCTTTACTTCTTCTAAGGGTGATATGGAATTGATTACCCGTCGTATCATCAAGGAAATCGAGGGTGATGAAAATGCCAAACTCGACAAATACGCTACTACAGATTCTCCGGAATACAAGGAACTGGTAGAACGTATTCGTGCCCGTTTCGGATTGACTTCATTGAAGTTCAATACGCTGGAAACCTTGATTGAAGCTATTGGCTTGCCGAAGTGCAAAGTTTGTACACATTGCTTCGATGGCTCCAGCTGTTTCTGATGAATATTGCTGAATATAAATATAGAAAGGGAGGTTCAAACGAACCTCCCTTTTTTATATATAGAAACTCTTTGAAATTCTCTTTGGTGAAGAGGGATGAATGTCGGTGTGCTTTTTTAGAACGCTTCGGTCATGTTGAAATAAAACAGATTCTGCTTGTTGGTGAAATCGCGTCCTAAATCCAGGCGGACATTCATGCGGGGCTGTACCTCTATGCGAAGTCCTAATCCGGCATTAGGAAGCACTCCTTCTATTTTTCCGGGAGTAGGTCCCATAAAGCCACATCCTCCCCAGGCAACGAAGCCCAGACGATTGATTACTCTTTTAATCCAGTTGCTCTGGTCGGTATTGAACATCTGGCGATATTCGGCCAGTGCCACGTGCGAAGATTTATCGCGGTATTGTCCCATGTAATATCCTCGTAAGTCGAAAGGAGTACCACTCAGTACGTACTTATTCAGCGGAAGATTGTGTCCGAAAGAGTGCTTGCTCTGTACCGTCCATGCCACTACCTTTCGTTTCCCGACGCTCTTGTATTGTCTGTAATCCAGTTCCAGATGGGAGAAATTAGAGTAGCTGCCTAAGAATTTTTGGTATATCAGTCCTCTCAGGTCGAAGTAGAGCCCTTTGTAAGGGTTGGCCGGTACATCGCGTGTGTCGTAAGTAAGCAGGAAACCTACTCCGGAACTGAAATCCTTGTAGCCGTCGGCGGTACCTCCTGCACGTTTGTAGTCAGGCTGTTCCACCAGGTACTTGGCCGGATCCATGATGTGGTCATAGGTAATGTCAATCTGTGGACCTGCAAAGAAGTTACTTTCTCCCAGACGGAAAAGGAACCACGGATTAATCTGTATGCCGCTGTAGCGATACTGGCTGGTCGTATCGCTTCGTACATAATTCTTATTGGTATCGTATCCCACCCCATAGAAGTTTTCCTGGGTATTCTTGAATGTAAACTGTCCGAAGATACGGAAGCGGTCGTTCTTGAAGAAAAGCTGTGGCTTGACTACCAGATTTAGTCCCCCGTTGAACATGAAAGCTACGGAAGCCGGGATAACCGAACGGCGCATGGTGGTATCTTTCGGGTTCATGCGGAACGTCATCAGGCGCTTCCGCCTATCAGCAGACCAAAGTCTGGAGTATAACTCGGGCCTCCCAATATGTTATAGTGAAAATTGCGGGCTGCTTTTTTCTGTTTTTTGAGCTCTTTCTCCGTCTGTTGCTGGCGTAACAGGCTGTCTTGAGGAGATTCTTGTGCATTTCCTGCTATGATGAACAGGCAATAGATGCAAATGAGTAAGTATTTTTTCATGCGACAAAATTACAAAAAAGGGCCGAATCTGATTGGGCTTATTTTAAGAGTTTTTGGATTCCCTTGTCTTTTTAACTTAAAAGGCAGACTGGTGTCTGAATTTTCGCCGTAAGTAGGTAAATCATCCTTGCGTTCTGATAAAAATGGTAAGTCTTTTGGTCATTCTCTGGGTATTTTTTACTTTTACAGAAGTAAGATATTTGTAAATAATAAAGTGATATGACAGTAATTGAACGCTTTTTAAAGTATGTGACTTTTGATACGCAGTCGGATGAATCGACCGGTGTCACTCCGAGTACGCCGAAGCAGATGGTATTTGCGCAATACCTGAAAACGGAGCTGGAGGAACTGGGATTGAAAGATATTTCCTTGGATGAAAACGGGTATTTGTTTGCCACACTTCCTTCGAATGTGAACCATGAGGTTCCGGTAGTCGGCTTTATTGCTCACATGGATACCAGTCCCGATATGAGCGGAGAGAATGTGAAACCGCGCATCGTTGAGAAATACGATGGAAAGGATATTCCTCTATGTGCGGAAGAGAATATCATTCTGTCTCCTGCTAATTTCCCGGAACTGCTGGATCATGTAGGTGAGGATTTGATTGTGACCGACGGACATACCTTGCTGGGAGCGGACGATAAGGCCGGAATTGCAGAAATTGTAGGTGCGGTGGCTTATCTGATTGCACATCCGGAAATCAAGCATGGTGACATCCGTATCGGTTTTAATCCGGATGAAGAAATCGGTCTGGGAGCTCACAAGTTTGATGTAGAGAAATTCGGTGCGAAATGGGCTTATACCATGGACGGGGGAGAAGTCGGCGAACTGGAATTTGAGAATTTCAATGCCGCAGCTGCAAAGATTCGGGTAAAGGGACGCAATGTACACCCGGGATATGCAAAGAACAAGATGATTAACTCTTTGTTGGTGGCCAATGAATATGCTTCTTTGTTGCCTGCAAATGAAACACCGGGTACTACAGAAGGATACGAAGGCTTTTACCATTTGATTGGTATGGAAGGTGAAGTGGAAAATACGGTGCTTTCATATATTGTTCGCGACCATGACCGTGAGAAGTTTGAAGCACGTAAGCAGGCTTTGCTGAACTATGCTGCACAGTTGAACGAGAAGTACGGAGAGGGTACGGTTACCGTAGAGCTGAAAGACCAGTACTATAACATGCGCCAGCAGGTGGAACCGTTGATGCATATCATTGATATAGCTTTTGCAGCAATGCAGGAAGCTGGGGTGACTCCGAAAGTAAAAGCAATTCGTGGAGGTACGGACGGTGCGCAACTTTCATTCAAAGGACTTCCGTGTCCGAATATCTTTGCCGGCGGATTGAATTTCCACGGACGTTATGAGTTTGTTCCTGTACAGTCTATCGAGAAAGCCATGAACGTGGTAGTGAAGATTGCGGAACTTACTGCTAAAAGATACTGCTAATTATACAACGGTTGCGGGTCTGCCTTGCTGAGGTCGGGCTCGCAACTTATTTATCAACCTTAATATATACCTTATGAAAACAACTCCATTTACCGAGAAACATATTGCACTCGGAGCCAAGATGCATGAGTTTGCGGGTTACAACATGCCGATTGAATATTCTGGAATTATTGATGAACATCTCACGGTCTGCCATTCGGTAGGTGTTTTCGATGTATCTCACATGGGTGAATTTTGGGTAAAAGGCCCTCATGCACTCGAATTTATTCAGGAAGTGACTTCCAATAACGCTGCTGTACTTACACCGGGCAAGGTGCAGTACACTTGTTTTCCTAATGAAACCGGAGGAATTGTAGACGACCTGTTGGTGTATGCATACGAACCGGAGAAATACATGCTGGTGGTCAATGCAGCGAATATCGAAAAGGACTGGAACTGGTGTGTGGCTCATAATCGGGTAGGGGCAGAACTGGAGAATTCTTCCGACCGTATGGCACAGCTGGCCATTCAGGGACCTAAGGCTTGCGAAACGCTTCAGAAACTGACTTCCGTAGATTTGTCATCTATTCCTTATTATACATTCAAAGTAGGCGAGTTTGCCGGAGTTCCGAATGTGATTCTTTCCAATACCGGATACACCGGAGCAGGTGGCTTTGAATTATATTTCTATCCGGAAGTAGCCATGAAAATTTGGGATGCAATTTTCGAAGCAGGTCAGGAATTTGGCATCAAGCCGATTGGTTTGGGAGCTCGCGATACATTGCGTTTGGAAATGGGTTTCTGTCTGTACGGAAATGACATCACGGATGAAACTTCTCCGTTGGAAGCCGGATTGGGTTGGATTACCAAGTTTGTGGAGGGTAAGAACTTTACTAATCGTGCAGCCTTGGAGAAACAAAAAGCAGAAGGTGTCAGCCGGAAATTAGTAGGTTTTGAAATGATTGACCGTGGAATTCCCCGTCATGGCTATGCGTTGCTGAATGAGGCAGGAGAGCCTATCGGTCAGGTCACTTCAGGAACCATGTCGCCTATGCGTAAGATAGGTATCGGTATGGGATACGTGAAGACTGAATACAGTAAGCCGGGGACAGAGATTTATCTGGACAACCGTGGAAGAAAACTGAAAGCGCAGGTAGTGAAACCGGGTCAACGTAATAATCTGAGGGGTAAATCCGATAAATTTATATCTTTGCCGGAAAGAAAATCAGCAAAAGTTATGGAAACCAGCGGTTACCGTCTCCTTCTTCCTGAAGGGACATTGGATTATTTC
>ENA-OQHA01000420-OQHA01000420.1-human-gut-metagenome-genome-assembly--contig:-NODE-420-length-21485-cov-7.795580_pt1 | contig 21485 bp, 30 predicted proteins | sample MGYA00242558_ERZ504707 | MGnify/ENA primary metagenome ERZ504707 (study PRJEB26092, sample SAMD00036197) | human gut metagenome | host: Homo sapiens | study: EMG produced TPA metagenomics assembly of...
TCAGCACCACACGTCCGGCGAGCTGTGCGATGACCACCTTCGCCAGGCTCGGCAGCTTGATGCCGCGCAGCAGACCGGCCACCAGGCCCGTATGCGCACAGTTCGACCATCATGAGCGGCAGCATCGCCAGCATCGGCATGCCGGACAGCAGGAAGCTCACGAGCGGAGCGGCGGCGCCGGCGATCGCGCCGACGGCGGGGCCCGCGATCAGCCGACGAAGATGATCGGCAGATGCATCGGCAGGAACGCGACGCCCAACATGGTTCCCTGTCCGGAGACGGCGCCGATGACGTGGAACAGTTGCGGCAGCACGACCGCTGCGACGATGGCGAGCAGGGTGGCTGCTGTCTTGGTGCCGAGACTCAGTTTCGGCAGGTCGGTGCGGCGCAGGGCGGCCGCGGGCATGGTTGCGGAATCAGACATTTGTTTTCTCCTTAATGTTTCCTTCTCTTCGGATATGCGTATACGTCATACCGGCTCGACGACCGACCCACCGTCCGGCAGCGCGGTGTCGACCAGCAAATCGGCGACGGCTTGGATATTGGTCGCTTCGAAATAGCGGTTTTCCAGCGGAATCCACTCGTCGACGAATCGTTGCAACATGCGTGGATTGCGTCGTTCGAGCCGACGCAACTGTTCGGCAGGATCGACCGCAAGACAGATCATGCAATCGTAATACCCCCGCAAGGCGGGGTGCATGCTGTAGCTGCCTTCCACAATGGTCAGCTGGCCGGTTCGACGGCGTACGCGACGGCGAAATCGCCTGTATGGCAATCCCATGGCCGGTATTGCGCGGCTTGTCCGGCGGCGAGCGGTGCCAACACTTCCGTTTCGAACCGTTCACGGTCCACGTTGCCGCCGGGTTCGGCGAAACGTTCCGGCGTGCGCTGTTCGGGACGGAGGAAGAAATCGTCCATGTGCAGCACGTTGCCGCCGAAACGCCTGTTGAGCATCGCGCAAACGTGGTTTTGCCAGACGTGCATGGCCCGTCGATTGCGACGAACACACAATCGCGTTCGGCAAGCAACGTTTCAATACGTGCGATTGCGATGCTGGCTTCCGTAGGCTTCGCGGGTTTCGTGACCATTGCGTTCGCCGTCAGTCGAGTACGGTCAGACAGTACGCGCGCGAACCGATGCCAAGTTCCTCGGCGTATTCGAGGATGTGTTCGCCGTGGAGCGAGGCGATGCGTTCGGTGACGGACGCTCCGTCGGGGGCGGTGTGGATGAGGTCGACGCATGCCTGGTCGAGCGCCACCGGGTCGAGCGAGGACAGCACGCCGATGTCATGCATGTCCGGTTCCGTCGGGGAGGGCAGGCAGTCGCAATCCACCGACAGGCGGTTCATGACGTTCAGATACATCATCTTGCCATGCATGTGGCTGATCACGGCCTCATCGGCTTCGGCCATCGATTCGAGGAATGCATCCTGAGGAGTTTCCACCACTTGTCCTTGGTGACGCCGGCGGAATGGATCCAGCGTTTGCCGTTCGACGAGGCTATGCCGATGGACACGTTCTTGAGCGCGCCGCCGAAGCCTCCCATCGGATGGCCTTTGAAATGCGACAGCACGAAAATGGAATCGTAGTCGTCGATATGCTTGCCGACGATGTCGTAGGCGATGTGGCGGTGCTTGGCCACCGGGATCTCGATTTCGCCGCCCATGTCCATGATCTGGATTGGCGCAAGATCGGCGTATCCGTGCTTTTTGAACGTGGCAAGGCTTTTTTCGGGGGTTTCACGATTGCCGTCGTATGCGGTAGCGCATTCCACGAGCGTGCCGCCGATCTCCTGCACGAGGTCCTTGACGAGCGAAGGATTGAGATTATTGGATTTTTCCGATTCGCCGGAATGGACTTTGATGGCCGTTTTGCTTCCGGCTTGCGTCCGAGCGCATGGTAGGCGGCGACGAGGCTTTCCGGTGTGATGATCGGCGTGAAGAACACTTCCGGTGCGGACTGCGCGTCGGTGCGGTGTTCCAGTCCTTCCAGTCGCGAGGCTTCGAATTGCATCTTGACCCTCCTTGATTCTGCCTGTGTTTTTGGCTTGCATCTCCAGCGTACCAACTTAAACCCGACTTGAAGCAAACAGACCTCAAACCCGTTCGAGATATGTTGCAAAATATGGATTCCCGCGCGTGTCTCCCCATCCGGCCGGCTTGTCCGCATGAACCGGAACACTTGACGCTCGTGATTGATTTTTGCAAGAAATGGTGGACTCGCATAGCCACCAAGGAAATGGCGTTCATTGGCATCGTCACGTTGGCGGCCTCTCTGGTGGCTTCGTGGCTCAAGCAGTTTCCGGGATTCAGCCTGTTCGGCGCGTTGATCATCGCTCTGCTCATCGGCATGGTCGCGCAGTTCCCGATCCGCAAATGGTATTCGAACCGTTCCGCCGAACATAAGGCCGGTGTGAAGGATGCGGCCGGCTCATTTCGAACAAGCTGCTTCGCCTGGGCATCATCCTGCTTGGTTTCAAGCTCAATCTGACGGTGCTGTTCACGCAGGGTATCAAGTGTCTGCCGATCGCGGCAGTGGTGGTGACGCTCACCATCGTGGTGTGCTACAACATCGCACGCAAGCTTGGCGTCGATCCGCAGCTCGCCATTCTCGTGGCGGGCGGTACCGGCATCTGTGGCGCGGCAGCCGTCATGGGATTGTCCGGCTCCATCAAGGTGCCGCCGGAAAAAGAGGATGAGAAGGCCAACAATGAGGTGATGGCCGTGGCCATCATCGCCATCATGGGCACCATCTTCGCATTGCTGGAAATCGCCCTTGGGCCGTTGACGGGCCTGAGCAAGACGCAGTTGGGCATCACGCTGGCGCGTCCCTGCACGAAATCGCCCATGCCGTGGCCGCCGGCGACGCGTTCGGCGCGGTGGGCATCGCCACCATCATGAAGCTTTCCCGCGTGCTGATGCTGGTGTTCGCGGCCATCATCATCGCCGTTTGGTGGGATAAAAACCATTCCGAAATGCCGGCCGACGGCAAACGCAAAGTGTCGTTCCCGTGGTTCATGCTCGGTTTCATCGGCGCTTCCATCATCGGCACGTTCGTGCCGTTCATCGGTGCCATCGCACCGAATCTGGTGGACTTCGCCTACATCGTGCTCGGCATGGCCATGGCGGCGCTCGGCATCAATGTGAATTTCAGCGCCATCGCGAAGAAGGGACAGAAAGCGTTCCTGGCGAGCTTCCTCACGTCCGTGCTGCTCATGTGCTTCGCGGCGGGAATCGCGGCGCTGTTCTTCTAATCGCCTTCCGTTGTGCCACGCTGTCGTTTTGCGGAGGGCAGTTGGATTTCGGACAGCAGAATCGCACCGAAAATCAGCGCGAAACCGCATAACGACGGCACGGTCAGCGTTTCGCCGGTGAAAATCACGGATACCAGCATGGCGAAGATGCATTCCGTGCTTAAGATCACGGACGCCTCGGAAGTGGGCAGATTCTGTATGGCGATGGTTTGAAACACTTGGGCGATCACCGTGGAGCCGATCACCAGGTAGGCGATGCACAGCACGATGTCCCACCGCGCCCAAGCCATGGACGGTCCGCCTTCGGTAAGCACCGCGCCAGCACCGAACAGCAGGGCGCACCACACGAATTCGGCAAGCATCAGCGCGATCGCGTCGAAATCCTTGCCAATGAAACCAACCAAAACCAGATTCAACGCGAAGAAAAACGCGCCGATGATAGTCATGGCGTCACCGAAGCTCATATGCATGAGTTCCGCGCCACCGCCGCCGCTCAGCGACACCAGACCAATGCCGAACGCGCAGACGAACGCGGCCACCAGATGCTGCCAGCTGGGGCGTTTGCGCGTGAACGCCCACACCACGAACGGCACCATCACGCAATAGGTGTCGGTGAAGAAGCTGTTGCGTCCGGGAGACGTGGTTTCAAGTCCTTTGAGCTGGAAGATGAATCCCAGCCAGTAAGTCAACGCGAGTATCAGACCGGGAACGATATAGCGGCGCAGGCGAATCCTGCGAAGACGTGGGAAAAACACGATGGCCATAAGCAGTACCGCCGAAGCCATGCGGAAGAACATCATCACTGTGTCGGCATGTTCTCCTGCACATGCTTGAGCATGGTGTAGCCGGACCCCATACCGCCGCGTTGACCAGCATCATCACGCGGGCGACCGGCTTCGATACGCTAATGCCTTCCGATGATTCCTGCCCCGCGTCTGCCATCCGTCCCCCTTACACGCTTCCACACATCCGACGTCGTATTCACGTCATGCTTTCCGAAGGAAACTTTAGACGTGGCTGCGGAAGCAACACGCGGGAGCATGCTACTGCGCTTTGGCCGCCTGGCTGTTCACCCAGTTGTCAGCCATGTCAATGGCTTCGTCAAGCGTGACCTTGGCCGCCTTGTAATACTTGGAATCCTTGATGTTGCTGCTTTCGACGAGCTTCTGTCCGGAGTCCGCGGCCTTGGACAGCGCGGACAGCAGTTTGCGCCCGGTCAGGGTCAGGGAATCGTCCTTGCTGAGTTTGTCGACCAGTTTGTCTGCCTCGTCGATCGACTGTTGCAGTTCCTTTTTGGATTCATCCAACGATTTCGTGTCGGAGGTACCGTTCGAAGAAGTGCTGTTCGAAGAGGCTCCGTTCGATTGCCCGGATGGGTTATTGGACGATTGTCCAGCTGCCGCGCCATCCGAATCGGCCTTCGGATCCTGCAACGCGGTTTCGGCGTTTTTCTCTTGGATGCTTTTCAAACTGGCGTTCAGGGAATCGGTGGCGCTGTCCAACGTTTTGGCTACGAGATTGAGCTGCGTGATGGTGGCTTCCGCCTTGCAGCCTTCCGTATCGACTGTGTTCTCGGCGCTGGTGGCCGCGTCCGCGAACGCGTCGATGATGTCGTTCACGCCGAGCGCGCCTCGAATCAGCTTCTGCAGTTCGCTGCCGTTTTCGGAAGTGTCGAGCACGGCTTTGCGGGCCGAGCTGAATTCCGCGAGCGATTGCCGGCATGTGGCCAATGCTTCCTGCTGCTTGTTGCGGTAAACGCACACGCCGGCACCGCATGCCACGATGAGGGCCACGACCACGGCAAGGACGATCGGCCATGCCTTGCGGGGGCTGGAAGGCTGTTCAGTGGTCTGGTACTGATAATCCATACGTGTCACCCCTTGCGAACCGATAGCTGTCATCGTTCTTCGTCTTGTTAACCTTGCCTATTGTACGGGCTTGAAGATGGGAATATCCTGAATGGGCATCCTGCGCACACCAATGACGCAGGATCGGGCTGGCATATCGTCTCTCCGCAGGCGTGCCGCATGTCCATCACGGCCAGCAGCCCCCGTTTGTCCGCTCGTTCGACAGCCATGTCCACGAAATCGACCGGCAGATGCCGTTTGTCGGCGATTTGCCGCACCGTCAATCCTGCGGCGATGTCGCCGGCGATGCGTGCGACGATATCGTTCCGGCCGTCGCCGTATGTATCAGCCGTACGTGGCGTGCGCCGCCATCCGTGCGCGGAAGCGCCGGACCGTTCCATACCGCTCACCATATCAACCGCAATGTTTGGAAGGCGATGATGGCGATGACGTATGCCACGGCCAAGCTCAGCAGGACGGATCGCGCCGCGACTTTCGTGCCAAACTGCCGTCGCATTTCGGCGACCGTTGCAAGACATGGCGTGTAGGCGAGCGTGAACAGCAGGAAGGCGATGGCCGCCGCCTTGCCGTGGCCGTGCGATGACTGGTCGAACGAGGCGCGCAGCTTCTGTCCCAGCGTTCCCTCCCCGGCTTGTTGGGAAGCCGCATCATCCGGTTCGTCCGCATGGTATGACTGCGACATCGAACCGACCACGACCTCTTTGGCCACGAATCCCGTGATCAGCGCGGCCGAGGCATGCCAGTCATCGAAACCGGCCGGCGCGAACACGGGAGCGACCGCGTCGGCGAGCACGCCATACGCGGAATCATGCACGTCGTCGACATGAGCGAAACCGCCTGCGTTGGCGGTTACCGGAATGCCCTGCAGCAGCCACAGCGCCGTGATCATTGAAATGATGATCACGCTGGCTCCACGGATGAAGCCCCATAGACGCAGCAGCACCGAACGTGCCAGCTGCAACGCGCGCGGGCATTGGTATGCGGGAAGCGCCAGCATCAACGGTTCGGGTTCGAGGCCGCGGAACATGGTGTGGCGCAGCAGCACGCCGACCAGCAGGATGACCATGACCGAAGCCACGTACATGAGGAAGACCACGAGACCGGCGTATTTCGGGAAGAACGCGTGGGCGAGCACCAAAAACACCGATAGTCGCGCGGAACATGCCGCGAACGGCACCAGCATGCCGGTAAGCACCGTTGCCGGGAATCGGATAGGGTTCGTGTGGCGGCCAAAGCCGGCAGATTGCAGCCGAAGCCGACGATGATCGGCAGGAACGCGCGACCGTCCAATCCCAAGGCGCGCATGGCACGGTCCATCACGAACGCGGCGCGGGCCATGTAGCGGAATCCTCCAAGATTGACAGCAGCAGGAACATGATGCCCATCACCGGAATGAACGTCAGCACGGTAACCACGCCGTCAAGCAGACCGTCCACCAGCAGCGAACGCAGCCAGCCGCCGCTCACGGATGGTCCGAACAGGCCGAGCAGCAGGTCGAGTCCATCTGCGCACCATCCGCGGAAGGTCACGTCAATCCAATCCTGCATGGGGCTGGCGAGCGTGGTGGTGGCCTGGAACACGACGAACAGCACCGCAAGGAAGACGAGGACGCCAATCACGGGGTGCAGCAGCACGCGGTCGATGCGGTCGGACAAGGTGACGTGGTCGACCGCATGCATGTCGAGGCCGCGCAATATGCCGGCGGTCCAGTCGAGTCGTGCGTCGGCCCGCGATTCGGCCCAGACGCTCAGGCCGTCGGCGGTTTTCATGTCGGCGTCGGCTGTCGCGGTTGGCAGTGCGGTCAGCCCGTGCGGAACGGGCGTTCCCTCGAAACTTGCGGCGATCGCGTCGGCCAAAGCTTGCCGCCGTTTCCGGTACGTCCGTCAATCGCGACGACCGGCATGCGTCCAGCAAATGGGACAGTCGTTCCGCATCGACGCCGCAGCCGTTGCGGACGGCGAGGTCGTTCATGGTGAGTGCCACGACGGTGGGCAGCCCGAGCTCCACCACCATCGACAGCAGGTACAGCGATCGGGACAGCGCGGTGGCGTCCAGCACCACGACGGCAAGGTCGGGAACGGGCATGCCTGACATGCCGGTCAGCGCGTTGACGGCGACCTGCTCATCGGGACTCATCGGCGCCAGAGAATATGTGCCGGGGGTGTCCACGAACTGCCAGTTTTGCGCGTTTCCCGCTGTTTTCGGTTTTTCGTAATGGTATTGCCCGCAGGTGATGGACACCGTGGTGCCGGGCGCGTTCATCGTGCGGGTTCTCGCGCCGAGCAGCGCGTTGAACATGGAAGATTTGCCAACGTTCGGATTGCCTACAAACACGACGCGTTTTACATTTTCGACGTTTCCCATATTGCCGGAGTCGCCGCCCATGCCGTCATTCGCGGGTCTGTTGACACGACAAGCGCGATGCCGGCAACAGCCATTCTGCGAACGGCAGCAGTCGCCGCCCCTCAGGTTCCGTAGATTCAACATTCGCGCATATTCCCGTTCTCTTCGCGTTACGCAACGTCGTCTTGCGCATGTTCATCCCGCGCGAACCGTACCCGGACGGCACGCGCGGTGCCGCCGTCCACCGCGACACGTTCGTTTCCGAATGCGACGACCCTTCCGCCGAAAGCGCTCCGCTGCATGACCCGTAAACCCGCGCCCGGAGCCAATCCTATCTCACATAGGCGGAACCGGTGCCGGTCATCCAGGTCGATGCCGTCCACGACAACGCGCATGGCGCGCGGACAGTCGCGCAGCGTCATGATGGCGCCGCGCTCCCCCGCCCGACGCCGCACCGTGTCATCGAAGCGGCGAGCATGCGTATTATCCATGTTTTCACACATAGCAGGAAACGAAGCAAAGCACAAGAGTGTTTTTCACGGAACTGAACCGCACCCCAATTGTTGGACGTCGGTAAGTGGGATGCAGTCTGAGACCGCGATCTGGCACACATCATCCAGACTTTGGTCGACGATCCCATTGAGCAACGCATTCGCGAACGGCTCGTCCAAGAGCAGGACGGCGAGGCCGTTGCCGACAATGCCCCGGTCAATACAGCTGTGGCAACGCTGCCGACAATGCCACTGCCGAAAAACGCAAGCCCAGTGCCGCCACATTGGCGGCAATAACAGTACCGGCACAAGCGGCACCGACGCGGTTGCCGACAATCCGCTGGAGCTGGTGGAATCCGGTTGGTCTGTAAGCCAACAGGGGTACGTTAGCTACGCATTCGCCCTGCGCAACACCAGCACAACCCTGCAGGTACAGTATCCAGAAGTCGCCATCACCGGCGAACCAAAGACGGCTCCATCGTGTTCTCGCAGACGCAAACGCTGAATATGGCGTTCCCGAATCAGACTATATATAACGCCGGGCAAGCGGGTCAAGGTACCGCACCGGCCACCGTGGACTTCGTTGCGCTCAGTCCGAATGAGTACAACGTCACGGAAGCACAAGGCACTGCCACTTTCCCCATCAGCGGAATCTCCAAAGTGCGCAACAACGACGGCGGCACGACCTTCAATGGCGAAGTCCGCGCCGTGACCGATGGTTTCAAGCCTTCAGATGGACAGCAGATCAAGGTTTCCCTAGTGTTGCGGGATAAGCAAGGTACCATCATCTATGGAGAAATGGCATTTGTGGATTGGCCGGACAATGGCCAATCCATGCCTTTCTCGATACTGGTGTACGATTTGCCGGACTACACGTCCTACGAGTCGTACGCACAAATTTGGTAGTTCGGCTTAATCGCCATCAGGCCGCGTTACGCGCCGCATCGACACTAGTGTTGCGCCGTGCCTGGCCGAATACACGGCCAGCCATCTTCTCATCGGTCTCGGTCTGGATGATGGTGCGCATCGGGCCCATGCAGATGGCCGAAGCCAAACCGTTCACCACATCAATCAGCAAATACGCCAGCAGCTTGTGGACCACGCCAAGACCAACGACGGAGACGCCACCAGAGTGATGCCGAAGGCGACCACGCGCATGTTGTTGCGGACGATGATGACGCCGAATCACCGATCATCCTTTGGGAACAACGCGTCGAAGGCATGTTCCATCACGGACTTACGGCGGATCACACCGACGAGTCTGCCATCACCATCCACCACCGGCAGTTTCTTGAACTGCTTCTTGGCGAGGATTCGGGCCACCTCTCCAACATGCTGGTCGGGCGTGGCGGCAACGACCTTACGCGTGGCGATGTCCATCACCTTCTTGCCGGAGAGCGCCTGCACCTTGGAGGCCACGGTTTCGTCGTCGAACACCACCATCGTCGAACCAGTGCCGGTGGAAACCGTACGGGATTCATAGGTGGCAATCGATTTCATGACATCGCCGTCGCTGACGAAGCCGACGAGCCTGCCATCGCCGTTCACCACGGGAAGGCTGGAAACGTTGAGGCGGATGAACTCGCGCACCACATGCGTGATGTCATCGCTGTCCAGGCAGCTGTAGGGATGATCGTCCATGATCCCACTGATGGACTGTTCCTGGGTCTGCTTGAACAGGGAGGAGGCAGGGGCCACGTATGCGCCGGCGTAGTGATGCTCGGCGGGCTGGCCTTCAGTGGTTTCGGCCGCGACTTCGGCGGAGGCTTGCGCCTCGTAGGCCTTGGCGTTGCGTGCGGCCTTCTCCTTGGCACGACTGGTGACGGTGAAGATGCAGATGATCAGGGCGACCAGCGAGATGGCGGCGCACAGCAGGTAGGAGAACGCGATGCCGCTGGCCGTGGCGGACTTCACACCCTGGGACATGTGCGAGGCGGTCACGGATGTTTCTGCGGTGACCAGAAGCGAGGTCGCAATGGCTGCCGCGATCTGGCGGCCGGTGTTGGCGATGGCGTTGCCATGGGCGATCATGTCGTTCGGCAAAGCGTTGACGCCCCAAGTGTTGATCGGCATGTTGGCGATAGCCTGACCGGATGCCTGCAATGCGCAGAACACGGCGACAAACAGCACTGATGTCCTGGTGTTGATGGTGCCGAGAAGACCAAGAGAGATGGTCATGAGCGTAAGGCCGCCGATGCCCACGCCGCGCGGGCCGAATTTGTCGAATGCGGCGCCGGCGACCGGACTCAGGATGATGCCGACCGCCGCGGCGGGCAGCATGACCATGCCGGTGACGGTGGCGGATTGGCCGAGCACATTCTGGATGAAGATAGGCAACGTCACGTTGGTTGCGGCGACTGCGGCGTTGATCAGAGTGACCAGAATCGCGGAGTTGCGGAAGTTGCGGGTGGCAAGGGTGTCAACGCGCAACAATGGCTCATCGAGCTTGACTTGCTTGTATACGAATGCGACGAAGGCCACAAGACCAACGACGATTGAGGTAATGACGACCGGACTGGCCCATCCCATCGTGGAAGCGGACGAGAAGCCATAGAGCAGGCCACCGAACGCGATGGTCGAAAGGATCACGGACAGGACGTTGAGCTTTGGGTTCTTCAACTCGCTGACGTTCTTGAGCATCATCGTGCCTCCGACAAGGATGACCAGTGCCACGACTGCGATGCCAATGAACATCGGCGCCATCCGAAACCGTCAATCACCAGACCACCGACAACCGGGCCGATAGCCGGGCCGGCGGCCATGACGATACCGGCCATGCCCATGGCGGTGCCGCGCTTATCCGGCGGATAGACGAGCATCGGCACTACGGCGACCAATGGCAACAGCACGCCGGAGCCGGCGGATTGCAGTATGCGTCCGACGAGCAACAGCACGAAATTCGGCGCGACGGCACACAGCAGTGTGCCGACCATGAAAGTGGCAAGGGCTCCGGCGAAGAGCTTTCGGGTGGAGAATTTATCAATCAGATAGCCTGAAATCGGCACCATGATGCCCGAGACCAGCATGTAGACGCTGGTCACCCACTGCACGGTGCCGGTGGTGATATTGAAATCACGCATCAGTGCCGGCAAGGCCGGTGACATGACGGTCTGGTTGAGCAGCGCGATGAACGAGCCGACGACGATCACGCCCACGACGATGAATCGGGCGTGCGAATCAATAGGCTTTACGGAACTGGCGGCGGATCCGAATTCCGCGGTTTTCTGTGAGGTCACAGCATTTCCTTCTGTTGGTAACGGCATGTGTGGGCGATCCGGCCCCATACTTGTGTCAAGACGCGGGGACACCGATGAGTCCGGGGTAAAGGAAAAGCCGCCATCCGTTCCGCATTCATATACGGCAAACGATTCGCGGCTTTGCGTAAGTTGATGGCTATGGTGAGCGATTCATGCGACGTCGATTGCGGATGGGCCATCGGTACATCCCGGCATAAGGCGTGTCCCCGCTACACCAGCATCGAGAATAGGGCCATTTGTGGATTGGCAAACAGAACATTGCCGACGAACGACCCACGACAGGCGCGTGCGATGAACATCGCGTAGCGATACAGGTTCATGGCATCTCCTTGATGGGTTTTCGTACGGCAGACATCGAGAAGCCTATCATCATTCAAATCGACGGTGAAAACCACGTATGCCCGACAATACACAAAATCTTCACAAAAGGGTTGGGCTTACCGCATACGATCCGCCTGAATAGCGGTCCGAGAATGAATCAGGGGCGAGCTAAGGGTTACGTCTCGTGTTTCCGTCATGCTGTCTGGCAAAATAGTGAAGCTGAACATGCGAGGCATCGACCGGAATCGGAAAGGGACTAATCATGCGAGTTCTCGGCAATATCCTGTGGATCATTCTTGGTGGGTTGGCCATCGCAATCGGATGGGCATTGGTGGGACTGATTCTGTGCATCTCCATCATCGGCATCCCGTTCGGCATTCAAGCGTTCAAGATGGCGGGACTCACCTTGACGCCGTTTGGCAAAACCGTGCAATACGGCGGCGGAGTCGGCTCTGCCTTGGCCAACATCCTGTGGGTGGTGCTGGTCGGCTGGTGGATGGCGCTCGGCTATCTGGGAGCCGGCGTACTCAACTGCATCTCCATCATCGGCATTCCGTTCGGCATCCAGTCGTTCAAAATGGCCAAGCTTGCGCTCTGGCCGTTCGGCGCACAGATCTACAGTTTGTGAATTACTCGAAATCACATACCTACAAAACCAAAGATTGTTGCTGTACCAACGTCTAGTCGTTGGTACAGCAATTACGGCAACATCTCCCCTTACAGGAAGAAGTCGTCAATCTCTGCTTCATTGTGCAATATCTCGGTTTCAGAGACACCAATGAATCTTGCCAAATCAACAGATGCGGCGAAACGTAGCTGTATATTTAAATCAAGATTGAATGCATAAGTCTGCAGCTCCCCTAGTTTCCGGTATTTATCGAGAAGAGTTTCCAATATTTGCGCGTATTGCACGTCGAGATTCGCGACGAACAAGTCCGCTTTGCGCTGATATTCAGCGATGATTGCCCGCTCTCTTGCACTCAATATGTTCTTGCCAAGACCAAGCACATTCGAAGCGACAATTGACCCGATAAGCGCGCCCACAACGGGAACAGGAATAAGCGTCTGACCAATCGCCGCTCCTACCGCCGCGCCGGTAGCATCAAGGGCATTGATAGTTACCAAGCTCAAGAAACCGTCATCATCAATCTCTCCGGAACGGAATTTCATGACAGCATCTATGAGTCCAAAAGTTCCGGACGCTATCGCCCCTGCGCTCGGAGCCGAAAGATGACAGACATTGGTCAATCCATAAATTGCATAGCCCGAAAACCCGCCTTTGAAGGCACCCTCTGCTGTCTTGACGCCTCCTTCCTTCCAATCCTCAGCGGTAAACTGCCATATTTCCTTGCCTTCTTCGTGCTTTTGATACACGAAAATGCCGAAGTTCAATCCACCTTGGATAGCAGCACCCACCCCGCAGCTTTGTTAGCCTCGCCTAGATTCGGCTGAGCTTTGTGATATGCAGCAGCCTTATCCGTATTGGCCTTATTGGAGATTTCGCTCTTTTGCTCGGATGTCTGCCGTTTAATATTGTCGGTTTCTTCAGTAAAAGTCCGGTCAATCGCTTCTCTTTGGACCTGATCATATTTCAATACCGATGATTGCATCCATTTGTCCCAGGACAGTCCCCGGATGTTACTTTCCTCTTCGATAATCTGCTTAATTTTCTGCACTTGGTTACTGGTTAGCGGTTGTCCGTTGAGAAAGACTTCTTTATCGCCATGCATGACCGCACGAAAAACGTCCATGTGGTCCTTTGAAAACATCATATCCATAGAACGGTATTCCGCAGATGTCTTCAGCTCGTTCATTAGGTTCGCATAGAACTTTACCTGCACTGGCTTGCCGTTAATCAACAAATCAGCAGGACCATTATTATTAAGCGTAATTGTTGATTTTTCCAACCCTTCAAATGCTCGTCTGGCGTTAGCGATTCCCGTCTGCGCGAATTCAGCGATAAATCCATGCATACCATTTTCACCACCACGCCCACTGTTGACAATGTTCATGACATTTTGATTCGCTAAATCAAGGTTCCTTAGCGCATTAGCTTGTCGCTCGGCGAGATCTTTCAGCTGACCTGTTTCATTATTAAGAATCTGTCTCAATGTGTCCATCAGAGTAGACACACGTAGCTGATTCAAATAATCAATATACGCGGCAATGCCCTGAGCAACATTGTTATCGATGGCGTGCTTGTCAGCAGTATTCTTGTCAGTCATCGAGTTCCAGTTCCTTGTTAATCATTTGCGCTAAGGTGAGCGTCATATTGACCAGTAATCCCGCCTGCATTTTCTCTTCGTGGGAGAACTGGCTGTAATCGGCGCCTGTCACCGCAGCATTCGCACGCTGTACACCATCTATCTGAGTTTGCGTTGCCTCAGTCAATGCCGCGACTTCGGCATTCTTCACATTGAATTTGCGAATTAATACTTCCACATTCTGGCGCTCAAGCAAAAGCTTGTCAGCAGTTTCTTTGTTTTTATGATTCGCATAAATACCAGAACCAATTGCCGCAGCGCCCGCCACGCCAGCGATGGTCCATCCAACCGGACCAGCCAAGCCCAAGAACGCGGTTCCGGCTGACATGCCACCGCCACCTGCAGCCAATGCACCGCCACCAAGCCAAGCCAGAGCAGCACTATTTGCTGCAGCTCCGGATAATGCAGAAATGGCAGTACCGGTCGAAGCTACACCGAAGGTGGTGGCCACACCCATTGCAGCCGTAGGTCCCATGGTTGCTACTGCGATTCCCAAAGCACTGAGGGTGGCTCCTGCTCCAGACCCTCCTTCAGCTGCTTTTGCTTGCTTTTCTGCCTCCTTAATCTCATCCTCTTTATTCTCGAACGTCGTTACTTCGGTATTGATCTTATGCAGTTCAACGGCAAATTCTTTTGGCGTATTAGCCAATTGATTGATATGTTGTTCAACATACTTGACATGCACAATAGCGATTTTTCTCAAGTCATACAGCGCTTGCGTACTTTTAGCTAAATCATCCGCTACGTTTTCATAGCGTTCTACGGCATTGTTGTAATCCTCAACAGCCTTAGCTCTTAGTTTGGAATTAAACAAATCGACCTTATCGGCACTATCCTTGACGTTTTAGCGATTGAGACGGTACCTTTGCCATGCTGTCAGCCGCTTTGCTTACTTCGCCACTTGCGACGGCCGCAGACTGTGCCACGCTCCCTGCAACAGCTGCCGTCATTTTGCCCGCATCGCCGGCAAGCTTACCCGCATCGTTGGCGATCTTACCTGCCCCTTTGGCAACATCTTTCGTGATTTTTCCCGCTGTGTCACCGATATTTCCGGCTATTTTACCGGCTTGTTTGGTGAAATCATTAAGACCTTTGCCCAAATTATCGAACATGTTGCCCATGGTTGTTGCTCCCCTTTTCACGCACCTGCCATGATGTCCGTCATCGACGGCAAGTGCTTCGTTGCACTTATAGGCCAAGTGTACTCATAATTACGTAGCTGCGGTACATGACCATACATGCACACTGCGTAGTTTGACGGATTCGCGAAGAAGCCCCCATGAATGACCAAAACGTAACTTGCTTACACACACCGTGATTTGACGGATTTGGACGTAAGACCTTATGGTGTGCACACCATGATTCAACGTATCGCATTCAGCAGCAACGGCGTGAACGAACACGCCAAGCGCCAGCAGACGAACCTGCCGGCGATGCTCGAATGCGCCTTCAAACAGGGTTTGCGTACTGCTCAGTTCCAACCAATAACCGGAAACAAGCGCAGCCTGCTCGCTGCCATACAAATCTGATCAGTACACCTCTCATTGGCGCATAGCTGAATCATTGCCGGTGATATCGAGCCGGCTCGTTCGCACCATGCCTCATAAACGCACCTGTACGAGCATGTGTTCTTGGCATCGCCGCAACTCAATGCACCGCAGCAAAACCCATTGCATACCATCACATATTCAGAAAGAACAACAGATCATGAAGTATTTCACTACTGACACGCATTTCGGGCATCCGCTGGTCAGCGTGCTGCGCGGATTCACCACGTTCGACCCTGGGCACACACAGTATGACGCTCTCCTCTCCTCGCAGGGACGCAAGGCCGCCGAGGATTGGGTGAAGGGCGTGGTGCTTGACGATTCCCGGCTCAATTTCCGCAAGGCCGCAGACACCGATGCGCACGATGAAGCAATCGTGGCCAATATCAATCGGATTGTCGGCGAGGACGACGAGCTGTGGATTTTGGGCGATATCGGATACCGAACATCGGTCCGGCATCTGAAGAGCTGCCTGCGTCAGCTGCGCTGCAGGCATCTGCACGCGGTTATCGGCAATCACGATGACTGGTGGCTGGACGATGCACCCGCGCGAGATCTGTTCGAATCGATTGAGCCGAACAGCACGGCGGAGCTGACCGGTCTCGGAATTGGCCGCCCGCAGGCAACGGAGACCGTCAATCTATCGCATTTCCCCTACCGTGAGGATCTTGCCTATGGCTGGCCGGATGATGCCGTACGTTTCCGCGATCAGGCATTGCCGTTCGACGGACATCGTCTGCTGTATGGTCACACGCACCAGCTGTCTCCGGAGGGCGCACGCCACGAAGCCTCAACGTTGGACTGGACGCATGGAATCTGCAACCGGTAAGCGAAACACAGATTGCCGACTGGTTCCATGCACACGCGACCGATTCAACGCACGTATCACCGCTGGATATGCCCGACTCCCCCGGGCCGGCGCCCATTGACTCCGCCGCACAGCAGGAACCAGGCGGCTCGGTTTCGGCAGCCGAATCATAATACAAGCAATATTGGGGCGAGCAGAACCTTATGCCATCGCTGGCACCTGTCTCGCCCCACAGCACAACGAAAGGAGCTTGGCTATGGCAAAGCTCATTATTCTGCGAGGACTGCCCGCTTCGGGCAAGTCCACGTGGGCACGCTCATGGTGTGAGGACCCCGCCAACACGTGGCCGCATTGCGTGATTTCTCTCGATGACATTCGGCTCATGATCGCCGGCTCGGCACAGGTCCGAAACCGACTGCAATCCGAGCACGGCAAGCGATTCAATGACATGGTGGTTGCCATGGGACGGCACATGATTGCCGACGCATTGGATGCGGGGTGGGATGTGGTGGCGGATGCGCAACACGCTAATCCCCGGTATGCAGCCGAACTGGCGCTACTCGCTCAACGTCATGGCGCACTGTGGGAAACGAGGGATTTTGACGTTCCTCTAGACGAATTGTTGCGTCGCAATGCGGCGCGTGATACCGCTGACCGTGTTCCGGAAGATTACATTCGTTCGTCCTGGAAGCATTTTCACACCGCGATGTTCCGCCCGTTGGAACCGGGCGATCCGAATGGAAACCTGTTGGAGCGTATGCGCGCGGACCCTTACGTTCGGGTTATTCCGGTGCGCGGCGAAACAGACGTGTATGCGTGCAATTTCACTGCAGAGGCATTTCGTGAACATCGGTGGACGGATCGCACCATCAATGCGCGAGGGCTTTTTGTCGGCGGCAACGGTCAGGTGGTGCAACGCGGGTTCGAGAAGTTCTTTGCTGTGGACGAGACGGAGGAGACATCGTTCGCCCAAGTCGTCAATCACGCTCAAGAACATCCAGAGTCGTTGCCCGTGCGCGTTGAGCGCAAGGAGAACGGATTTCTCGGGCTCGTGGGCGCGGCGGGAACTCCTGGATTGTTCCGCTTCTGGTCGAAGTCGGGACAAACGGATTATTCCGCGCTTATCGAGCGCCTGTTTCCTTCAGATTCAGCGGTACGTGCCGAATTGTGGCGTATGTTGCATGAGTGGAATGTCACGGCGGCGTTTGAAGTCATCGATCGCGAGTCCGACCGGCACATCGTTGGATACGAATCATCCGGGCTGCGCTTGCTGCATCTGATTCGTAATGCCGAATCGTTCTCCATCGATGCCGCTCACGAGGAAACGTTCACTCTTGCCGGCGGCTTCGTGCGGCCGGAAACGGTGGCGATCCGCCATTCGCCGGAAGAAGTCGCCCAGGCAATCGGCGAAGCCAAGGCAAGCCCGCGTGAAGGCGTGGTGCTATATTTTGCCGACGGTTGGATGGTGAAGGTAAAGTCAGACCGGTACAAGTTGGTCAAGGCGATGCGCCCTCTTATGCAACGCGTGCTGCTGCGTGGTCGTTCCTTCAACAAGTCCGGCGACATTGCCGATTTGGCTCGCCGTATCATCGATTACGCACACGAACACCACATCGACCTGGCCTACGAGCGGCAGGCATTCGGCGAGCGCGATATCGATATGACCAAGGTCAACGACATCGTGGACCACGTGCGGTAACTGCTGAGTTCTAGCGCAATATCTTCTGACCAACGTATGTATCACGAAAGCATGTGTCGTGAAAGCATGTATTGCGCTAGAACCAAATCATTCTCGTTGAGGCCGGATAATGAATCTCTATGCTTTGAACATGACGCACCATATGCCGGCATTTCCTTGCGCGAACAACTGTTCATTACGAACATTGTACTGATGCCGTTACAGAACAGAAGAGGGTGCTGTCCTACTTTGCTGACGACGTTGCATTGAAGCTCGACTCATGCCATGTGTTCTACACTCCGAACGTGGGGATCCGAGGCGTATCCAGCTACGAGCACAGCTTCGATTTCCTGTTCCAGCGTAGCGCCAACCATCCGACCCGGTTCTGCCAGGCACCGAACCGATTCGACAAGGACGCCGTGAAAGACATCATGTTCGGTTGGGATGACACGAAGAAGGATCCCAAGCGCAGGGATTCCCGGCTGATAGTCATCGGCGACGACCGGCAGACGCCGTTGCAGCGCGGCGCGCTCACCGCGTTCCGCAACTACGGTGTGACCGTTATCCCTACTCCAAATTGGAAGAGCGGGCTCCCGTGGAACTCGCCGCGTAGCTTCCGAGCCATATAAGACTCATCCCGACGACTCACCGCGAGCACCGGGATGAGTCCTTGGTTCTTGTGTTTCGCTATATGATCTTGTGTTTCGCTATATGATTGAGTCATGTCGGACGACAATGTCCGGCACGAAGAGAGACCCATCATGAAAAAGGCAATCGCACTGCTTGTTGCGGCGATGTTGCTTACCGGCCTGTCCGCTTGCGGGGGAAGCACTACGGCCGATGCGCCGGCCAAATCCGATGGCACGTCAAAGACCGAGACCAATAAGGAAGAACCCAAACCCCAGCCGGCCGATCTGACCGGCACATGGAAGCAGACCAATTCCAACGACCCGAGCTCATACATGGAAGCTACCATCAGCGGCGACACCATCGAGGTCAACTGGATCGGCACCGACACCAAGAGCCTCTACTGGAAGGGCACCTATCAGGCACCGGCCGCAGCCGGCGATTGGAAATGGACCAGCCAGGGCGACACCGAGACCATGGCCAGCGCGCTCCTCGCCTCGCAGGATGCCACCAAGGACTTCACCTACAGTGAGGCGGACGGCGTGAGCTGGGAGACCACCGCGCTCGGTACCACCATCACCGTCAAGACGGTCAAGCAATAAATCCCGTGTCGGGCGGATCAAGCCCTAAACACGAAACCGCCCCGGTCACTCTGCGAGCGCCGGGGCGATTCTGTTCCTGGATAAGGGTTATTTGATTCCGTTGGCCTTCATGTAGGCTTTCATGGTTTCGTAGCATTGTGCGGTTTGGAGTGCGTCGTCTGCCGCGCGATGGCTTTCCGTTTGTGCGATGCCGAATCGGCGGATGATGTCGACAAGGCGGTGTTTCGGCTCTTCTGGGTAGAGGGCGCGGTCCAGTGGCAGGGTGTCGATGGTTTTGTTGCCGATGTGTCTCATGCCGAGTCTGGTGGTGTTGGCGAGGAGGAAGGCGGCGTCGAATTCGTTGATGTTGTGGCCGATGAGGGTGTCGTTCCCTATGAATCTGATGAAGTCCGGGAGCACTTGGTCTACGGTCGGCTGGTTGCGCAGATCGGCGTCGGTGAGTCCATTGAGACGTGTGATCTCCTCGGGCAGCGGACGTTGTGGGTTGATGAGCTGGCTGTACCGTTTGACCGGTCGGCCGTTCCTGACGCGGATGGCCCCGATCTCCACGATCCTGTCATCGCTTGGCGAGAACCCGGTGGTCTCCAAGTCTATGGAGGTGTAGTTGTCCACCATGAGGTCTTTGGCCTTGACTGGCTTGGACTTCATCTTCGTGACGCTCTTCGGCTTCTTCTTGAATCGCGCCTCCGGGTCGACTTTCCTTGCCGCCATGGCGAATCCGACGGCGAGCGCCACGAGGGCGATGATGGTGACGATGGTGAGAGGCAGACCGCTGTCGCGGTTGTCGTCGAATGGTGCGTAGATGGCGCTTGCGGCGAACAGCGCCGCGAGGATCCAGTAGAGTGTGCGCTTCCTCATGATTGTTCTCCTTCCGCTTCATTGGCCGCGAGTCGTCGTGCCCGTTGTTCGAGGTTGTCGATTTCGGTTTGCAGGTCCGTTATTTTCCGTTTGCGTCGGTCGATGCGTTCCCTGATTTTTTCGACCGAGACCTGTTTCCTGCTGCCGTAGGGGTCTTTGGCGTCGAGTTCGTCGGCTTTGATGCGGGCTTTCTTGATGTAGCTTCTGGATAGCGTCTCGATTGCGGAGAGGGTGGAGTCGATCAGAATGTTCCTTGCTCGCGGCTCCGCCGGCGACGCCGAAGTATAGGGCGCGACGCTGGTTCATCCGGTCGAGGAACGACTGGACTTCATGGCATGAGTGAATCAGTGCGCGTGGGCTGTCCACGAATTCCAGATGGCAGAGCAGCACGCAGGCGTAGTTGTGGGCGACGAGCCGGTCAAGTGACTGTTGGAATGAGCGCGTTTTCGAGCCGGTCTTTCTTGGCTTGTCGCATAGGCGCATGGCGGCCTTGGTGATTTCGATATCGGAACGGCCGGTATCTTTCTTGTGCGGTGATGGGCGGCTCATGTCGGTGAGCAGGCAGTTGCCGTGCGATACGGCGTTTCGCATCTTTCTGACGATGAACAGGAGATGCTGATATGGGTGGTTCTCGTTGTGACGGTATCGCCAGTAGGTGTTGAACAGAGTCAGTTGGTCGTTGAATCCCAAGAGTTCCCAGAGGTTCCATAGGGCAAAATCGCCTTGCAGGCCGGTTTTCATGTCGTCGGTGTAGGGATTGTCGTGCATGGTGGGCAGGTTGCCGCTGAAGCACCTTCTGACGCAGATGTCGGCGATATCCGGGTTCTGATCCTTCATGATGAGCTGGTTAAACCTGACCTTGATGGAATGCTCAATGCTGGAGCACATTGACCATACCAGTCGACTGAGTGCGAAATCCACCAGCGAGAGTTCGACCAGATGACCGAAATCAAGGTTGTCGTAAACGTATCCTCCGGATTCGTCGATGGTTTTCCGGTAGTTGTTCTCGTAGGATTTGATCTTGAAGAAGTACGAGTTGTTCGAGAGGAACCTTCGGGCTTTCTCTTCGTCCATCAGGTCGAAGGTGACGCCATGCGAGACGAGGGTGTTTATCTGCTCATCCAGCGTCGCTCGTTGCTTCATCTTCACCTCTCAGAATAAAAAAACGGCGGCCGATGAATTCGACCGCGTTCCGAGACGCCTCGGCGAACCAAGGCTTCTCTACGTTGTATGCCATACAATAGCCGCAATCTCCGGACTTTTCAATGATAATCAGCCGTGCGCCCAAGTCTTTCCGTTGGTTCTACGGCGTGTCGCTGGCATGCGGCGCGATGTGCCTCATCCTCGCCATCGGCGGACGGACCATCGCCGCCGGGGTCTTCGGAGCCGCCGCCGGGGTCTTCGGCTACCTCGCGGGAGGAGAACGATGACCGAACGTTTCCTGAGCCTCAAGGAGGTCGGCGAGCGCCTCGGCGTGAAGAATCCAGCCGCGAAGGGCTACAACCTGCCGGAGCCGGATGCGCTGATCGGCGCGACGCGCGGCTGGCTGCCGGAGACCATCGACCGGTG
>ENA-OQHA01000421-OQHA01000421.1-human-gut-metagenome-genome-assembly--contig:-NODE-421-length-21423-cov-4.449803_pt1 | contig 21423 bp, 15 predicted proteins | sample MGYA00242558_ERZ504707 | MGnify/ENA primary metagenome ERZ504707 (study PRJEB26092, sample SAMD00036197) | human gut metagenome | host: Homo sapiens | study: EMG produced TPA metagenomics assembly of...
AATTCACTGTGATTCTGAGAAGAACACATGTATTCTTCCAGATAAGACAGACATTCTGCTTTTGAATACTTTCGATTTTTACGCATGTTACTAAATAAATTGTGTCAACTTATTTAGTACACTACAATTCTTTTTTATTCTTAGAGGATATGGTAAATATCACTGAATCAGCATGCTCTCAACTTCTGACAGATTTCCGTCTGTTTTCTCGGGAGTGATGTGAAGCAGACGGGCCAGCAAGGAATAAATCGATACATTTCGGAACTTCGGAGCTTCGTATCTTTTCTTGAAATCCGGTCCGCATGCCCGGAACATTACCTGCATATCGTCGTAGGTCGGGTCAAATCCATGGGCACCTGGCAGCGTCTTGTTGCCTTCTTCCACCAGCCAGCCTAAATCAGGCAGTACGATGATGTCGCCCACACGCGGGTTGCTTCCATAGTTCAAATAAGCAGGAATATCTTCTTTTTTCCATACCCGTACGTGATTCAGTCCCTGTAGTGCCTGATACACAGAGTCACGGTATTCTGGTTTCGTATAAATCTGTGCCGGCAGGTTTCCGTCAATCAAAGTATACCATTTTTCGTTCAACAGGTGCTTGATAGGTACAAAGCGGTCTGCGCTGACAGTCGCCATTCCGTGGTCGGACGTCACAATCAGGTTGATGTCCTTTCCGAAAGGTAAGCTTTGAAGTCCTTCCCATAAGTATTTCATGAGGGCATCCAGCTCTTCCACGCAGCGGCGTGTTTCCTTGCTGTGCGGACTATAAGTGTGCCCGTAGGTATCAGAATCCTCGAAATAAATCATAACCAGCTGGGGACGTTCCTCTTCCGGCAGCTTCAGCATTCTCAGTGCCTCTGCCACACGCTCCGTCTGGGTGAGCCGTGGTTTCTGGTCGTACACGTGATAGTAGGTGGGGTGCTGTCCTTTTACGGCAATGTCAGAGCCTACCCAGTAGATGTTTCCCGTCTTGATGCCCTGCTTCTGTGCGGTAATCCAGATAGGTTCTCCGCCATAATAAGACGCATCGTTGCGGGTTTTCAGGTTGCTCATTTTGTAAAGCTCCTGGCGCTGTGGGTCCCAGAAGGTATTGGCTACGATACCATGGTGGTCGGGCACCAGTCCCGTAGCAATGGTGTAATGGTTGGGGAAGGTCTTCGAAGGGAATGATGGAATCATGGTGGCCTTTACACCTTCACGAGCCATTCGGTCGAAGAACGGCGTGTCGTACATCTGCGGGTAGTCCCAGCGGAACCCGTCGAGGGATACAATGACGGTGTAGTGCTTTCCGGCCCAGATAGAGAGGCAGATGCACCACATTATACACAGCGAGATAAGTTTTTTCATAAGTCTGGTTATTGTTAGAGGGTGATAAAAAGAAAGGTGTATTGCCGTTCTTTTGTGGGCAATACACCTTTTATGTAAAGGGTTAGTCTTTCATTAGAAAGTCAGTCTTACACCCACCTGGCAGTGCCAGCGTGAGCTGATGTCGCTCTTCTGGATTTCAGCTTTGTTGTAAGAGAAAGATGCGATTTTATTTCCATCTGCATCTGTAGAAAGTCCTGTCATAGTCAGCGGTGATAAGTTATAAGCTGAGCTATAGCTTGCTCCCCATTTCTTGTTCAACATATTAGCGAAGTTGATGATATCGAATGTAAATTCTAGTTTCCCAATTCCTTGCACATTGTAGATAGTTTGTGCTAAGTGTAAATCGATTTCATGTTCCCAGTTGCTCAGGTTAGAGTTACGTTCTGCATACTGACCTCTGTGGTTTTTGGCGTAGCTATCGTTTTCAATCCACTGCTTGAATGCTTCACGGCTTTCTTCAGCAGTCATTGTTACATTTCCTTGTTTGTCGGTAATGTCTACGAAGTTCATTTTGCTCAATTCTTCGTTAGTCGGGATGTAGAGCAAAGAGTTGCCAGACCATTTGTCACCGTTGTAGTCAGATTTTTCGTTCATTGTTAGGCTATAGCGACTTCCTGAGAATCCGTTGTAGATAACAGATACAGTAGTACTTGTCCATCCATTCCAGTATTTCGGACTGTTGTAAGAAGCCTGAACCATTACACGGTGGGGGATGTCAAATTTAGAGAAACCAAGTTCATTTCCAGAGTTGGTGTCTACAGAGTAGTTGTACTTCCAGTTAGAATAAGCTACAGAGCTTGTTCCATCGTTTACAGATTTTGCATGTCCAAAAGTGTATGATGCAGACAAGTCCAAACCAAAGTTGAAATGTTTTTCAAGCAGGGCAGACAGCGCATAAGTATAACCTTTGTTTGTATTCTTCAGATTGATGATGCTGTAGTAGTTGCCTGAATTGACTTATAGTAAGGAGCTGCAGATGCTTCATTTCCAGCTACAGCATATACCTTGTTACCACTTTGAGTCAGTGCCAGATTTTCAAAGAATACATTGTTCATGGTCTTTGAGTAGATACCTTCCAATGTCATCTTTACATCACCCGGCAGTCTTTGCTCCAATGCAAGGTTCATACGAAATACTTGCGGGTATTTGAAGTTCTTGTCTACAGTTACAATGTCTGGTTTTGCAGAAGCACCGCTTTGTGAATTAGCTGCTCCCAGCGGATTGTCTGCATATTCTCCCAGTTTCGGTGCGTCGTAAGTGTAGTTTCCGTCTGCATCTTCTGGAGTAATTGTGGTTCCTTTGCTTTCCATACCAGTGTTATTGAAAGCATTAGACAGCCATACGAACGGTACACGTCCTGTGAAGATACCGATACCACCGCGGAGCAATGTGTTATGTGAATCATTAGTGTACCAACGGAAACCTACACGCGGTGAGAACAAGACTTTTGCACTAGGATTCTGACCTACACGTGCGTTCAGATTCTGTGATTCAGCAAACTGGTTGAATGCATCGTTTGTAGTCGGATTATTGAAGATAACCGGAATGTCGATACGCAAACCGTATGTCAGATTGAAGTTGTTATTGATATCCCATTTGTCTTGTGCATAGAATCCGAACTGACCAGACTTCATGGCCGGAGCCCATTTGGTGTTACCACCTGTAAGGTCTGGATCAGTGTACTTATAAGTATATTTATAAGGTCTGTCTGCAACGAAATCTTCCAATGAATTATAGTACCATGAACCGTTAGAAGCCTGGATGAAAAGGTTTGTCATCTTGTAGATTTCATTGTGTGTACCGAATGTCAGAGTATGATTACCCAAATACCATGAAAGGTTATCTTCGAATGTGTAGATGTCCTGATCCAAGTAATTAGCTCCAGAAGAATATTCCGTACCGATGTTGGCAGTGATGTTTGTTCCGTCCGGTGCAGGAATATTGCTGATTTGCACAGTTGGTCCCTGGTATGCTACATCACGGTGGTCACGAATGAAGCTGGCAGAAGCACGGAACTCGTTGTACAAATTCTGTCCCAAATGAGAAGTTAACTCTGCTACGATAGAATTGGTTTTGTTGTTCATGCGGTAACTACTGTTTTCAAACATATAGCTGGTTGAACCAACTCCATAGTTGTCATCGTAAGAGTTATTGTGCTGATAGCGTAAGGCCAATTTGTGGTTTTGGTTGATGTTCCAGTCAATACGTGCTAACAAGCCAAATGATTTGTTGTCAATGTTACGTTGTGCGTAATTCTCCTGGAAACCTGTCATATTGTAATATGCATCAGCAATTTGTTTAGCTTGGTCCGAAGTGAGGTAGGAAGTTGTATATCCCGGGTAAATGCTTGAAGGATAAGATTCTTTCTTCGCTTCTGCGCTTACAAAGTAGAACAATTTGTCTTTTACGATGGCACCGCCCAATGTTCCACCATAAGTACGAGTGTACTGTTGAGTGAGCGGAGATTTTTCATAACCGCGTACGGCACTGTATTTGCCATACATGTTGTGGTTGTTGAAGTAAGTGTAAGCCGAACCGTGAGTGGTGTTAGTACCCTGCTTGGTAATGGCATTGATACCACCTCCGGTAAATCCGCTCTGACGTACGTCGAAAGGAGCAACGACTACCTGAATTTCCTGGATGGCATCCATTGAAATCGGGTTGGCACCTGTCTGGCCACCGTTAGTTCCAGATGCTGACAAACCGAACACGTCGTTACTTACTGTACCGTCAATCTGGAAGCTGTTGTAACGGTTGTTTGAACCGGCGAATGTGATACCTCCGTTCTTTGAAGTCATGGCCATCGGCATGTTCTTCACGATGTCGTACACGTTACGGTCGACAGTCGGAGTGTTTTCGATTTTCTGTGTAGAGAAGTTGTGTGCAGCTCCGGCATTCGCTTTTGCATCGGCTACGACTACTACTTCGTCCAACAGTTCTGAACTTGGTTTCATTTCGGCATTCAGGCTGAGTGTGTTACCCAGTTCAAGTGAAATACCTGTAAATGCAGTTTTGTTGTAACCTACGTATGAGATTTCAATTTTGTAGGGACCACCGGTACGCATACCTTGGATGGTGTAACGTCCATCTACGTTTGTTACTGCACCGTAGAGAGTACCTGACGGTTCGTGGATAGCTACCACTGTAGCACCGATAACCGGAGCTTTGGTTTCATCTAAAACTTTTCCGCTGATAGCAGAAGTTGTTACCTGAGCATTTGCGCCAACAGCCATGGCTGAAACGACTAATGCGGAAAACAGGAATTTGGAATGATGTACCATAAAATTTTAATTAAATTGTAAATCTATTTTCGCGTTTTAATTCGCTTAATACTTTGTAGTTAAGTTCGTTGAATCTTTTTGTATTACTTGTTTTTTCTGTTGCAAAGTTAAAAAATCTTTTTACCGAATAATTGGATAGCAGGCGATTTAACAAATTAGGCAATAAATAATTAACTATTTTATTTCTCTATATGGAAGAAATTGTGAAATAGTAAATTCCTTTTTGCTTGATTTTGTGTGAGTTGTAAGAACTGGGCAATGTGTAATAAGTTTGTAATTTATGGAGTAATGAAAGCATAATTTGATAAGGTTATTGTATGAATCCTGAATTTGTTTTCATTTTGCTTTGTCGCAAAGTTTTTATGGGCTTTTGTTTTTTGCGTATTTTTGCGGACAAGAAAATAGAAACTTATCAATATGAAACAAAAATTGGAAGAGAATAAAGGCATTCCGGCTTCTTTGCTATGGATGCTGGCCATTATATCAGGACTTTCAGTGGCGAATCTGTATTATAATCAGCCGTTGCTGAACCGTATCAGTGAGGATTTGGGTATCTCGGAGTTTACAGCTAACCTGATACCTATGACCACACAGATTGGGTATGCGTTGGGATTGTTGTTTATTATTCCTTTGGGGGATTTGTACAAGCGGAAGAATAACATTGTTATTAATTTTCTCTTGTTGTCGGTGGCGACTTGCAGTATAGCCATGTCTGTGAATGTATTTTACATCTTGCTGGCTTCGCTGGTGACAGGAATTTGTTCGGTCATGCCACAGATTTTCATTCCGATTGCTGCACAGTTTTCGCTGCCTCAGAATAAGGCACGCAATGTGGGGATGATGGTCAGCGGTCTGCTGACCGGAATTTGGGTTCACGGGTAATCAGCGGTTTTGTAGGCGAATACTGGGGATGGCGTACGATGTATTATATTGCAGCCGTCATCATGTTGCTTTGTATTTTTGTGGTGGTTCGGGTGTTGCCGGATATGCCGCTAAATTTCAAGGGTACGTACAAAGGACTGATGAAATCGCTTTTTACGCTGTACAGGGACAATTCGACCATCCGTCTGGTATCTGCACGGGCCGGACTTTGTTTTGGTAGTTTCCTGGCGTTATGGGCATGTTTGGCCTTTAAGTTGAGTGGGGAACCGTTTTATGCAGGAAACAATATCATCGGTATGCTGGGATTGTGTGGGGTGGCTGGTGCACTGACAGCTTCTTTTGTCGGGAGTCTAGTACATAAGTTTGGAGTGCGGTTTTTCACTTTTGTTGGTTGTTCGCTCATCATTGCAGCCTGGATCATCATGTTTATATTCCAGGACTCTTATTTAGGCTTTATCGTGGGAATTATCGTGATAGATATCGGTATGCAATGTGTGCAGATAGGTAATCAAACCTGTGCGTTGTCGCAGGCTCCCAAGGCGACCAACCGCGTGAATACCATCTTTATGACGACTTATTTTGTGGGTGGTTCACTGGGAACTTTTCTAGCCGGTACTTTCTGGCACGCTTGGGGCTGGATCGGAGTGGTCTGTGTAGGAATCGGTCTGACACTGATTTCACTGCTTGTGACGCTTTTTACTCGAAACTGATTATTCAAATGAACGAATATATATGAAAAAGAATGTGATTTATTTGAACGACTGGCTGGCTATTCATCCGTATACGACAGTTTGTTCTTCAGATACGTTTTTTGTGGAGTTGGCCAATAAACTTTATGCGGCTTGTCAGTTGGAGGAATTGCCTGAGACGTTTCGCAAGAATTTAAGTTTGTATGTGGCGGCTTATCTGGAAGACATCATTTCCGGTCTGGGATTGTGGCAGGGATTTACCACTGCTCATACCCGTTTGTATGGCAGGTGTCTTCCATTCTATCCCACGGGAAAAGATTATATAAAGGGAGAGGTAAACTTGGAGGATATACGCTTTATCATTTGGAATACATGGCAGAAGGCTCCTTTCTCACACGGGTATGTGAATCCGTTGGATACCTCAATCTTAAAGCAGGCACAGGATTTTCTGCCTTTACTGGAGGAAGCTTATGAGGTGGCTCCGGAGAATGAGTTGCTGAAGGATTATTTTGCCGGCTATGCAGATGAAAAAGAGGCTGACCGGAAATTGTCATGGCTTTTCGGGCACACTTACCTTACGGAACCTTCTATGCTGCCTACATTGAACGGGTGGCACCGGATGACCGTTTTATTATCCCTACGGGTCCTTTGGCGTTGTTCCTTCACGAATGGATTGAGTTGTTGGCTAGTAAGCAGGCGGCGTGCTGGAAATCGTTTCCTCGTTTGTATCAGGAGGAAAAGGAAATGCCGGAAACTGTTTTGCAGAAGAATGCGGAGATTTATCGTCTCTTTACCTTGTGGACTGGCGGACGGAAAATTATTTATCTCAATGGCTATGATTCATTGAAACGCTTCCTGGTAGAGATTCTGCAGTGGCCGGATGATGAGAATCACACCTTGCCGCAGATGAAGAGTTGCCGGAACTTTGTATTGATGGTGGATGAGCAGAAAGGGCTTTTGCTGGCGAAGGATGTGTGTGAATACATCGCTGATACGGAAAATCCCTATTACGATCAGGAAGAGGCTTCGCAAAATGCATTCCGTATGTTGACGGAAGAGATGCTTTGTCCGCCGGATCTGTTGCATTATTGCATTGAGAAAAACTTGCTGCCCGATGCAGAATTGCCTGAAGTGGGAGAGAAGATGCTGGTGAAACTGAATGCGGACTTTATTGCACGGCATTCATTACTGTATTATTATCGCGGCGATTGATTTTGTCGAGTACATATCATAAAAAGCACGAACCGAAATTCGTGCTTTTTTATGTTATGATGGATATAGATTAGCAAACCTTGTGTGAACCGTCGCTGATAACTACATCGTATACTTTTGGGCTGCGACCGAATTTTTCTTTGAAGCGTTCTTTTGCAGTAGAAATGAATGTTTCGTACAATTCATTTTTAACCAGGTTGATGGTACATCCACCGAATCCACCACCCATTACGCGTGAACCTGTAACTCCACAATCAAAAGCAATATCGTTCAAGAAGTCGAGCTCTTCGCAGCTTACTTCATACAGCTTGCTCATACCATGGTGAGTTTCATACATTTTCTGTCCCACTGTTTCGTAGTCGCCTTTTTCCAATGCGTCGCATACGTCAAGCACACGCTGGATTTCTTCGATTACGTATTCAGCACGCATGTAGTCTTCTTCAGAAACTTCAGCTTTTACTTCGTTCAGCATATCCATTGTGCAGTCTCTCAGGAATTCTACAGTCGGGTGGTTCTTCTTGATAGCAGCTACAACAGCTTCGCAGCTCTGACGGCGTTTGTTGTATGCAGAAGATGCCAGTTCATGTTTTACTACAGAGTCAACCAATACCAAACGGTATCCGTCCGGTCTGAACGGGAAGTACTGGTATTCCAGTGAACGGCAGTCCAGACGAATCAGGTGACCTTCTTTACCGAATACAGAAGCAAACTGGTCCATGATACCGCAATTAACTCCGCAGTAGTTGTGTTCTGTAGCCTGACCTACTTTAGCCAGTTCGAATTTATCAATTTTGTTGTCGCCGAACAAATCGTTCAATGCGTATGCGTATGTAGATTCCAATGCAGCAGAAGAAGACATACCTGCACCCAGAGGTACATCACCTGCAAATGCAGTATTAAAGCCTTTTACGTCAACTCCGCGTTTGATCATTTCACGGCAAACACCAAAGATATAACGTGCCCAGCTTGCTTTCGGAGCATCTTCTTCATTCAATCCGAATTCTACGTAGTCTTTCAAGTCGATAGAATAAGCGCAAACTTTATCTTTTCCGTTCGGTTTGATTTCGGCTACCATACCTTTGTCTACAGCTCCCGGAAATACAAAACCTCCGTTGTAGTCAGTGTGCTCACCAATCAGGTTGATTCGTCCCGGAGAAGTATATACTGAGCCTGTTGTACCGTCGAAATGCTTGATAAAGCGGCTTCTTACAAATTCTATGTCCATAATGATAAAAATTAAAGGTTAATAAATTCTGGTATATAAACAAGAAAGGATGAAGAATGAGTCCATCCTTCATCCTTGTGTTTTATTATTCAGTCGGAATGTCTTTGTTTACATTCTTGCATCCGATCAACGCATAGAACAACAAGTATGCCAATGCGGCTGCAATTACGATAAAGCTGTTCAGGTAACCTGCTGAGTCGGCTACTCCACCTTGTAACAGCGGAAGCAATCCACCACCGCAAACCATTACCATGAAGATTCCAGAAGCTGCTTCTGTATATTTACCCAGTCCTTCTACAGCCAGGTTGAAGATACCACCCCACATGATTGAAGTACAGAGTCCGCAGAGTGCCATACACATTACGCTGACAGGAACTGCTTCCAATCCGAATGACAGACTAGCTCCGCTTTTGAATACCGGCATGTTGACTACGCTGCTCAACGGAGTTACGAAGGCAATACCAATCAAAACCAATCCGAGAATAGAAGCTACGGTCAACATGGCCTTACTGCTGAACTGAGCACCGAGTGAAGCACCAATCAGACGACCGATAAGCATCAGGAACCAGTAAGTTCCTACGATAGAACCTGCAATGGCCGGATCGATACCCAGACCGCTTCGTGAGCCTGTGCAGTCATGAACAAGTTAGCAAAGTGAGGAACACCTACTTCAATACCTACGTAAACGAAGATGGCGATGGTTCCTAACTTGAAGTGACGGAAAGACAACGGGCTGTGTTCGCCTTTGCTCTTGTTTGCCTTAGACAAGCTTGGTTCAGGGATAGCCATGAAGAAAAGTACCAGAAACGCGATGGCGAAGATAGCCATGGCGATGTACAATGCCGGCAAAGCCTTAGCGATAGTACGTTCTTCTACGTTGCACCCATCAGGTAACCTACCAATACCGGAACGATAGTAGCTGACAAAGAGTTCAGTGAACCGCCAGTCTGGATAAGCTGGTTACCTTTCTTGCCGCCACCACCCAGAGTGTTCAACATCGGGTTAACTACTGTGTTCAGCATACACATAGAGAAACCAGAGATGAAGGCTCCAGCCAAATATACAGAGAATCCGCCTTTAGAGGCCAATGCCTGAATACCTACACCAATGAATCCTACTGCAATAGCAATCAATGCTGTTTTCTTGTATCCGATTTTCTGTAAAAGAAGTCCCGAAGGAATACCCATAAATGCGTATGCAATGAAGTTCGCAGCGAATCCGAGTGTAGCTTCCAGGTTGGTAGCTCCAAATTCACTCTGTACGATAACTCCGAATGGAGCCGGCAAACCGGTTACGAAAGAAATCATAGCAAACAATGCGAACATCATTACTATGGGTAACAAATAGCTTTTTTGTTGTTGTGACATGTTGTTTAAAGGTGTTAGTTTGTTATAGGTTAATTAAAGAATTAGGTCTTTATTTTTCAACTCCGAACTTATAGATAGTTACCTGATGGTAGGTATCTTCCGGTTTCAGTACGACTGATGGGAAGTGTCCTTTGTTGGGTGAGTCGGGGAAGTGCTGTGCTTCAAAGCAGATGGCACTTCTTGCCGGGAATGTAGCACCGTGGTATCCAGTGAAACCATTGTGCCAGTTGGCTGTGTATACTTGTACACCCGGCTCTGTGGTATAAACTTCCAGCGAGCGTCCGCTTTCTGGTTCTACGCATTTAGCCGCAAATACCAGAGCTTCCGTTTCGCGTTTGTTCAGCACGTAGCAATGGTCGTATCCGGCTCCGTTGATGAGCTGCTGGAACGGTTCATTGATACGGCTTCCCACTGTGTGCGGTGTACGGAAGTCCATCGGAGTACCTTCTACTTTCAATACTTCTCCTGTAGGGATAGATACTTCGTCTATTGGAATATAAAAATCTGCGTTGATTGTGACAATGTTATTGTCTACGGTTGGAGTTGGATTATTCAAACCTGCCAGACTGAAAAATGCGTGGTTTGTCAGGTTGATGATGGTCTTTTTGTCGCAGTTGGCTACGTAAGTGATGACCAATTCGTTCTCTCCTGTCAGTGTATAAGTAACTGTGACGTCCAGATTGCCAGGGAAACCTTCTTCACCATCTTTAGAGAGATAGTGCAGCGTTACGCTCTGCTCATCTTCCTGTTTGGCATCCCATACGCGGGCATGGAAACCAGTCGGGCCTCCATGCAGGGAGTTAGGACCGTTATTGATGGTCAATTTATGTTCTTGTCCGTCCATCAGGAAACTACCTTTCGCAATACGGTTGCCATAACGTCCGATTAATGTACTCAGGAAAGGTTCGTGACTGTTGATTACATTGTCGATACTGTCATGTCCCTGCACCACATTGGCCAGTTTACCGTTTTTGTCCGGTACCATCACAGTTAAAATTGCTCCCCCATAGTTTGTAATTGCTACTTCGGCACCTTGCTGGTTCGAAAGAATAAACAAATCTGTCTCTTTGCCGTCTACAATTTTTTGAAAATCTGCTCTTTTTAAGCCGCTTAAATTATTTTCTTTGTAAAATGTGTTGTTCATATTATTAAAATCTTTTAGTTCACACATTATTTTGTTGTGCAAATAAAAAGATTTTCTTCAATATACCCAAACATTTTCGAAGAAAGAACGTTCTTTAATTGTTTAAAGAAAGTAAATCGGCGACAATAAAACTGCTTCCTCCCACAAAAATAAAATCATCCGGCTGGGCCTGTTCCTTGGCTGCTTCGAAGGCTTCTTTCACATGGGGGTAGCTTCTCCGTGTAAATTGAAGGTCTCGGCCAGTGCTTTCATCTGCTGGTAGGGAAGAGCTCTTTTCACGCTGGCTTGTGTGAAATAATATCGGGCATCTTTAGGCAACATAGACAATACACCGCTCACATCCTTATCGTTCACCATGCCGATGACAATATGTAAGGTTTTATAAGTCTGATGTCTGAGTTGCTCGGTTATGTATTGCATACCACCCGTGTTGTGTCCGGTATCGCAGATGATGGTCGGTTTCTCACCTAATTTCTGCCAGCGTCCCATCAGACCGGTCAGCTCGCATACATGGAGGAAGCCTTCACGCACATTCTCTTCTGACAGATTGTATCCTGCATGACGAAGTTGGCGGATAGCCGAGAGTAGAGTATTGGTATTCTTTAGCTGGCATAAGCCTCCCAGTTCGCCCTCCAGTTGAGGGTAGTCAGCAGTTTGGTAAACGTAATGCATCGCTTCGTTGCGGGTCGCATGGATGAGCAGGTGCTCGTCTTCGGCAAATACAATGGGAGCACCTACGGCAGTAGCCTTAGCCTGGAAGACTGGTCGGGTTTCGGGGGTGGTTTCACCGATTACAACCGGAGTACCTTCTTTAATGATGCCCGCCTTTTCTGAAGCAATTTTTCCAGGGTATTACCTAAAACTGTACATGGTCAAAACTAATGTTGGTAATGACACATAAGTCGGGCTGAATGATGTTGGTGCAGTCCAGTCTTCCTCCAAGACCGACCTCTATGACAGCTACATCCACCTGCTGTTCAGCGAAATAGGTGAATGCCATAGCAGTGGTAAGTTCAAAGAAAGAAGGGTGGAGCGGTTCGAAGAAAGCACGGTGCTTTTCTACAAAATCGATGACAAATTCCTGACTTACCGGAGTACCGTTTACGCGGATACGTTCACGGAAATCCACCAGATGAGGAGAAGTATAAAGTCCGGTTTTATAACCTGCAGCCTGTAGAATGGCAGCCAATGTATGCGAACAAGAACCTTTCCCGTTGGTTCCTGCCACGTGAATCGTATGGAATTTGCGGTGAGGGTGATGAAAGTAATCATCCAGGGCATACGTGTTGTCTAATCCCTCTTTGTATGCATCTTTGCCCACTTGCTGAAACAGAGGGGCACTATTATATAAGTAGGTAAGTGTTTCCTGATAATTCATGATTTCTGCTTTTTAAAAACAGCTGCAAATATCATCATTTTTATCAGGATAACCTATCTTTTTACGATTTCATTTACCAGTAAGCCCCTTGCGGGTACTTGATTTCTTCTACTCCGATACTGATGGAACTGCTTTCATTAAACTTGAAATTAATCATTCCCCCAATCCGGTCGGGAGCGAAATTTGGCATGGGATAGTAATAGGGTGAACGTTTCGGCATGAGCGATTTGTTGCCATAGGCATACAGACTGATACGTTCGTTGACTTTAAACGCAGCAATGCCGGTAATTCCTACATTGCGGTAGTTGATGCCACCCCAGTTGAAGTTGCTGGCATACAATCCGCCTGCTACGCTGAAGCGCTTGTTCAGCGGTACGGCGTACAAGAAAGCGGCATCCTGACCGAAACCCACTCCGGAAGGAGCGTATTTGCTCGGACTGAACGTGACATTCATGCCGATGGAGGCATTGAATCCTTTATGCAACTCCCAGGTGGTATAGCCGTAATTGAACGGGGTAATGCCATACATATCGAAGGGAGAGTATAGGTAATGCTGCGGAACAGGAGCGGGCAGGGGTACACTGAGTGTATCCTTAGCCATGAGCTGTTCTGCATGCAATGTCGTGGAAAGGGAGTCGGAAGGAAGCGACTTCGGGTTTTCTGTCTGTGCTAAAACGAGTAACGGACAGAACAATGTCAGCAGCAAGATATATTTTTCATGACTTCATTTTTGTTACCCCAAAATACAAAAAATGTCACTGCTATTCAGGCTGTTATCTCTTTTTAGTCCTGGTTTAAATTTTATTTGGATAAAGAAGACGATGTGGACCGGAGCAGAATCTGAAATGTCCTGTTCTATTTTCAGTACTTCTTAAGGAGTACTGTAGTACTTCCACGAAAGTACTGGAGTACTCCCTATGCAGTACTGGAGTACTTCTTCGGAAGTACTGGGAAAAGGCTTCGGCCGAAATAGGAGACTTGCAGGAGTCGTGTTTAAATGCAGAAAGGACTGACTCCACTTGTAGGGGAGACAGTCCTTTCTTGTATCTGAAAAGCTGTTGCTTAATCGAATAAACTTCTGAATTTCTTGAAGATTTTTTCTTTCAGGCTTGTATTTGGCTTGAAGTTCTCTGCTTCCTGCCATTTTTCCAGTGCCTGACGTTCTTCTTTCGTCAGCGTTTCCGGAATGTAGACGCTGATATTTACCAGCAAGTCACCTGTACCGGTGTTGTATCCGTAGCTGTTGATGTTTGGCAGACCTTTGCCGCGCAAGCGGAGTACTTTACCCGGCTGTGTACCCGGCTCAATCTTGATTTTGCCTTTCCATCGATGGTCGGAATTTCTACCGTACCTCCTAATGCTGCGGTTGGTACGCTCAGCAGAAGGTTGTAGATCAAGTCACTTTCGTCACGGATGAGTTCCGGATGCTTTTCTTCCTCAATCAATACCAGCAAGTCGCCCGGTACCCCGTTGTGCTTTCCGGCATTACCTTTTCCGTTGATGGTCACCTGCATGCCTTCAGCTACTCCGGCCGGAATCTTCACGGTTACCACTTCTTCACCGTAAACCACTCCTTCACCGTTACATTCCTTACATTTGTTCTTGATGATTTTACCTTCACCACCGCACTGTGGACATACAGACTGTGTCTGCATCATGCCGAAAATGCTCTGCTGTGTGCGGGTTACGCTACCCGTTCCGTGACATGTAGGACAGGTTTCTGTACCTCCGTCACCTTCCGCTCCTGTACCATGGCAGTGACTGCATTCTACGTATTTCTTCAGCTTGAATTTCTTTTCAACTCCAGTAGAAATCTCCTTCAGGTTCAGTTTGACCTTTACGCGCAAGTCTGAACCACGGAATTTCCGCTGACGTGACTGGCCTCCGCCACCAAATCCGCTGCTGAATCCGCCAAATCCTCCGTGTCCGCCGAAAATATCGCCGAACATAGAGAAAATATCGTCCATAGACATGCCTTGGCCTCCAAATCCGCCAAATCCACTTCCACCTCCGGCTGCACCGTCTACTCCGGCAAAACCGAACTGGTCATAGCGTGAACGCTTGTCCGGGTTGCTCAATACTTCGTAGGCCTCTGCGGCTTCCTTGAACTTCTCTTCCGCTTCCTTATCACCCGGGTTGCGGTCCGGATGATATTGGATGGCCTTTTTTCGGTAGGCCTTCTTTATTTCGTCTGCCGTGGCTGTTTTGGCAACCCCCAGCACTTCATAATAATCTCTTTTCGCCATGACTATACCTGTTTATTATTGGGCAACCACCACTTTTGCATGGCGGATGACTTTTTCGTTCAGTTTATATCCGGTTTGTACACAATCCAAGACCTTGCCTTTCTGTTCTTCGCTTGGAGCAGGTACCAAAGCCACAGCTTCATGGAAGTCAGTATCGAATGCTTCGCCCACAGGTTCCATCTTTTCCAAGCCTTCCTGGTGCAGGTTTTTCAAAAACTTCTGATAAATCAGTTCCACTCCCTCATAAATGGCTTTCACGTCTTCTGCCTTCTGCATGTTCTGCAGCGCACGTTCCAAATCGTCCAGAATCGGCAGGATAGCATTGATAGCCTTTTCTCCTCCGTTTTTGATTAATTCGGCTTTTTCCTTTAAGGTACGTTTGCGGAAGTTGTCGAATTCAGCAGACAGACGCAGGTATTTGTCTTTCTGCTCGTCGATGACTTTCTGAGCTTCTTCCAGTTCTTTTCCCAACTTTTCTTCGGCTGTCAGTTCCTTTTCTTCTGAAGAGGCATTTTCCTGTGCTTCTGATGCTTCGGAAGTCGTTTGTTCATTCTCGGCAGCTTCTTGTGACTGCTTTTTCAATTCTTCTTCCACGTTTGGATTTTTATTTTCGTTGTTCATATCTTAATGGTTTTTATTTTCGTTTGAATAGTTTTCTTTTCTCTCTAACAAATTTCGTGCCTTAATGGCAGTTTTATTCAAATTGGCTGCAAAAATAATAAAAAACTGCCACACTGACATAGAAAAAACGAAGATTACACGTGTACTCCCGATTTTGGCATTTCATCATTCTGATAGGTCAGTTCAACCCTTGATTTGTCAGCTTCGCACGTTTGTTGGGCTTTTATTGTGTGGCGTGAGGTAATTTTGTTTCCATCATCAATCAATACACAAGAAAATGTTTAAGAAAATAGTCCGTTTTTCAATTCGAAAAAAACTGTTTGTCGTGCTGACAACCTTGTTTTTAATGATTGGGGGCATTTATTCAATGCTGACATTGCCCATCGATGCAGTGCCCGACATTACCAATAATCAGGTACAGATTGTTACCGTGTCGCCCACTTTGGCCCCTCAGGAGGTGGAACAGTTGATTACTTTTCCGATAGAAGTGGCTATGAGCAACATCATGAATGTGGAGGAAATTCGTTCCGTGTCCCGTTTCGGCTTGTCGCTGGTGACCGTGGTGTTTAAGGAAAGTGTGCCCACACTGGATGCCCGTCAGCTGGTGAATGAACAGATACAAACCGTGGCCGGAGAAATACCTTCGGAGTTGGGTGTGCCGGAGATGATGCCCATTACTACCGGTTTGGGTGAAATCTACCAGTATGTACTGAAAGTGGCTCCCGGGTATGAGGATAAGTATGATGCCATGGAGTTGCGTACCATTCAAGACTGGATTGTGAAAAGACAGCTTTCGGGCATTCCAGGCATTGTGGAAATCAACAGTTTCGGAGGATACCTGAAGCAATATGAGGTGGCTGTCGACCCGGATGCTTTGTATTCGCTCAATATCACCATCAGCGATGTGTACGATGCATTGAGCCGCAACAACCAGAATACTGGAGGTAGTTATATAGAAAAGGTGAACCGTGCCTATTACATCCGTTCGGAGGGTATGATTACCGACTTGAAAGATATTGAACAGATTGTCGTGACCAATCGTGGAGGAATCCCTGTACATGTAAGCGATATTGCTAAAGTACGCTATGGGGCTCCTAAGCGTTTTGGTGCCATGACCAAGGATGGAGAAGGCGAATGCGTGGGAGGTATTGCCATGATGCTGAAAGGTGCCAATGCCAATGTGGTCACGCAGGAGTTGGAGAAGCGCGTGGCGAAGGTACAGAAGATGCTTCCCGAAGGAGTCAGTGTAGAACCTTATCTGAATCGTTCAGAACTGGTGAACCGTAACATATCGACAGTTATCCGCAACCTGGTGGAAGGAGCCATTATCGTGTTCTTGGTATTGATTCTGTTCCTCGGCAATGTCCGTGCAGGATTGATTGTGGCTTCCGTAATTCCATTAGCTATGCTTTTTGCCTTTATCCTGATGCGGGTGTTCGGTGTATCTGCCAACCTGATGAGTTTGGGAGCCATCGACTTTGGTATTGTGGTAGACGGTTCCATTGTGATATTGGAAGGAATTTTGGCACATATCTACGGCCGTCGGTTGATGGGACGTACCCTTAGCAAAGAAGAAATGGATGCAGAGGTGGAGAAAGGAGCCGGCAATGTCGTACGAAGCGCCACGTTTGCCGTTTTGATTATTCTGATTGTGTTCTTCCCTATATTGACTTTGACCGGAATCGAAGGAAAATACTTTACTCCGATGGCCAAGACGCTGGTGTTCTGTATTATCGGTGCCTTGCTGCTGTCGCTGACTTATGTGCCGATGATGGCTTCCTTGTTCCTGAAGCGTACGGTATCGGTAAAACCGACATTGGCCGACCGCTTCTTTGAGAAATTGAACCGTGTATATCGTCGGACACTGGACTTCTGTCTTTCGCATGTATGGGGTACGCTGGTGTCAGCCTTTACCTTATTAGTACTTTCGTTCTTCCTGTTTACCCGCTTGGGCGCCGAGTTTATTCCAACTCTTGACGAAGGTGACTTTGCCATGCAGATGACGCTTCCGGCAGGTAGTTCATTGAGCCGCAGCATCGAGGTGTCGCTTGAGGCTGAAAAGAAACTGAAGCAGGATTTCCCGGAAATCAAGCATGTGGTTGCCAAGATTGGTACCGCAGAGGTCCCGACCGACCCGATGGCGGTAGAGGATGCCGACGTGATGATTGTGATGAAGCCTTTCAGCGAATGGACATCGGCCAGCAGTCGGGCAGAGATGGTAGAGAAGATGAAGAAGTCACTGGAAACGGTGGAAGGGGCAGAATTCAATTTCAGCCAGCCTATCCAGTTGCGTTTCAATGAATTGATGACGGGTGCCAAAGCTGACATTGCCATCAAGCTGTATGGAGAGGATATGACTGAACTGTATGCCAAGGCCAAAGAAGCTGCGAAATACGTGGAACAGGTACCTGGAGCTGCCGATGTGCTGGTAGAGCAAGCCATGGGGCTTCCGCAATTGCTGGTGAAGTATGACCGCTCTAAAATAGCCCGTTATGGCATTGACATAGAAGAATTGAATTCCATTATTCGTACGGCATACGCTGGAGAAACCGCCGGGGTAGTCTTTGAAAACGACGTCGTTTGATCTGGTACTTCGTCTGGACAACGAAAGGTGAAGGACTTGAATATCGACAAACTGTTTGTCCGCACGGGAGAAGGTATTCAGATACCAGTCAGCGAGGTAGCCAGCATTGATTTGGAAAACGGTCCTTTGCAGATTAACCGCGATGCAACCAAACGACGGATTGTCATTGGGGTCAATGTGCGCGATGCCGATATTCAGCAGGTAGTAGAACAGATACGTACCTCTCTGGAGAAAAATATCAAGTTGAAACCGGGATATTACTGGGAATACGGCGGACAGTTTGAGAACTTGCAGAATGCCGTGCGTACCCTGAGCATTGTTATTCCGATTGCGCTGATGCTGATTCTGCTGTTGCTGTTCTTTGCTTTCCGCAGTGTTATCTATTCATTGGTTGTCTTTTCTACAGTGCCCTTGTCACTGATTGGCGGTGTGGTAGCTCTGTGGTTGCGCGGACTTCCGTTCAGTATTTCAGCCGGTGTAGGATTCATTGCCTTGTTTGGTGTAGCCGTGTTGAACGGTATTCTGATGATTAACCATTTTAATGATTTGCGAAAAGAAAAAACATATACCATGTGTACGAACCGAATTATAGCAAAAGGATGTCCTCATCTGTTGAGGCCTGTCTTCCTGACCGGACTGGTTGCTTCTTTGGGCTTTGTGCCGATGGCCGTAGCTACTTCTGCCGGTGCCGAAGTACAGCGTCCGCTGGCCACGGTAGTGATTGGTGGTCTGATTGTGTCTACTGTTTTGACCCTGATTGTCATTCCGGTATTCTATCGTTTGGTAAATGTGATAGCCCATCTGTGGGGCCGGAAAAAACACCGTGTACGGTTAGGACGCAAGGCGGGTATGACGTGTATGTTGCTTCTCGCAGCTGTATCTGTTTCTGCAGTCACTCCGCAGAAAGCAATTACCCTGGATGAGGCGGTAGAGATAGCCTTGCAGAATCATCCTCGTCTGAAGATGGCCAGTGCGGAGATTGAACGCAGCCGCGCAGCCCGTGGTGAGGTGTGGGATGGAGGAAATACCTCGTTCAGCTATTCCTGGGGACAGTTGAACGGCGAATACAAGAAAGATAATGAACTGGCCGTAGAACAGTCGTTAGGCTCTTTGCTGACTCCTTTTTATAAGAATGCGCTGGTGAATGCTCAGGTAACCACTGGAACTCATTACCGTGACATGGTGAAGAAAGAGATTGTGGCCGAAGTGAAACGGGCCTGGGTATATTATCAGTATGCTTTTCACTTGTATCATTTGTATGGAGCGCAAGAAGAGTTGGCTTTGAAGTTACGTGAGAGCGGTGACTTGCGTTACCAACAGGGAGATATTGACCAGACGGAGCGTAATATGATTGCGACACTTGCCGCCGAACTCCACACTCGCAGCTTGCAGGCACGGGAGGAGATGGAACTGGCTTCCTGTCGTTTCGCCTGGGCATGTTATGCCGGTGAACAGGTGGTTCCCAACGACAGTTCATTGGCTGTGCTTCCGCTGTCCTTGCAAGACCGGATGCTTTCGGCTCCTCATCTGAACTATTTTGCCAGTCAGGTGCAGGAAAAGAAATCGCAGCTTCGGATAGAACGGAGCAAGTTCTTCCCGGAATTTTCGCTGGGTTATGTCCGTCAGAAAATTGCTCCGCTGAATGGCTTGAATTCGTGGATAGTGGGAGTGTCTTTTCCCATTCTGTTCTTCCCGCAGCGTAGCCGCAGCAAGCAGGCAAAGGTGAGTCTGCAGATTGCTCAATGGGAAGCCGACCAGAACCGTGTACAACTGAATAACAAGGTGGAGGAACTTTACCGTCGTGTGCGCCAGCAGCAGGAAAGCTTAGATTATTATGCCAAAGCTGCGTTGAAAGAGGCAGACGCCTTGCAGGAAAGTGCCTTGATGAAGTTCAAGGAAAGTGAAATCAACATTACGGAGTTTGTGCAGAGTCTGAATGCTTCCCGTGACATTCGCCGGAATTATATTGAGACAGTGTATGCATACAATGTATCCGTGTTGGAAATCGAATTATATACAGAATAAAATAAAAAACATAGCAAGATGAAACAAATACCTTTTTTCTCAGCCTTATGCTGCTCGCTGGTGATGGCCTCTTGTGGGGTGGTGCCACTGAAAAAACATCCGATGAATCTACAGCGGTACAGTCCGTACAGCAGGATAGCCTTCAGGCATCTTCCGACAGCCTGAAAGTGGATGGTACTACGGGAGCTACCCAGGTGGCCAATGCACCTTCTTTTAACGGTATCTTGATGATACCGCCACAGCAACACGCAACGATTACTCTTAGTATGGGCGGGGCTGTACACAGCGTATCTTCCTTCCGGGCGATTATGTGCGTAAAAACCAGTCATTCTGACGCTGGAGAATCCGGAATTCATAGCCTTGCAGCAAACCTGGCTCGATGCAGCTGCGCAGACTGAGTTCCTGGAAAAAGAATATCTTCGCCAGCAGAATCTGGCTTCTCATGAGGCTGCTTCACAAAAACGGATGCAGCAGAGCAAGGCGGAATATTTGTCGATGAAGAGCCGTCTGGATGCAGCTGCGGCCCAGTTGCTGATTTTGGGAGTGGATGCCCGCAGCTTGCAGACAAAAGGTATTCAGCCTTATCTGGAAATAAAGGCACCTTTAAACGGCTATGTCACGAACATGAATGTGAACGTAGGAAAATATTTCAATGTAGGTGAACCCGTGTGCGATGTGATTGACAAGCAGGCCCCGATGCTGCAGCTTACAGCCTACGAAAAAGATCTGGATAAGTTGAATGTGGGCGACCGTATGGAGTTCCATGTAAACGGAATGGGAAATGAAACCTTCGAAGCCGTACTGGTTTCCATTGACCAGATGGTAGACAATGCCAACCGTTCCATCAAAGTGTATGCCCGTGTGCTCATCCGCAGAAAGATTTTCGTCCCGGCATGTATGTGTCAGCACGTAAGTCGACAAAAAATGAATAACTTTGCAGCATGAAGCGAATCTGGAGCAATAAATATGTGCTGATAGTGAATGCCATCTCCATCATGGTGGCATTCCTTACGCATTTCCCGGAACTGATTACCTTGTCGAATCCGTATTCGGCCGACGGTCTTTCGTTTCCGGGCATGCACTGGGCCGATGTGGGCAATGAGGTACTGTTTACGTACCTTTCCCTTCTTTTTCTCTTTTTCCTGAATGAAGCCGTGTTCCGTTTCAATAGCGATATGGTTTCTATCGGGTGGAAAAAGGTGGTTTGTTCGTTTGTGCTGACCTGGGTAGTAAGTAACCTGCTGGCAATGTTGTCCTAAACGATTTATAGGTACGATGAATATGAGGTTGTTGTAGATAACAACCCCTTCAAAGCTTTTTTGGCCCCATTTATACTACTCCAGCTGGCTCTGGCGGAGGTGTAAATGGCTCATTCAACCACTTTTCGAGCTCTATTTTCGT
>ENA-OQHA01000422-OQHA01000422.1-human-gut-metagenome-genome-assembly--contig:-NODE-422-length-21397-cov-2.448425_pt1 | contig 21397 bp, 22 predicted proteins | sample MGYA00242558_ERZ504707 | MGnify/ENA primary metagenome ERZ504707 (study PRJEB26092, sample SAMD00036197) | human gut metagenome | host: Homo sapiens | study: EMG produced TPA metagenomics assembly of...
GCCAGCTGATTAGAGTACCTAGGTGGCTTTGTCTTTGCCGTCTGACAGTGCCGATCCGAAATACGGAATTACGGTCAATGATACTTTTAGCTGAAGCACGTTTTGCTGCATCAATCATCAAGCAAAAGCTCCATTAAGTTGTCTGAATTCGGGAAAGTTGACTGTACGAGGAATACGTGCTGTCCGCGAATAGATTCTTCGTAAGATACTGCAAATTCGCCGTCGGCGAAATGAGTAATGTTCATGTTACCCAGTGGGCATCCTAAACTGTTACAGATTTTTTCTGCAAGGTATCTCGAGTTTGTACCCGAGAACACTTTGAATGATGATGTTTCGCTCATTGTAATATTTTGATATATTGCCTAATATTTTTGGTGCAAAGTTACGGCATTTCTCCAAGCATGGCAAATGAAATGAAAAAACTTTAATCAGCAAGTCGTTTCAATTTTCTGAAATGCTCAATAAGATTCTGATAATTATAATCGTGGTCAAGGTCGAATTTATTCCAAAGTCCACCTAAAATAGCAGCTCCTCCAAAGCCATAATCTTTTACTTGCAGGATATTGTCTTCATCAATGCCTCCAAGTGCTATGACACGTTTGTCGATTATACCGTCTTTAGCTGCCTGACGGATTTGTTCCGGCGTATATTCTGCTGCATATCCCTGTTTTGAAATGCTGTCGAATACAGGGCTGAGAAAGACATAATCGAAGTTGTTTTTCTTTTCTTTTACTTCTTCCAATGAATGGCAGGAGGTACTTATTTGCCCAGTGTAATTATCGGGAGCAATAGGGTTGCGATGATTCAGGTGAATACCTTTGAGATTATATTCTTCTTTCAAATAGAAATGTCCATGTACTACGATACGCTTCCGGTATTTTTCTGGGATAAGAGTAAGCAGACGTTCTGCATAAACCGGAGCTGTGTCGGGTTTGCGCAGATGAAGATAATCTAATCCTTCGTCGAAGAGTGTAGTTATAATTTTATCTTCTTCTACGAAATATGTGGGTCTGGTTATCAATATAAGTTTCATGTGACAACGTAATTGTGGCACAAAGGTAGTAACATGTTTGTAATATTCCTAATTGTTTAGAGCAAAATCGTGTGCGTAACCATTGTTTTGAGGTCGATGTGCCACAATTTGTCACTTAAAACTTCGCCATATCCTGAATTATCTTTAAAACCTCGTTGGCTTGTGTGCAGCCGACTAAGCCGGGAGTGACTCCTAATACCCCTTTAGGAGGAGCAGGCATGGACAGCATTTCTTCCTCGTCGGGGAAGAGGTCGCGGTAGTTTTTTCCTCCTTGGTAGTTAAAAACGGATACTTGACCGTCGAAGGCACGGATAGCACCATATACATATACCTTATTTAATAATAAGCATGTGTCGTTTATAAGGTAACGCGTTTGGAAATTGTCGCATCCGTCAACTACAATATCGTATCTGCTGATTATTTCTTGAGCATTTTCTTTAGTAAGACGAGTAGGATAGGCCTCAATGCAAATATTGCTGTTCAGTTTCTGCAAGCGCTCTTTTGCGCAAAGTGCTTTGGGCTTTCCTACCTCGGTTTCACTGTAGAGAATTTGGCGCTGTAAGTTTGTTTCACTTACCTTATCATCATCTACTAGTCCGATGGTTCCTACTCCTGCACCGCAAAGGTATATAGCAATAGGTGAGCCCAGACCACCTACACCTACTATCAGGACTTTCGCTTGTCGGAGCAATGTCTGTCCTTTTTCTCCAATCTCGTCGAGTTGAATCTGGCGATTATATCTCTCTCTTTTTCTTTTTCTGTCAGTTGCATGGGGATATTATGAAAAGAAATTGTCTGAAAGATGAAATGTATTTGGGAATTTTGTATGTATAAATAAAGTTTTCCGGAAGGATATCATTACTTTTCGGAAAATCAGATGTGTTTCTGAAAAGGTATTGATATTCTCCGGAATATGTTATTTTTTGTTTTTACTTCTGTACGGCAGAGGTGTGAAGCTGTTTTGACATGTGGTCGAATGAAGCATCCCAATCTTTCCATACGGGTTCACGTCCGATGGCTTTTAATGCTTTTTCTACTTCTACCGCTGTACGCTCATCGCTTACATGGAACTGTTCCAGCGCTTGTGGATAAGTATAGTAACCTCCCGGTTCTGTCTTACTCTCAGCACTCATCGTTGTTACTCCAAGTGTAGCCATGTGATCACGGATATTAGCCGGCTCACGGGTAGAGTAAGATATATCTACGTCATGATCGAATATACGCATGGCAAATGTCACCTGAGCCAGCTCTTTGTCGCTCATGATTACGTTCGGTTGGAAACCTTCGTTTTCAGCCGGGCGCATGCGTGGGAAGTTTACGCTGTATTTGGTTTTCCAATAATGTTTTTGCAGGTAGCGCAGGTGATAAGCCATCATTGTTACATCTGTACGCCAGTCTTCCAAGCCGATCAGAACTCCCATACCGATAGAATGAACGCCAGCCTGTCCCATACGGTCGAAACCATTTACACGCCATTCGAATTTCGATTTCATGCCACGCGGATGATAAATATTATAGCGTGCCTTATTATATGTTTCCTGGAAACAGATCACTCCGTTCAGACCGTGGTTTACCAATTCGGCATACTCTTCTGTCTTAAGTGGCATAACCTCTATCTTCAGATTCGAGAAATATGGTTTTGCCAAATCAAGTGCTTTAGCTATATAAGGAACTCCGGCCTTGGCAGGATTTTCTCCTGTTACAATCAACAGATTTTCGAATGGACCAAGTTTTTTGATTGCCCGGTATTCGTTTTCTATTTCTTCCGGAGTAAGAATGGTACGTGCCATCGGATTACTGATATGAAATCCGCAGTACACGCATGAGTTCGTACATGATTGGTAATATACAGAGGAATAAACATTGAAATAGTTTTGCCGAATCGTTCTTCTGTGTATTTGCGACTCAGGCGTGCCATTGGTTCGAGAAATTCTGGCGGCGGGTGAAATCAGTGCCATAAAGTCGTCTACGTCACAATGTGATTTTCCTAATGCGCGCAACACATCGGCTTCAGTCTTTGAGTAGATGGCTTTGGTTGTTTCTTCCCAATTTATTTTTTCTAATTCGTCACTAAACATGATATTTATGGATAGTTTTCAAATTCTTTTATGTATTTCCGCCATTCTGGATAAACGACGGAAATACATGATTGATAGGTTATTATTTCAAGTTTGAAAGATCGCGTGATAACTTCATTGCACAGAAGTTCGGTCCGCACATTGTACAGTATTCGCCGTCAGTATGGCGACCTTCGTTAAAGTATTCCAGTGCACGGTCCGGATCGAGACTCAGGTGGAACTGGTCGCGCCAGCGGAATTCGTAGCGGGCTTTGCTTAAGGCATTATCTCGTATTTGTGCACCTGGATGACCTTTGGCAAGGTCGGCTGCATGTGCTGCTATCTTGTAAGTGATAACTCCTGTACGTACATCTTCACGGTTAGGCAATCCCAGATGTTCTTTTGGAGTAACGTAGCACAACATGGCTGTACCCAGCCAGCCGATTTGAGCGGCTCCGATAGCAGAGGTGATATGATCGTATCCCGGAGCAATATCAGTAACCAAAGGACCAAGAGTGTAGAACGGTGCATTGTGACAATGACTGATCTGGCGTTCCATGTTTTCCTTGATTTTGTGCAAAGGTACGTGTCCCGGACCTTCAATAAATGCCTGTACATTCTTAGCCCATGCGCGTACAACCAGTTCGCCCATTGTGTCGAGTTCTGCAAACTGTGCTTCATCGTTTGCGTCGGCAATACATCCCGGACGCAGACCGTCGCCCAATGATACAGCTACGTCGTATTGAGCAAGTATATCACAAATATCGTCAAAATGTTCGTAAAGGAATGACTCCTGGTCGTGTACCAGACACCATTTGCTCATGATACTACCTCCGCGTGATACAATACCACACAAACGTTTGTCGGCAAGATGAACATTGTGACGGCGTATTCCGGCATGGATAGTGAAATAGTCTACTCCTTGTTCACATTGTTCAATTAGTGTGTCACGGTAAATTTCCCAAGTCAAGTCTTCTACTTTACCGTTAACCTTTTCCAAAGCCTGATAGATAGGCACTGTACCTACCGGAACCGGACAGTTGCGTACAATCCATTCACGAGTTTCATGTATGTTGTCACCGGTAGAGAGGTCCATCAGTGTATCACCTCCCCATTTGCAGCTCCATACAGCTTTGTCTACTTCTTCATCAATGCTGGAAGTTGTAGCTGAGTTGCCGATGTTGGTATTGATTTTTACCAGGAAGTTACGTCCGATGATCATTGGCTCCGATTCCGGATGATTGATGTTTGCCGGCAATACAGCACGTCCGGCCGCAATCTCATCACGAACGAATTCAGGAGTGATATACGTATCAATACCCAACTCTTTACAGTTCATGTTCTCTCGGATAGCTACATATTCCATTTCCGGAGTAACAATACCTTGTTTGGCATAATACATCTGTGTACAGCATTTTCCGGCTTTGGCACGATAAGGCAAAGCAATATGTTCGAAACGCAGATGGTCGAGCGAATGATCGTCGCGTCGCATCTTACCGTATTCTGAAGTGATAGAAGCAGCTGTTCTACATCGCCACGTTCTACAATCCAGTTTTCGCGCATACGGGGAAGTCCCTTCTTAAGATCGATTTTAATATTGGGATCACTGAAAGGTCCACTTGTATCGTAAACATAAACAGGGGCATTAGGAGTCATGACCTTTTCTCCATTGACAATAGTGACAGTTGGAGTAAGATTCACTTTTTGCATCCCTACTTTTATGAAAGGAAAAAGTGTTCCTTGCATATAAGCTTTTTCGGCATGTGCATATGCTTTTTATCTTTTTCTTTATCCATGAACGTGTAGTTATTCGTTTAAAAATGCAGTTAACGGAGAAGAAGCTGATGCAACTAAGTTTTCAGCTTGAATACCCAGACCTGCTTCGTAAGCACGTCTTCCGGCGATGACAGCCTCCTTGAAGCTTTAGCCATTTCTACAGGATTTCCTGCTACGGCGATAGCTGTATTTACCAGACAAGCAGCAGCACCCATTTCCATAGCTTCAGCAGCATGACTTGGAGCGCCGATTCCAGCATCGACAACAACAGGTACATTACTTTGTTCGATAATGATACGCAGGAAGTCGCGTGTCTGCAATCCCTTGTTTGTTCCGATAGGAGCAGCGAGTGGCATGACAGTTGCCGCACCGGCCTCTTCCAGGCGTTTACATAGAGTCGGATCAGCTTGGCAATAAGGCAATACAACGAATCCCAGTTTAACCAATTCTTCTGTAGCTTTCAGGGTTTCAGTTGAATCTGGCAACAGATAACGTGGATCTGGGTGTATTTCCAGTTTCAGCCAGTTAGTTCCAAAAGCCTCACGTGCCATTTGTGCAGCAAATACGGCTTCTTCGGCAGTGCGTACTCCTGATGTATTAGGTAATAGCTGGATGTGCGGATGAATAATATGACGTAACATGTCGTCTTCCTTATTGTCAAGTTCGATACGTTTCATGGCTACGGTTACCATTCAGTATCTGATGCCAGGATAGCATCTTCCATGAGCTGGTTTGAATTGAATTTGCCGGTTCCCAGAAACAGTCTGGAGTTAAATTCTTTTCCGGCAATGATAAGTTTTTCCATTGTATATTTTGTTTTTGAGTTTTTGTAATCCTTTTCTTTGATTAAAGCTGTTTGGAGTTCTGAATAGCTTCTAATATGCGGTGCGTTTCGACTACCGGATTCTCTGCCCGAAGAATTGTTCCGCTCAGCGCAATACCTGTAACTCCAGTTTGCATGATTGAGGGAATATCATCGTAGGTAATTCCTCCAATGGCTACAATGGGCAAATTGATTCCGGCTGTCTTCATCTGCGATACGATTGCTTTATACCCTTCCAGTCCAAGAATCGGACTTAAATTCTTCTTGGTCGTAGTAAAGCGGAACGGACCGCAGCCGATATAATCTGCTCCTGCCTGATAATGCATCTGTACATCCTCGAAGGTGTTGGCCGTTCCTCCGATAATAAAATCTTTACCTAAAATCTGACGTGCTTCAGCTATGGGCATATCTTTTTTCCCTAAATGAACTCCGTTGGCATGCAGTTCTTTTACTAATTCTACATGATCGTCGATGATGAAGGTCGCACCATATTCCCGGCATAAAGCCTGTATACGGACAGCTTCCGGACGGATTTCATCGGGAGTTGCGTCTTTCATGCGCAGCTGAATCCAACGGCAACCTCCTTCAAGTGCCATACGTGCCGAATCATAATAAGAATATTGGTCTGTAAAATGTGTGATGAATTGCAGTTCCATTTCTTTATCCTCCGCATGCAGCTTTTATGATAACCAGACTATCTCCGTTTTGTATTTCTTGTTCTGCCCATTGACTACGGGGAATCATACGGTTGTTCAATGCTATGGCTACTCCTTGTGGAGGTAAATCCAGTTGTGCCGCTAAAGCAGAGATGGTATTTCCTGTGGTAAGTTCTACCTCTTTGTTGTTGACTTGTACTTTCATGATAATGATATTTTTAGTGAAAGTAATAACAAAGAGCTGTCCCGAGAATCGGAGAAGATATATGATGGATACGAATAACAATCCCTTCGGCGGTACTAACCGCATCAGGTGCTTAGGGTATGATCTCAGCCCGTCCGGAGGGCACCCCTTTGTTTTTACTTGTGGGCAAAGATACACTTTTTGCTGTATATCTTGATAATTTTCACTTTGTTTTTCTTTTATTTTTTCGGGTGTCACCTATAAAGTGATAATTTATCGGGTAGAAAAAGAAAGTTTCTTTATCTGTAATTGAGGTTATATTTCCAGTAAATAGGTTATGAACTAATTGGGGGAGAACTTTTATTTTTGCATCGTAATAAAAATGTTTTGAATTATGTATATTGAAAAAATTGATTCTCCTGCCGATGTAAAGATATTGTCGGTTGAACAAATGGAAATATTGGTCGGCGAGATACGTCAGGCTTTACTGCATAAATTAAGTGAGCATGGTGGACATATCGGACCCAATTTAGGAATGGTAGAGGCTACTATTGCCCTGCATTATGTATTTAGTTCACCACACGATAAGATTGTTTATGATGTGTCGCACCAAAGTTATACCCATAAAATTCTGACAGGTAGAAAAGGTGCCTTTTTGAATGCAGCAGATTACGATAAGGTATCCGGTTATACCAATCCACAGGAAAGTGAACACGACTTTTTTACTATCGGACATACTTCGACTTCTGTCAGTCTGGCTTGCGGACTGGTAAAGGCACGCGACTTGAAGGGAGGTAATGAAAATATTATTGCAGTGATTGGCGATGGCTCTTTGAGTGGAGGAGAGGCCTATGAAGGTTTGAGTAATGCCGGTGAGAATGGAACCAATATGATTATTGTAGTCAATGACAACGAGATGTCTATTGCCGAAGAACATGCCGTAGCATTGGCGTCAGGAATTGCTGCAGGTGGTGGAAAGCCTGTATATGGAGTTTATAGCTCATTTATACAACGTTCTTACGATCAGTTGTCTCAAGACCTGTGTATCAATAACAATCCGGCTACGATTGTTGTCTTTATGGGAACAATAGCTGGTATGAACGATGAAACTCATCTCGGTTTCTTCGACATCCCGTTGATATGCAATATTCCTAATATGGTTTATCTGGCTCCTACTTGTAAAGAGGAGTACTTCGCTATGTTGAAATGGTCTATTCATCAGCATGAGCATCCAGTTGCTATTCGTGTTCCGGGTGCTTCTGTTGTATCTGGCAATCTGGATTTCGATACAGATTATAGCGACTTGAATCGCTATAAGTTAGTACAAAAAGGAGAAAAGGTAGCAATCCCTGGTTTAGGAGCCTTTTATGGATTAGGAGAGTCGGTTGCAAAGCTTTTGAAAGAGGAATGTGGAGTAGAAGCTACCTTGATAAACCCTCGCTATATTACAGGACTGGATGTTGAGATGCTGGAAGAATTGAAACGCTCACATTCATTAGTCGTGACATTGGAAGACGGTGAGCTGGATGGAGGTTTTGGTGAAAAGATTGCCCGTTTTTATGGAAGTTCGGATGTGAAGGTCTTGAATTACGGAGTACGTAAAGAATTTGCCGACCGTTATATCACAGAAGAATTATTGAAGGCAAACAGACTGACAGATGTGCAGATTGTGGAAGATATACGTAAATATTGGTAATCAGATCAGATTATAAACAGAAAAGACTATAGCAGGACACTGTATAATGCTGCTATAGTCTTTTTTATAAAGTGCTTACGCGTTATTATTTGTTTCGTGTAACTGTATAAATCACTTTACCGTCTTTATTGATCATATGCAGGTTAAGTACCTTTTTGTCGGCTGTTATCAGAGAAAATCCAGTTTCACTGCTACAGAATTTTGTTCCGTCGACAGGCTTTACGTCGCGGCTGAGTGAACCGGAGGTATTTACTACATAGTCGATGTTGCTGCCGGCCTTGCGTACGTGCTGGAAATTATGAATGTGTCCACATAAATACATGTCTACATTTTTATGTTTGCGCAGAATTGTATCCAGACGTTTTGCAAGTCGGTACGTTCTGATTCACTCTTGTCTGTATCTGCATAGATGGGATGATGTCCGATTACCAGTACCCAGTCTTCTTTTGCTGTAGTGAGTACAGAGTCGAGCCATGCCAGTTGTTTATCCATGTTTTGTTTGCATGCGTCAGGATATTTTTCTGTATCCTTTCTGTATTTGTCGAGCAGTGGCGCTGTATCAATCATGACCATGCGAACTGTTACTCCGTCATTTTCTTCTACACGTGTATAGTAGCGGTCGGGCATTCTCCAGCGTGCACTTACATTGCTATAGTCGATAACCGCCTGTGTATTGCCACGATATTCGTGGTTTCCCAAAACAGGATACCAGGGAATCATCAAATCGGGGTGACTATAGATCAGCTCATAATTGGTCATCCACAAAGGATCAGTTGTGCTGCGTACACCTTCGAAATGGTGAACATCTCCAGCAGCTACTACAAATTCGATGTCTACATTCTCAGCCATTTTACCCATCAGTTCAGCGATTGGCTTCTGGTCATAATAGCCATTTCGTCCCAGGTCATTTGCTAAGATAAAATTGATAGGTTTTTCTAGTTTTGTCCATTCGGTTGTGTTCTGGGCAAATCCGCTTATTGCGGCCAATGCAACACATAGTGTGATAAATGTTTTTTTAATTGAAATCATAATGGTTTGTTTTTTGTTCAGTGCAAGTTCGATACTGAATCTGAAAAAAAATATGAATTTTCTAATGAGATAAATTATTTTTTTTGAAAAAGAAAAGGTTCGAAACCGATGTGCAGTCCGAACCTTTCTTTGACAAAGTTTCTAGAAATTAGAAATGTTTATTTAGTTCCATAGGCACCGAAACGAGCTTCTACTTTTGGAGAAGTATAGGTTTGTCCGTTTACCTGCAATCCTTCGGTATCGAAGTAAGGAGCCATTTTGGTATCTGTTCCGTCATAAGCACCTGCCAGAACCGGAGATCCTGCCTGTACGTGGAAATCCCATGCGTCCTGATAGATGTAATCTGTCAAAGCTACGTCGTTGATTGGGAAGTTGACAAATTTCGGATCGTTGGCAGCACAGTCTGATGCTGTTTTTGTGATGATACTGTTTGCGTCTACTACGCCTTCGTAATAGTTTTTGTTGTGCATAAGCATATCCTTCCCATGAATATGCTACGCCTGATTCATCTTCAAAGACAACATTACTTTTCTGAGTACCAGAAGCATAATAGTTGTAATCAATAACAGATTCGCTGCAATATCCTTCATCCGGATTGTTTGGAAGATCGTAGCTAGGAGTCATGGCTCTGAACTTACAGTTTACCATCAGGTTGTTGAATACGTTTGCAAAAGCATTTTTTTCTACATAAACACATCCGCCTTTTGCTCCGTCACGACGCATCCGGCATTGATGATTGTATTGTTGTATGCCTGTATTTTTGCCATTCCACGATCTTCACTCTGGCCTGAGCTAGATAATTTCAAACCGTTGGTATTCGGGCTGAACATTACATTGCCTGCTACATCGACTACACAGCCTGCTTTTACATTTACTGCTTCAGCTCCGTCATATCCGTTGGCAGCAAAAATGTTGTTGGCAATAATGGCATTTCCTCCCATCAGGTAGATACCGTCTGACCATCCGTTACGCAAAACAGAGTTTGTGATAACATAGCGGCCGTTGATGTTATTGGTTGTAATTTGTGGATAAGCATCATCACCGGCAGTATAGATACCAGCACTAGCAGCAGGAGAACCTTCAATAACCTGACCACCTGTATATTCGATGATAGTATGATCGATCAGCATTTCTCCACAGGTAGAAGTTGCAACAATACCTCCCCACAGACCTGCCAAAGCATTTTCTTCAGTACGTTCATCTTCAGGAACAGAGAATAAAACAGGTTTTTCGGCTGTACCTTCACAATACAAATTTCCTTTTACTGTAAATTCGATTGGGGCATGGTTGGCTCCTACACCAGCAGTGCTTACAATAACCTTTGCACCAGCTTTAATAATCAGAGTTTTCCCTTCAGGAACAGTGTAATGGTTAGTCAGATTAGCTATTGTATCACCAGGCCATATGATGACGTCTTCGTTTGTTTCATCACCACCATCGTTGCCTCCAGGATTTTCAGTATTGTTCTCGTTTTGAATAGTTTCATCTTCAGAGCAAGCAGCCATAAAAGATAATGCTACTAAGCTGTACCAGCCAGCAAATAATTTTTCAGTTTCATCTTGTAAAAAATTGTTATTAGTGTCTAATTTATAATTGATTATAGTTTGTATCTGATTCCCAGCATGAATGACTGTCCGTGCCATTCCTTGCGTTCAATTACATTTCCGTCTTTGCGTTCAGAATTTACACTTTCCGTATGAGGACCATTCTGTATAAATCTCAGCAACGGAGTATCCAGCAGATTGGATGCTTTAGCAAAAATACTGATACCGTTTTTAAAGCTTTTTTCAACAGAAGCATCCAGTTGTATGTAGCCGTCTTCCCAGATATCATCATTATACCAGTTGGAAATATCGCTTAGACGTTTTCCGGTATAGCTTCCGGCGAGCTGGCTTTCCCAGCCATATTTGGTACTCTTGAAGAGTAATGATAAATTGGCTACATGAGCTGCCTGTCCGAATAGCGGACGTGTCTGTGATACACTCTTCACATCATTGCCTTCCATGATACGCTTGTCGGTAGTAATAGAAGAGTGAGTATAGGTATAGTTGGCTTTGATTCCGAACCAGTTGAAGTACTTCATTATATCTACTTCAACTCCCAAGTTGGTAGCATTACCGAAGTTCATCGGTTTGTAGTATGTATCTTGACCTTCATTCAGCAAACCGTATTCTATCGGGTTCTGCAATCTTTTGTAGAACATACCTACCATGAACTGCTCGGATGATTTAGGGAAGAATTCATATCGCAGGTCGATGTTGTCGGCCACTGTATGTTTCAAATCCGGATTACCTTTTTCCTTGTAGTCTTCATTGATAATGCTGTAAGGTACAATCTCAAAGAAGCTTGGGCGGTTTATAGAACGTGCATACGAGAAGCGGAGGTTGGCGTTTTTATGTACTCCATATTTTACATGAAAGCTGGGAAGTACATCTGTATATTTCTGATTTCCTTCTGGATCTGCGTTTTCTGTTGGAAATTCCAAAACATATCCCTGATTTGTATGTTCAACACGTACTCCAGCGATAAACTCCCAGTTGAGATAGGTATATTTAGCCATTCCGTAGGCAGCACCTATTTTTTCGGAAGCGTCGTAGTTTAACGGGTCACTGATGTTGCCATATTTTTGTGCAGTAAACAGAATTTCATCATAGTTATTCCACTCCTCACCTTGATATTGAGGATCTTCCACTCCTGTAGCCGAATTGAATTTATATTCATTGAAGAAACTGTCACGTTTTTTATCGCGGTACATACCTCCTACAGAGAAGTCGAATATAGAACCTCCGTCCAGTTTCAGTTTATACATCAAGTCAACATATCCAGACTTATCATTGTCGGAGTTATGTTCCCACCGGCGTCTGGCCGCTTCTGATGTTTGTACGTGGCTACCTTGCATGAATATTTCTGCATTGTCTGGAGTTTCGCTGTATGCTTTTGAAATAACAGCCGACCAGTTCAGACGCAGAGCTCCGTCATCCAGAAAAGCATGTTCACCTTTCAGGGTAGAGTTGACGATATACTGACGGTTCCATTTCATTCGTACAGAACCTTCTTTGTCATCATGCCCGTCGCGTACTTCTGCTTCACGCATATCCATGTATCCATTGTACCATGTCAACTTATGGTTGGCATTGATGTGGTAGTCCAGTTTAGCGTGTGCTCCGATGCGTGTTTGCTGTGAAGAATAATTACGATATTCAATACCGTCGTGGGTTGTTCCCGGCTGATAATATAGTTCGCTTTCTTTTCCTCGGTAAGTATTCAGAAAACTGCCGGCAAGCATAACACCCAATTTATCATCGAAGAAGCGGTCGCCGTAAGACAATCCGGCTGTCAAGTCGGGCAATGGCTTTTTCCATGTCATCCGTAAATTATCGGTGGTGAAATTATCCATTGTTACCCGGTTGTCTTCGGGCTTGCCCATTTGTTCGTAAGGTGATTGTTTTACGATTGCTCCGTGATTGAACGATTGAAAATCGCGGTCGAAATACATGGCGTTGTAACCTGTAGACAAGTTTACTGTAAATTGTCTTTCTGAAGGAGCATCCTTCATAATCAGGTTGACTGCACCTCCGATACCGTCGCCTTCCATGTTGGCGGTCAGTGATTTGGTAACTTCCAGACGGTCCAGCATTTCTGACGGGAAGATGTCTAACGGGACAAAACGGTTTTTATTATCTGGGCTAGGAATTTTTACCCCGTTTATCAATGTATAATTATAACGCTTGTCCATTCCTCGTAAAATGGCATACTGACCTTCGCCGCTGCTGTTTCGTTCGATTGTTACTCCAGACATTCGCTGAATAACATTTGCCACTGTGATATCCGGAGAAAGTTCTATAGCTTTAGCACTCATTACGTTTACCACATTCATCGCAGCGCGTTCGATGCCACGGGCACCAGCTTCTGTCCGTCCCGGATTATTGGCTATAACCGTGACACCTTCTAGCACTACATCATCACTTTTTAGCGGAATGACTATTTCTGTATCCTTATTCCCAATCTCTACCTCGCATTTCTTGTAGCCGACGTAAGAGCAGACTAGTGTATATTTAGGACGCGCAACCGACAGGTTAAAACTTCCATCCATACCTGAAACAGCACCTTTTCCCGGTTCTTCCTTTATAAGAATAGAAGCTCCTATTATCTCTTCTCCGGTTTGTGCATCCTTTACTTTACCTTTTATATCTCTTGCATTTATATTTGCAGTTGCAAGAAGTAGCAGACTTAATACCAAACTTGATTTCATTATGTTTTTTTATTTTGACGCTGCAAATGTATTCTTTGTGTTTTTCATGGTAGTTTCGAAGATGTTTCAAATGTAATACAAAGGCCGGAAATGTATGTTACTTATCTTATAGGATACGATATGAGCTGATCGAATAAAAGATGCTGAAGTCTTCAGAAAAACTTCAGCATGTTTTATTTGAAAACTTCAGCATCTTTTATTGAAATATTGTACAAAAATAAAAAAGAAGAGCTTCTTTTTTTTACGATCCAAGTATGTCGTTTAAAAGCTTCAGTATAATGTTGCTGACTAGTCGGTTGTATTACTGTCAACAGCAGGAAGCTCTATTGCATCAACTATTTTTGCCAGTAATTTCTGACATCCTTCCAGTGATAATAGGGAGCTGTATCGGTAGGTAGTGGAAGTGTGACTTCATGTTCGTTGAGTAGTAGTTTAACCAGAATATCATCGTTGTCAAGCTTATGAAAGAAGATGAGCTGGATGTTTCCGCACATCGGAATGATACGGTAGGTTCGGTAGGTATCGGCTATTTTCTGCCAGTCGGCAGTTGCGAAAGACAGTTTGTCAATCCCCATCAGAGCTGCAAGCGGAGCCAGGTTAGTATCATGTCCGTAACGCAAGGTCACACAGTTTTTCTTCGAACTGATAACTGTATCAGCTGTTTCTATAAAGTTGCGCAACAGGTTACGTTCCAGCTTATACATGCATGAGCCACTTAGTGGAGAAGCTCCTTTCTCATAATACCATTCGAAGTTGTTTCTCTGCCAGAGGTCGTAACGTTCTTGTGAGGTAAACAGGAAAGATAAGTCTTCCTGATGGTAACTGCTCTGGCTGATACCGTGAAGCTCAAATAAGTCGGTCATGAGCTGTCTGGAGTCTTTTACGATATCTGCATTGATGAACAATTGTTTCATCAGGCGTTCCGGGTGAATGTATACACTGTCGGCAGCCTGATATACACTGTCGGCATTAGCTAGATGTGCTTCTTCGTATGTCGGATTTTTATATTTTATGTAATAGGCATCATGTTCGCTGACATCGGTTGTGATTACTAACCGGGGATTTAATCCTTTTAATTCGACACAAGCAGCTGCCATCGACAGGAAGGCACGGGTTTTGTAAGTAGAACGTGCATCGACATGTGTTCCGTCAGTGAATACTTGCGGGTAGTTGTATACATACGGCGGATTAAATCTTTATGTTGCTGTGCCCCTTTAGGGGTCAGTTCGCCATATCTGCCTGCTGCTTCTTCAGCCAGCTTTTCGATTATGTTCAAGGCACGCTGTCCGTCGGTGGTGAGTTTATGTTGGCGTGCTGCTTCCTTTAATATACTCAACGGGCTATCGTATTTCTTTTTCTTTGTGAGATATCGTGAACCGTGACGTGCAAATGTGGAAATATAGAATGGAGTATATCCCTCAGGAACTGGGGTAAGTTTTGCCTCTGGTGCCTGGTAGGCATAATACTTGCCTGCGGAAAGTGCCGGATTGGCATTTATTTCCTCGAATGCACTTTGGGCAATTGCTGGCAGAGATACGATTCCAGCAAGTAGCATAGAAATAACTGTTTGTTTCATTTGTCTTTTCGTTTTTGTTCAGCGTGCAAAAATAGAGGCTTTCTGTACATAGTTATGCTTATGTTATAGTAAGATTGTTCAATCGGGGATAAATGAAACAAATGTGTAATATGGATGTAACATAAAGAAAGCCGTTTCAAACAACTGAACTGCTTGTTTGAAACGGCCTTATATAATTAAATGGATGTTGTATAGTTGATGTTCTCTTAAAAAATCCGCTATACGCTTGTTTATTTATATATCAGATATTTGATAAAGAAATATCCTCCGAAGACCTGGAGTGCCATACCAGGTAATCCGATTCGGAAATCCTGAAGTGCTGTATGCAGACTTCCACTTAAAGTCCATTCTCCCAATGTTCCTGCCAGCTGATAAAAGGCAACTACTGCCAGCAAGAGAAGTATAGAAACATGTTTACTGCGGTGTGCCACATATCCGGCTCCAGCAGCAAGAAGGAGAGATTTCATTAAAATGGCAGGAAGAACGGCAGGAGCAGGCATCCCGAACAGCCAGGAGTTGACGAGGGGAGAGGCTATAGCTGTGAGCAGTCCGGCTTTCCATCCGTATTTGTAGGCTCCGATGAGAGTAAAGAAGTAAATAGGAAGCCATGTTGTTCTCCTGATGGAAAAGGTGGAACAGTTGAGGCAGAACTACATTTCCTGCTACAAAAATCAATGCAGTAAGATATGTCCGTGTTTCGCTATAGTTTAATGAGTAAAGTTTTACAGTCGATTCCATAATTATGTTTTTATTTTTCTAGATTGTTGGTAGTTCTTATTTGTGCTACAAATTTTTCTATTATCGGATAGATTTCTTCTGCCGTGTCTGCTTCTGCACAAAGTGATTCCAGCGGACATCTTCCTGTCTGGGCACGATTGATGATAAATGGCACTTCTTTTCCGAACGAGGTTTTGATTCCTGCTGCTCGTAACAAAGAGAGAGCTGGAGTACTGATGATATCAGCATATACTTCTTTCATCTTTCCCAATACGATGAGTGCAGCAGCTCCTTTTCCTATAACTTTATCAGCCAACTGAGCGTTCTGCATAAAATCTCTTTCGTTTTGGTACAAGTCGTATAAATCAGCAACTCCACGCTGTCTGAATGCCCTGATTTCACCTTGGCTTTCTATTACACATGAGCAACCTTCCGAATGTAATAACTCAATGAGGCGTTTCATACTATACTTAGAGTGTTTCCTGTTTAAGTTGTTCTACATATCGGTCTATCCGGTGCAACTCCTTCGGTATATCGATTGATTGTGGACAATGAGGGTTGCATTGCCCGCATCCGATGCAATGGCTTGCCTGACGTAATTTGGGAACGCTTCGGTCGTAACCAACCAGAAAAGCACGTCGTGCTTTGGCGTAATTCTCGTCTTGTCTGCTTTAGGCATATATCCTTCGTTTACGCATTTGTTGTAGTGTACAAGGATACCCGGTATATCAATCCCATAAGGGCAAGGCATACAATACTTACAGTCATTACACGGAACGGTCGGATAACGTAGCATCAGCTGTGCTGTTTCTTCAAGGAAGTCTTTTTCTTCCTGAGTCAGTGGTACAAGTGGAGAATAAGTACGTATGTTATCTTGCAAGTGCTCCATGTAAGTCATTCCGCTCAATACCGTCAGAACCTTTTCGGGTGAACCGGCGAACCGGAAAGCCCACGAAGCTACACTCCCTTCCGGATTCCGTTCTTTCAGGCGTGTGAAAATATGTTCCGTATATTCGAAAGTCTTCCTCCCAGCAAAGGTTCCATTACTACTACCGGAATATCTTTTTTAGCTATCTCACTATACAGATAATCAGCATTTATGTTATTTCCAGAAGCATGCTTCCAGTCCGAATAGTTCAACTGTATTTGGATAAAATCCCAATGATACTTGTCGTGCAGGGCAAGTGCCTTGTCGAATTCTTCCTTAATGCCGTGGAACGACCATCCTAAATGACGGATTCTTCCGGCTTCTCGCTCTTTTAACAAGAAATCAAGCAAACCATTGTCGAGAAAACGTCCTTCCAGTCCTTTCTTTCCCGGAGCGCCTAACATGTGAAGCAAATAGTAATCGATGTAATCTACTTGTAGTTTCTTCAGTGAGTTATGGTACATCTTTACTCCGAAATCATAATCGGAGTTTGAAAAGTTTGACATCTTGGTGGCTACAAAAAACTTTTCCCGTGGATGGCGTTTCAGGGCAATACCTGTCGATGTTTCCGACCATCCTTGTACATAAACCGGAGCAGTGTCGAAATAGTTTACGCCATGTTCGATAGCGTAATCTACCAGTCGGTTCACCTCTTCCTGGTCGATGACATTTCCTGTTCCGTCAGGAGCAGGAAGGGTTGGCCGGCGCATACATCCGTATCCCAGCAATGATACCTTGTCTTCGTATGGAGAAAATTACGGTAAGTCATTTTACCTACAGGTACAGTGGTATTTCCTTCTTTTTCCGAATCTTTTTTTGGGGAACATCCGTAGAGAGAGGCGGTTGCTCCTAACGTGCTGATACCTACTATCTTTAGGAAATCTCTACGGTTTATATTATGTTGCTTGTCCATTTTCTGTAATTTTTGAAAAGAGTTGTTTGAAGAAAGATTAAATCATACGATGATGTTCGTGCCCTTCTACATAAATGGCACTGAACGGACGTGCCGGACAGAGATTTTCACATGCTCCACATCCGATACATTTCTCTGTATTGATAGCAGGAATCTTGAGTGATTCAGGATTTCCGGCTTCAGAGGGTATCATGGATATGGCTTCTGCCGGACAGTGACGGGCGCAGTTGCCGCATTCTTGTTTGTCTGTAAGTGGAATACAGTTTTCCTTAACCCATACAGCATGACCGATTTGTATGGATGATTTTTCTGCTTTGTCTATCTTCAGGATTGCACCGGCAGGACAAACTTCCGAGCATTTTGTACATTCCGGACGGCAGTAACCACGTTCGTATGATAGCGTAGGCTGCATGAATGTGTCAAGTGACTGAGAAGGACGTAAAACGTCATTCGGACATGCAGAAACACATAGCTGGCAAGCTGTACAGTGTTGCTGCATATTGCGTGCGCTCTGTGATCCCGGAGGAGTTATCGGTGTTTGGCGTTTAGGAGCTTTTTTTTCGATGATATCTGCCAAACCTCCATCCATCTTGATTTTTTCCGCTTTTTCTATTACTTGTGCCTGAAGGGAGGAGGTTACCAGAAGCAGAGAACTAGCGAGAAACTCTCTTCTGTTTTCGCCCTTCGGCTGGCTGACTGGTTGTTTTTGTCTTGTTTGGCATAGGCAAACCGATAATGAATAGCGTTCTTCTTGCATTTCTCGATGCAATTCATGCAGACAACACAGCGGCTGCTGTCTACCTGATAGTTTGTGGTATCAATACATGAAGCCTTACAGTTGCGTGCACAGAGTGTACACTGGTTACATTTTTCTTTGTCAATGCAGATACGGAACAGTGAGTAACGTGATAAGAAGCCCAATATCGTACCTACAGGACATATTGTATTACAGTAAGTTCTGCCGTTTCTCCACGATAATACGACGACCAATACAGCCATTGCTATTGCAACTATAAAGGTTGGCAGGCTTTTGAGCCATACTTCAGTCTGGTAGAATGCATAACTGTCTGTCCGTTCTGCAATACTAGCCAGCAGATTATTCCCCCACATCCATACGGGTTGGAATAGATTGTTTGCCATGCGTCCATAGATTCCATAAGGGTCGAGCAGTGCTACAAATGCATGTATGCCGGCGACGAAAGCTACGACGAGCAAAATCAGCATGGTATACCGTAACCAGCTTTTAGGTTTGGAATAGGAGTAAGGCATTTTTTTTCTTTCTTCTGCCTATTCGTGCCACGATGTCCTGAAATATACCTAAAGGGCATATGACCGAGCAATAGATACGGCCGCTTACAAGAGTAAGCACAACTAAAAATAAGATAACTCCGGCGTTAAGTGCCAGCACTGCGGGAAGAAATTGTATTTTGGCGAGCCAGCCCAGCCAGGTGTGCAACATTCCCGTGAAATCGACGAACAGTAGTGTAATAAGCAGGATACATATCGTTGCCAGTATCGTTCTGATTTTCCGTAGCATGATTTTGAATTTTTAAGTTTACTTGTCAAAACTGTTTGAAAGCAAAAGAATGAAAAAACTTGTATTGTTGAATATCATTCCCAGGGAAAAGTGAAGGATTGTTACTGCTTGAAGCAGAATCGATAACTTTTGAAAAGCATTCGTATTATTTGATGAGTGTGCAGACGAAAAGTTATGAGCTCTTTTCATATCTCATATTTGGGCATTTATATGACCATGAAAAACTCTTTTTTATCTTTTATTTAAAAACAATCTAAATAACTTGCACAACATGATTCAATGATTTATCTTTGCCGCAAAATAAAAACAAACATGAGATTATCGGAACTACAAACAGGAGAGAAGGGTGTGATAATAAAGGTAATGGGTCATGGAGGATTTCGCCGGCGCATTATTGAAATGGGCTTTATAAAGGGTAAGACAGTTGAGGTCCTTTTAAACGCTCCATTGAAAGACCCTATCAAATACAAAATTATGGGATATGAAATATCACTTCGCCGGCAGGAGGCTGCCATGATAGAAGTGATGAGTGAAGAAGAAGCACGTGAATCCATGCAGGAAACCCACTTCCATGATCCGATAGCGGAAGATATTCCTGTGTCTGAAGCAAAACTGAAGGAAATTGCCAGCGGGAAACGGCGTACTATCAATGTGGCCTTGGTGGGAAATCCGAACTGTGGAAAGACATCACTTTTTAATGTCGCTTCCGGTTCGCATGAACATGTAGGTAATTACAGTGGAGTGACAGTTGATGCCAAGGAAGGACACTTCGATTTTCAAGGTTATCATTTCCGTCTGGTTGATTTACCGGGTACCTACTCACTTTCGGCTTACAGCCCTGAAGAACTCTATGTGCGCAAGCATATCATTGACGAAACTCCTGATGTGATAATCAATGTGGTGGACGCAGGAAACCTGGAACGTAATTTATACTTGACTGCTCAGCTTATTGATATGAACGTCCGTATGGTTGTGGCGCTGAATATGTATGATGCGCTTCTTCATAGCGGAAATACGCTTGACCATAAAAAACTGGGACAGTTGTTTGGAGTGCCTATTGTTCCAACAGTAAGCCGTACAGGAAAGGGTATTGATAACTTGTTTCATGTAATTATCGGTCTTTATGAAGGCGCTGATTTTATTGGCCAGAAGGAAGAAATACAAGATGAGGCTATGCGCGAGTATCGTGAATGGCATGATAAGTATGTTCCCGATCATAAATATGGCAGTCATGATGAGGAAACTCATGATTTTGATGGAAAGAGTTATATTCGTCATATTCACATTAATCACGGGCCTGAACTGGAGCGGAGTATCGATGTGGTAAAGGAGGTGATATGTAAGAACGAAAATATCCGTTACAAGTACTCTACACGTTTTCTAGCCATTAAGTTGTTGGAAAACGATAAAGATATTGAGCAGCGTGTCATTTCTACTTTGCCCAATGGTGAGGAGGTGATAAGAGTTCGCGATAAGGAAGCTGAGAGAATACGTTTATCGATGAACGAAGACAGCGAACAGGCTATTACTGATGCTAAATATGGATTTATAACCGGGGCTTTAAAGGAAACATATACAGAGAAGAATCAGAATACGGAAATGTTTACGCGTATCGTAGACAGTATTGTGACACATAAAATATGGGGATTCCCTATTTTCTTTGTCTTTCTTTATCTGATGTTTGAATGTACTTTTGTATTTGGAGAATATCCGAAAGGATGGATAGAGTGGCTGGTTGAGCAGATAGCATCGTTGGCTGAAACATTTATGCCGGCAGGTCCGCTGAAAGATCTGATTGTAGATGGTATAATAGGAGGAGTAGGAGGGGTTATCGTGTTCTTGCCTAATATTTTGTTTCTCTATATTTTTATTTCGTTCATGGAAGACTCCGGATACATGGCGCGTGCAGCTTTTATCATGGATAAGATTATGCACAAAATGGGGCTGCATGGAAAATCGTTCATTCCGCTGATTATGGGTTTTGGATGTAATGTTCCTGCTATTATGGCTTCGCGTATTATCGAAAGTCGTAAATCTCGTCTGGTTACAATTCTGATAAATCCGCTTATTTCGTGTAGCGCACGTCTGCCTATTTATCTGGTGATGATCGGAGCATTCTTCCCTTCAAAGGCTAGTCTGGTACTTTTGTCGATTTATGTAACAGGTATTTTGCTGGCGGTGTTGATGGCACGTATCTTCAGCCGCTTTATTGTGAGGGGA
>ENA-OQHA01000423-OQHA01000423.1-human-gut-metagenome-genome-assembly--contig:-NODE-423-length-21365-cov-4.295508_pt1 | contig 21365 bp, 28 predicted proteins | sample MGYA00242558_ERZ504707 | MGnify/ENA primary metagenome ERZ504707 (study PRJEB26092, sample SAMD00036197) | human gut metagenome | host: Homo sapiens | study: EMG produced TPA metagenomics assembly of...
TTATTCCAGAACTGCTGGACATGGTGGATAACAAAACCGTGTCCTTCAATCCTGCTGTGGAGCTTTCCTATCTTTCTCCTGAACAACAGCAGGAAGTGATCCGGGCAATGGATGATACCCAGAACTTCCTTCTGTCTCACAAGCAAAGCGTATCAAGAAGCTGGCTCAGGATGGAACTTTTACAACGGAGACGGTCGTTGCCATTATGGGCGAGGAGAAAAAGAGCGAGCTTGATACGGTGACCATCAAAAATGACACCCTGAGAAAATACTTTCCCCGCAACTATACGCCCAAACAGATGGAAGATACCATCATCAAGTTGCTGGAACAGTGGCAGAAAAAGCGTCAGCACAGTGAAGAACGCTGACAGGATATGAATTTGAAAAGACCCGGTTGGGTCTTTTTCTTTAGGAAAAAGGAGAAAATGCCTATGAAGAATGATTCCAATCCCATTATTCGTTCCGAGGAAACCACCATTGATATGCATATCTGTGCTGCATTGTCGGAGAGCGGTGGCAGCGGCGAGATCTACTTTGCCGCCATCGCCCCGGACATGGAGCTGACGGTCATCACGTTGGACGAAGCTCCCGACATCCTGCCCTGCTTTGACGAGGATGATGCGTACCTGAACATCCCCGACAGCTCGCTGCTGCTTAGCTACAACCCGGCTCAGGTTCTGAAACTGGCAGGCAAGCACTATCTGACCGGCCCGGTCATTCTGGTGCGCACAACATGGATGGCGAGTTCATCTCGCTGACGATTGATCAGGTCTACCTCTTTCAGAAGTACCTGATGCGCCACAGCGTCACCCTGATGGCTGACGGCCAGAAGCTGCCCTGCATCTGCATGGAGTGAGGTGCCTTTTTATGTCAACCAGAGAAAAAAGAGAACAGCGGAAAGCCCAGAAAGCGAGGTTTGTTGCAATGTATCCGGGCTTGTCGCACGATGAGATTATCGAGGAGTGTCTCAAGGAACTGAAGCACCATTTCGAGGTTGGGCCGGAAGTTGCCCTTATCAGTGCCGAAAAAGGTGTTCAGTGTGTGCCGTTTGATGAATCCCTTCAAAAGAAGTTTCCTTACTTTGAGGGACTTACGAAGTCTTTGACGTTCCGCATACGGATTTTCAGATTCGCTACCAGCCAGAGCAGATTCTCGCCGCAAGCGGAAGAAAAATCCTAACCGGCACGGCATTTCTTTGCCGCAGGGAAAATGAGCGTTGTCTTATGCTTCCGAGCCGATATGAAAAGGTCGATGTGGAAGATTTTATTCGGGAGCATCTGTTTTTCTATGACGATGCTGAGATGCGCCATGTTGGTGTTGCGCTTTCGGAGGTTGCGTAATGGAGTTCGTGAAAGACTTTCTGATCTATGAAGCCGGTGCGCTCTGTGGGTTCTTTATCGCAGCCCTGATGAATGCGGCGCGCGCCGGACAGGAAATCACCATCAAATTTGAGGAGGATAAGCATGGAACAGGAAAAGAACACCCTGACGGTGCTGGAGATCGCACCGGGACAGTACCCGAAGCAGGTCGAGATCGATCCTGACCTGAAAGCCTTGCAGCAGGCGGTGGGCGGCTCCATCGGCGCAAGCTACCCCTTTGCCGATGACCCGGTCGCATCATCTACAACGATGATGGTAAGCTGATGGGACTGCCGTTGAACCGTGCCTGCGGGACGAGGACGGACAGATGTACGATGCCGTTGCCGGAACCTTTCTGGTGGTGGGGCTGGGCGAGGAGGATTTTGCATCCCTGACCCCGGAGATGGCGCAGAAGTACGAGCGGCTTTTCCATCAGCCGGAAGATTTTATCCGGCTGGGGCATCGGATGATGGTTGTTCGTGTGCCCGATGAAGCAGTTTGCCCGGAAGAAAGCAAAACCACCCTGCCGAAGGATGCCGGATTTGACCGCTAAACACGACTTTCTGCACTGGAGGTGATGGAAATGCAGGAAGAAATCGAGCATAAAACGGTCAACTTCGCCATCTCGACTGCAAAGCTATCTGCCCGTACACTTTTGAGAGGGGCGCAGTTCTTTCTGCGCCAGTACGACAAGAGTGCGTCGCAGGGCAAGCAGTCCATGAAGCGGCTCATACGGCAGAACCGGGGTGTGACCAATCTGGAGATTGAAAAGACTGGCATCAAGGATTTTGACCGCTACGCTAAGCGGTATCACATCGACTATGCAATCCAAAAAGACCTGTCCTGCACACCACCTCGGTTTCTGATTTTCTTCAAGGCACAGGATGCAGACGTTCTGAACGCTGCGTTCAAGGAGTATTCTGCAGCAGTATTGAACAAGGCCGAGCGTCCCTCTGTGCTGGCCAAGCTGCACGATCTGGCACAGGTCATTGCCAACCTCCCCGACAAAGTACGGCACAAAGAGGAGGAACGTGGCTTATGAACAAGAAAAAGTTCACCAAGCTGCTGGCCCTGTACCTGCCTTATCTGGTGATTGGGCTGGCTGCGACCAATTTTGGCGAGGCATGGCGGCTGGCCGAGGGTAAGGAGCTGGGCGATAGAATCGTGTCACTCATAGATACGCTCCCGGCTGCATTTGCAAACCCTCTGCCCAGTCTGCACCCACTGGATATTCTGGTGGGCATCTGCTGCGGTGCCGGACTGCGGCTGGCGGTCTATCTAAAAAGCAAAAACGCTAAAAAGTACCGGCACGGTATGGAGTACGGCTCTGCCCGGTGGGGTACTCCGGCAGATATTGCGCCGTTCATGGCTCCGAAGTTTGAGGATAACATCATTCTGACTAAAACAGAACGCCTGATGATGAGCAACCGACCACCTGACCCCAAAAATGCCCGGAATAAAAACGTGCTGGTGGTGGGCGGTTCCGGCAGCGGCAAAACAAGGTATTTTATTAAGCCGAATTTGCTTCAATGCACGTCAAAAAGCCATCCGGTTTCATTCGTGGTAACTGACCCCAAAGGCGGTCTCATTCAAGAATGTGGACTTGCCCTGCTGAAGAACGGATATAAGATCAGGACGATGAACACCATAAATTTTCACAAGTCCATGCGCTACAATCCGTTCGCATATATCCACGAGGAAAAGGATATTTTGAAGCTGGTCACGACCCTTATGACCAACACCAAAGGTGAAGGTCAGGGCGGCGATCCATTCTGGGACAAAGCAGAGCGGCTTTTACTGACATCGCTGATTGCCTATCTGCACTACGAAGCCCCAGCTGAGGAGCAGAATTTTGCTACGCTGCTGGAAATGCTCAACACCATGCAGGTGTCCGAGGACGACGAGGATTATCAGAATCCGGTTGATTTGCTCTTTGAAGATTTGGCAAAAAAGAAGCCGAACAGCTTTGCAGGGCGGCAGTACAAGCTCTATAAATTGGCTGCCGGCAAGACCACAAAATCCATCCTGATTTCCTGCGGTGCCCGCCTTTCGCCCTTTGACATCCAAGAAATCCGGGATGCGACCATGTACGATGAGCTGGAACTGGACAAGCTGGGTGACCGGAAAACGGCGCTGTTTCTCATCATGAGCGATACGGACAGTACCTTTAACTTCCTGATCTCCATGATCTACACCCAGCTTTTCAATCTGCTCTGTGATAAGGCAGATGACCAATACGGCGGCAAACTGCCAGTCCATGTGCGGTGCCTGATCGATGAGTGTGCTAACATCGGTCAGATTCCGCAGCTGGAAAAGCTGGTGGCTACCATCCGCAGCCGTGAGATCTCGGCGTGTCTGGTCTTGCAGACCCGCAGCCAGTTGAAAGCCATCTACAAGGATAATGCGGATACCATCGTGGGCAACATGGACAGCCAGATTTTTCTCGGCGGCAGCGAGCCTACCACCCTGAAAGAGTTGTCTGAAGCACTAGGGAAAGAAACAATCGACAGCTACAACAATTCTGATACCCGTGGCAATAGCCCAAGCTATGGAACCAACTATCAAAAACTCGGTCACGATGTGCCATAATAACTCGTGATGAATTCAGTTGCCCTAAATTCATACGAGCAGGGACACGACCAACTGGATTCAGAGAATGAATACATACAGGAGGTTCTAGTATGAACAAACTGCTTTCTTGCCATTATAACATGGACACCAACCGAGTGGAAGCCCGGTTCGCAGATGGCACTACCCTTGCCATTGACTGCATCGCCATCGAGGATGAGTACGGAAACACTCCCGCACAGCGGCAGAACTGGACTGGCTGCTGTATAATAAGCCCCTGGAGTATGCCCAGCTTGTGCTAGGTGGAGAGATTGAGCATTATCTCTTGCTCGGCTGTGACCACGGCAGACTGGAAGATTGATCTTTAATTAAAATACCCGAAGCAAAACAACAACCCTCTACTTGCAGTCGTTGCAGATAGAGGGTTATTGTTTTGATTTGATAATTAGTATTCTTTCAGGTTCAAATGAGATATACTTGCTTGATACTCAAGAAAACGAATCGTCCGATGTTCGATATCAAAATCACTTACTCCTCTTGCGATGGTAAGTTCCCACTGGAGTTTAGCACAATTAGAAACCATATAACCTGTTTCCTGTTCAAAAACCACATATATGTATGAATCTGAATCTGGAATATTGTAATATGGCGCATTTTGATCGGTATTTCGCAAATGATACAAACGAAACTTCAATTGGGTAGAATCAGTTATAGCTCCATTATTGAGAAGACAATTTAGTGCATTGTAGTTCAACATCTTGGCAAAAGCATCTGAAAAATCCGTCAATTTCACTTCTTCTATATCTGCTTTTTTGTTTAGCCATTCTTGAAGTTCGCCAACACTAAGAACATTATGATTAGAAGCCATCGTTATTTAACCCAAACCATTCCAGAAAATTCGATGCTTGACTGCCATGTCGCTTTGGTTAAGTTATAGGCTTGTAAGCTAGAAGACTTGACAATGACTTTGTTTATATCGCTGCTCAGTTTGAAATCACCAATTTTAACACTTCCGGTCATTCCCGCAGTCGCGGGACGTGTCACAAAATGTCTTCCCGTACCAAAGTCGCATACGGTTTTCATCACCCAACATACTAGTAGTTTTTACCGTTATTTGCTTATACCGGAATGAACTATATACAGCGTTTCCATCCCACTCGATATATAGTTCGCAGTCTTCACTACTTCCGCTTCGAACAACGGCTGCAGAGATAACGGCATTTCCATTTGCATGAGTGGAAACATCCGACTTCAACTGATTAAGATGCCGTTCATACGCTTCCGCACTATCAAAGTATAGCGTAGGAATTTCAACTGTGGAATTTTCTGCTGTTCTACTATCAAATGCAGCTGATGCCGCCAAAGCAGTAGAGATAGCCAGAACAATGGCCATAAGTGCCGATAAGAATTTCTTCATATTGATTTCTCCTTTTAATTTTTTAAACATATTTGAAACTTTGTAATAAAATCTCATTACCATGCATCGAGGAACATACCAACGATAAGCATTAACATTCCCAGAATAACTCGTGCGCCAAAAAGAGCACCATCTGCTTCATTTTTGTCGGTACTTTTAATTGCTTTCACTAAAAAACCGGGGAACATTGCGCCCAAAATTGCCATTAAAACAACTAAAACGTAGTGCATGACTTTCCTTTCTATGATATAAGTCAAACCGTTCCAGCGGTCTGATACCCTTGGCCGTTATATTTAAACGTTGCATTGCCTCTTGCATAATTGTTGTCTTTTTTTGAGGAGTAAAGTTTATCGACATTCCAACTTGTTTCCACTGAAGCGCAACATCAGCGGAAAACGTTACGCTTACAGTTGAATGTGCATATGCAACGAAAATCTGAATTGTTTCCATATTTGAAGAATTCGATTGAGTACCACGCCAACGGTTCCACTTATATGTTTTCCATAGGTAGATGTGTTCTGGTGATTGATAATAACAGGAGTTCCAACAACACCCCCACTTTGGCTTGTGTCCATATCCACACTACTGCTCAATCCAGCACTGTTTCCCGTGCTTGCGTAACAGTAGGATACTTCGCCTACAGCACTAGCCGTTTTCGTTGCAAGTTGATGTGAACTAGAGTCAGCTGCTATCCAACCGATGCCAAAACTATCAATGCCTACGTAGATAGGTCTCTCCGACCATTTTATATCATATGCAATTGTTACCTTCTGCCGACTACCACTTCCTGCAAGACCATAAAGGAACTTGACTGTTGCACTGGATCTTGCAATACCGGTTCTTTCATTTGGCGCATACAAATAATCAAATGCGTCTTCGATGCCATCGTACTCTTCAATTATCGCAATTTGCGATTCAGAGAATCCTCGCTCAACCAGTACGGAACTTGGCTGCTCAGCTAATTCAAGCAAATGTTGTTTCAAGTCCTGTGGCGTGAGTTCTCCAGAAGAAAGCATCTCCTCAATCATATCTTTTTCCGAGCCAAAGACTTCTTGAACATCATCAACATATTGTGTTATATCCGTGTTCTCAAAATCGAATATTCCGTCTTTGAGCAAAGGATAATCCGACAAATCTGTTGCCGATGCCGATGCGATAGGAAGTGACTGCAAAATTGGGATAGAAGCACTTACGCCGACCAGTTTCAAAAAATTCCTTCGTGCAATTTTTTCATAGGAATACCTCATAAAAATTTGTCCCAATAGATGGTCTCACTTACATATTTTTGCTTTCTGCATCGGTAACACCTACTTTCAACCTAACTTTATTTTTTAATGTGTAGTCGTAGATGTGATAGTTTCACTCCGTCCATCAGAATAATTAAATGTTGCGGAATACTCCAGCTTGTAAGATTTTCCCGGTTTGGTATTGTAGTTACTGCTTGCCATGCAGTTCGAGGTCGTGCTTGTATTTGAACAGTTGCTTACTCTCTGCCATGTTCCAAAGGTTCCTTTTCATAGAGAGTACCGGAAACGCTGATACTTTTTATGCCAGTTCTCGTTTGAGCATCAACCTGATAGTAGGTCTGGTAGATTGAACCGTTAACTGTGCTGTTTCCAATATACCGACCAGACTGCCCTACAGCCAAGGCAGAGCACGCTAGGCTCAAGATCATCACCGCTGAAAGAACAATAGACAAGAAACGTTTTTTCGACATAGACAATGTACCTCCAATTTTTTGCTCCCAATAGGAGCTTTTGCTTAGTCAACGTAATTCGCCTTGTATTTGTGACAGCTTTTTTGAAAAATTTTCTGGTTTTTGTTACATTTGTACACTTATATAAAAAAGCTCCATGCTATTTGTTAATTTCGACAAACAGCATGGAGCTTCATATTAAAATATGTTTCAGCGATTCTCACGATCTCATCTCGTGAGATGTTTCCCATAATCGTGTTTGAAACGCCTCCTTGCTCCCAGCTTAAAATATAAACGGTATCTCCGCTTTCTCCTACGCTCGTTCCCAAAGTTGCGTCTGCATCTCCAACTTTTACATTCTTATATGTTGTATGCTCATTGTCAAATGAGGACTGTTGCCCCGGCTGTATAATGGAGCATCGAACGGTATATCCCTCACCGCTTTCTTTTGACGAGTAAACGTGCAAAAAGTTTTCAGCTCTTTCAAATTCCTGCTCACGATCTCGTTCAAATCCATCCGGCACATAATGGTCGCTGTATCCATTCGGGAGCTGTTCCAACGGCTCGCCATCTACCTGATATGTCAGCTGCATCTCAATGGGCAGGAACTTCTGAATCATCGTATAAACTGCCTTGCGGAAGTCTGCGCTTACTGCAAGCGCACCGAGGGTCAGAATTACCAGCGTCAGGGCCGCAACAAGCACTCGTTTTAGCACAGGGCGGCGTTTATGCAACGCCGCTTGCAGGCGAGCATCCCATCGGGAAGTATCCGGGTAGCGTTCTTTAAGCTGTGCCGGAGTTGGCAGCTCGTCCAGTTCTTTTTGTGCATCTGCACGGAGTGCCATCATCAACGCTGCATCAAAAGAAACTTCTGTCTGCTCACTCATGGCTGTTCAACTCCTTCCACAATAGTTTTCTTCCACGGAAAAGCCGCATCCGAACCACTTCATCCGTCAGTCCAAGCGATTCGGCAATCTCCCGGTTGGTATAGCCCATTGCCAAAAGGCGCAGTGGATCACGGTACATCGGTTTTATCTGCCCAATCAGTTCTGTCAGATGTTGGATGTTACCGGTGCTGACTACGGCATCATCCGGCACCGGGGCATCATCTGGTGCGTCCGGAACTTCTTCCAGTGGTTCTTCTCGCTGCTTGCGAAGCATATCGTATGCACGGCTTCTACTACAACTAACGAGATAAGCAGCGAGTTCGTGACAGTTTTCTCGATGAATTTTAGAAAAATTTTTGGCAACGTATAAAAACACCTCTTGCAGCACATCCTCTGCCAGATACGAATCGCCCATAATTTTGTAAGCGGTATGATAGACCAGCCGCTTGTAGGTATTATATACATCTATAAATTGTTCTTCATTGCTTTGATCGTCAAGAACAGCTAAGTACAGGGAAAGCAACACAATCACCTCTAACGGATTCGCATGGAATGGATGTAGTGTACCATGAACCAACAAAAATGTCGAATGCTATCCCTCAAAAATAGCAGAAGTCTTTTTAAGTTACTTGTGAATTATGTCAAGAGGGCTGGCACCGTCCAGCCCTCTGTCTTTTTGCCAAAGTTTTGGAAATGTTTTCTTGCACTCTGCCGAAAGTAGCGGATTTTCAAATTTTCTTGTTGACACGGCACGAATTTTATGGTAATCTATCCCAACAATTTAATATAACATATTTACTTAGAGTTTCAGCTCGGCTCCTGAAGGAGCCGGAGCAAGTTTTTAACTTTCTATCGCTACATAACGAACCCGAACCAAGGCCATCCCGGAAGGGATGGTCAGGTTTAGGTTGTTGTGTGGCGTTTTTTTATTGCCAAATCCAGCACCGAACCTTGACAACCGAAAGACCGTCTGCATGGGATACACGGCGATGACCCCGCAAGGGAGAGCCGGAAAACGTCGCCGAAAGGGGGCTGGAAAGCCATGCAGGGAGAACGGCACACTCAATATCAAGTGGTCAAAATGACCACCTGATTGGGGAAATAACACAAAACGTCATTCACCAGAAACATCTTCTACGTTACAGCTCATACCATGTGGACATTTTGACCACATGGAGTGAACTGACGTAGCCCAAGTCAATGTGTTCAAATTGAACACATTGACTCCATCCGTGTTACGCTTAACCTCGACTTGACATTTTGCCAAGCCACGGTCACTCTGTGCTGGGTTACGAAAACCGTAACTCACCACTTTTTTGAGGTAAAGTGGTAAGTGGACAAACTGTCCAGATACCACCTATCTGTAACGCGTAAATTTAGTTGGTGGTCATTTTGATCACCAACCAGACAATCGTAACGCTTTATTGTGTGAAAGTGGCCGTTACCATTTTGATAACCGCCACGCATCTGTAACATTTGGGGCGAATAATGCTTTTCATTATCCACCACACACCCGTAACAGCCAAAGGAGGATGCCTATGACAACTGAACAATGGGAACACGAAAATCAGGACACTCTGATGGAATATTTCATTGATGGCGACCCCAGTGTGCGCAGAATCCAGTGTGAACACTGCCGCAAAATTATCTACACTCAGACCCGAAACCGCAAATATTGCAGCTTCCAGACCTGCGGCCACAAGATGCTGAACTTACGCAAAAGCATCCGAAAGCGTATTGAGCGCGGAACGTACACCTGCCTTGCTGTGGGGAGCAGTTCCTACCAATTCGGGCAGATGCCAGATATTGCAGCAATGCCTGTCGGCAGAAAGACTACCGCCAGCGCAAAACGAAGAGATACTCTGGCAACTGACAATTTTTGTCACTTGCCAGATTTCATGCTTCTCTTTGAGGAACTTGATAAAGATTGTCAAGTTCCTCACCCACGCTTACTTTTATAAAGTAAAGTGGTACTTCCCATTTTGGGAAGTACCAAAATACCGTAACGCTTAAATTTCTTGTTCCCAAATCCTCAAAATGGGAATTTGGGCTGCGCGGCTGAAATCAGGTTACGCTTTCCGTAACTTGATTTTAGCCGTATCAAAATCAGGTTATCAAAATGATAACTTGATTTCGTCCGTAACGAAGCCACCGGAGTTCTCATTTTGATAACTCCGGTTCTATCCGTAACACGGCAGCTTACACTATCGTAAAAATCAGGTTGCCAAGAAGACAATCTGATTCCATCTGTAACGCTTCAAGGTCTATTGGAAATCAGGCGCTGCCACCCGGCACTTGATTTTACCCGTAACAAAACCAGTGGGTCAAAATGGCCCACTGAAAAAGCCGGACGAGCTGATGGCAGGGATTCGCAAATCTTTGCTTGCCCGGTGCAGGAGTGCAGAGGGTGCAGCCCTTTGCCCCAGTGATATGATGCTGTGCGTCATACCCTACTGGGTATTATCTGGCGCAAAAAGGCGGCAGATTCAGCAGCTTCGCTGCTGCGTTCTCCCCGCCAAGATGTTGAAACGGAGGGATGTCTATCTGAAATTGACACGACACAACGGACGAGCCGGAACCCATGGCACCTATAACCCCAAGCACAATGACCGGAGTTTCAACCTTGCCAACAGCGAACACATCGATCAGGAACGCGCCAAGGGCAACATCTACTGGGACTGCTTCCACGCTTCCGCTCGGTTCTCGCTCCACCCGACCCGGATGATCTGGCCGCGACCTTTTCGGATGTGGAACGGCGATTCTATGAAACCCACTACACGGCGTTTGTCGAAGGGCAGAATGAACGCAATGCCAAGAATCGGCACACAGAGCGCAACCGTTCCATTCCCGATTTGCTGTCCAGCCGCAAGACCTGCCCGGAAGAAACCATTTGCCAGTTGGGAACGCTGGATGAACACGCTTCGGCAGAGGATTTGCTGAACATCGTCACCGAGTTCATTGACGAGTTCAAGGCCAAGTTTGGCGACCACGTTCATGTGCTGGACTGGGCGTTGCATCTGGACGAAAGTACGCCCCACATCCACGAGCGTCATGTGTTCGACTGTGAGAACCAGTATGGCGAAATCGCTCCCCAGCAGGAAAAGGCACTGGAAGCGTTGGGCTTTGAGCTACCTGACCCGGCCAAACCTCTCAGCCGCCGCAACAACCGCAAGATCACCTTTGATGCTGCCTGTCGGAAAATGCTGTTCGAGATTGCCAAGCGGCATGGGCTGGATTTGGAGGAAGAAGCGGAGTACGGAAACCGCAAGTATCTGGAAAAGCAGGACTTCATCCTTGCCAAGCAGAAGGAGCAGCTTGCCGCCCAGCAGAGCAAGCTGGACGAGTTGACCCTCAAGGTCAACGACATGGAAACGCTGATTGACGAGGTTTCGGCTGCGGCCTACGACAAGGCGGTAGAGGTCGTGACGGACGTAGTGCGCACCGAGACCCGCAAGGAAGATATGAGGATGATCGAGGACACAAAGAAGTGGGTGCTGTCCCCGGAACGAAAGGCTGCACAGTCCACGAGAGAATATGCGGCTCATCGTCTGGACGATGTTCTGAACAAGTTTCTCAAGACCATGCAGACCACCGCCACCCGCTTGCAGGATAAGCTCCTGAAGCCGGAAGTCCGGCAGAAAGGCAAGGAACAGGTCAAGGAAAAGGCGCGGGATTCTGTTCTGCAACTGCTGAACCGTTTGCAGGCAGAGCAGATACAGCGAAAGCCATCTGTGCCACCCGTTGCCGAGAAATCAGAAACACGAGGTGATGTTTATTGAGCAAAGAAGTCAATCAGGAAGAATACGCGCCCCGAACCATTGCGGACGTGAAAGAAATGCTGAGCAAGCACTCCAACGGAGAAATTCAACGTACCATCAGAAACTGTGAATTGATACTGCAAAACGACCATGTGCTTGCCAATGCCATCCGGCTGAATCTGTTGAGCGAGCGCATCGACATTGTAAAGCCTGTGGGCTGGCCGCGTTCCGGCAAGGCGTTGAATGACACCGACATGAAGTATATCCTGCGGCGGATGGAGAAATACGGCATATCCAGCGAGAAGAAGATTGAATCTGCCATCCGCATTGTTGCCAATGAGAACCGCTACCACCCATCAGGACTATCTGAACAGCCTGAAATGGGATGGAACAGAGCGGATAGCCCACGTCCTGCACCATTTTCTCGGTGCTGCGGAGGACGATTACACTTGCGAGGCAATGAAGATATTCCTGCTGGGAGCCATCAAGCGTGTGTTCCAGCCGGGATGCAAATTTGAGACCATGCTCTGTCTGGTGGGCGGTCAGGGTGCTGGAAAGTCCACCTTCTTCCGGCTATTGGCAGTCAAGGATGAATGGTTCTCAGATGACCTGCGGCGGCTGGACGATGACAATGTGTTCCGAAAGCTGCAAGGACACTGGATCATTGAAATGTCGGAGATGATCGCCACCGCCAATGCCAAGAGCATCGAAGAAATCAAGAGTTTTCTCAGCAAACAGAAGGAAACCTATAAAATCCCCTACGAAACCCATCCTGCCGACCGTCTGCGCCAGTGTGTCTTTGCTGGCACGACCAATCGGCAGGATTTTTTGCCCCGTGACCGCACAGGCAACCGCCGCTTTATTCCAATCCCGGTGGACGCGGAACTGGCCGAAGTTCACATTCTGGACAACGAGGATGAATCCCGCGCCTATATCGACCAGCTTTGGGCGGAAGCAATGACGATTTACAACAGCGGCAACTACAAGCTGGCATTCAGACCTGCCATGCAGGAAACACTGCAAGCCCATCAGCAGGACTTCATGCAGGAGGATGCGCAGGCTGGCATGATTTACGCCTTTCTGGAGGACTATGCAGGTGATCGGGTGTGTTCCAAACAGCTTTACGCGGAGGCACTGGGCAACACCAATATCCCGGCAGAATGGGAGACCCGTGCTATTTGCGAGATCATGAACACCGGAATTTCGCGCGGCGACATCCAAGGCTGGCAGCTCATAAGACCGCCAAGCGTTACCCGAAGTACGGCGTTCAGAAAGGCTGGGAGCGCGTAACCAGCCCCGAAACCGGGGCTGAAGATTTCTCCGAAATAACGGATGCAGAAGCTCAGCAGATGGGCTTTCCCTTCTGACAGTCAGCGGTTACACGACTGGTTACAGATTCGGTTACGTTCCAGTTACGGCGAAAAATCCGCACAACTGCTGGATTTTCCGCTTTCTGTAACCATGTAACCTTAAAAGAACAAGAAAAAGTATAAAACGCACCGGATGCTCTGTGTGCAGAAAAAGAGAGTTTTCCTGCACGGTTACAGGCGTTCGGTTACAAGGATATGGAGGTCTGCCTATGAGCAATACGCCTGCGCACACCACGAAGCAGCAGACGAAGAAGAAATTTATTGTTTCCCGTGAGTTTTCTGGAAATCAGTCCATGCGGGAAGCCTTTGAACAGCTTATTGAGCGTCAGTCACACTCCCATTTTGAGGAGTGGCTGGAAAAGAAAGCAGGATAAGTTCAATTTGACCGTTGAAAGGCTCGCAGGGACATGGTATTATAATGGTGTCGTGTCCCTGCTCATAGAATAGGAGAAAAAACTATGAGCAGAAAGAAACAGAATATCCAGAAAATCACTGCCCTCTATTGCCGCCTTTCTTTGGAAGATGGGCGCGAAAATGAGAGCATGAGCATCAGCAACCAGAAGTTGATGCTGAAGGACTTTGCGGAAAAGAACGGAATGTTCCGCTACGAATACTATGTGGACGATGGCTACACCGGGCGCAATTTCAATCGTCCGGCGTTCCAGCGGATGATTGCCGACATCGAAGCCGGGAAAATCGACTGTGTTATCACGAAAGACCTTTCCCGGCTTGGCCGCAACTATATCGAAGCTGGCAGTTATATCGAGATTTTCTTTCCGAAACATCATATTCGATATATTGCTATCACGGATGGTGTGGACAGTCTGACCCGGCAGGAAATGGACATTACCCCGTTCAAGAACATCCTGAACGACATGTACAGCCGTGACATTTCCAAGAAAGTTCTGGCTGGCATCATGACCCGTTCCCGGCAGGGCAAGTTCTGCGGCGGCACTCCTCCCTATGGTTTGATGCGCGACCCGAAAGACAAAGGGCATCTTATCATCGACCCGGATGCAGCACCCGTTATCCGCAAAATCTACGACTACGCCCTTGATGGGATGGGCAATATGAGAATTGCCAAGAAGCTGCTGGAAGAGAAAATCCCCATTACCCGTGTGAAAGCAAATACGGCTCTGGATGCCAACTACTACACATGGGGTACGGCAAGAATCGGCCACATTCTCCGCAATCCGTTTTACAAGGGCGCACATCTCGTGTGCAGGACGCACCAAACGGGCATCCGTTCCGGTTCGTTCAAATTCATTCCCCGTGAAGATTGGGAAGTTATTGAAAACTGCCATGAAGCCATCGTTTCCCCGGAAGAATGGGCGAAGGTGCAAGAACTGATCGACCGCCGTCCAACTATTATGACGGGCAATGACTGCCCATACTACAACATCTTCCACGGTATCATTTACTGTGCCACCTGTGGGAAATCCATGCAGGCACGGTATGAAAAAGTCGGCAGAAAAGATATTGACCGAACCACCAAGAAGAAACGCGAACCCATTGACAAAGCATTTTTTACCTGTCAGACCTATAACCGAATCGGCTGCAAGGTATGTTCCAGCCACAAAATCGAAGCCCGTGACCTGCATGAACTGGTTCTGAACGACATTCAGGAATTGGCGGCACAGGCTATGAAAGATTCGGATGCCTTTTATCAGCGGCTGAGCCGCCGCATGGAAAACCAGTATCGCACCGATACGTCTGAGGTTCGGGCAGAGATTCGCCGTTTGGAAGAGCGGAATCAGGAAATTGACGATGTGTTTCTGAATCTTTACACGGACAAGAGCAAAGGCATCATCTCGGAACAGCGTTTTCTGAAACTGACAGATGCTATGGAACAGGAGCAGAACAGCAACAAGACGCGTTTAAGCGAACTGAATCTTCTTCTGCACCAGTCGGATGAACAGGAAAGCGATGTCCATGCCTTTATTGAGGAAATCCGCAAATATGCCGCCATCAAGGAGTTGGACGAAGTTGTGCTGAACCGTCTTATCAAGAAAATCATGATCGGTGAGGTTCAGAAGGTCGATGGGCAGAAAATTCAGGAAGTCAAAATCATCTACAATTTTGTTGGAGAAATTTCCGCCTAACCAAAAATTGAAAATTCGCACGATATAGCATTGATTATAGTGACCCTTCTCGTTTTTTGACGGGAAGGGTCTTTTCTTTTGCGAATTCATCACTTGACTTTACGGCAGGGAACTTATGAGCCGGGATGAGTTGGCAGTTTTGGATGGCGGCAAGTGCATCCTGCAGCTTCGTGGTGTGCGCCCATTTTTGAGCGACAAGTACGACCTGACCCAGCACCCGAACTACAAGTACACCTCCGATTATGACCCCAAGAACGCCCTCGATATCGAGAAGTTCTTGAATCGAAAAGAAAAAATCCACCCGGATGATACCTTCATCATGGTGGATGCTGATTCACTCCCGCTCGCCTGATAAGACGAGCGGTTATTTTTATCCATTGACCCAACAGGTACACCGGAAAATCAACCTTCGCCGTGGTTTTCGGCTTTTGCAAACGGATTTCAGGTGTGTGCAGGGTCGCTTTTTCAAAACAAAGGGGATTTTTCTATGGAATTCTTTAACAGCGCAGTGGACGTTCTGAAGACTCTGGTTGTGGCACTGGGTGCCGGTCTGGGCGTGTGGGGTGCCGTGAACCTCATGGAGGCTACGGCGGTGATAACCCCTCCGCAAATGCTCATGTACGATAAAGAAGTAAGATACTAAAAACAAAACATAGACCGCCAGTACCCCGCTATTCCGTTATTACCCAATGCAGAAAGTACAACATTTTGTAACTTTTCCGTGAAGCCTATTGACTTTGATACCCCAAAAGAGATATAATATAGTCGCTACTTAGTAAAACTAAATAGCAAAGCTGAAGAGAGGCGACAGTATGAATAACAGATATGTCCAACAATTCAAAAAAGGCTCTCTGGAAATGATACTCTTATGCCTAATCGGACGCAAAGAAACTTATGGATACGAAATTATATCCGAATTGAATAACAGTGCGTCTGTTTTGGGATATGCAAAAGAGGGAACCATTTATCCTATTCTGTATCGTTTGCAGGAAGCAGAACTAATTAAATGTCGATTGGCTCCGGCTGTGGCAAATGGCGGTTCAAAAAAGTATTACTCTCTAACTGATAAAGGCAGGAATATACTTGATGAACTAATCTTATTTTGGTCAAGCTATGAGACTGCGTAAACGGCTTCATAGAAAGTTATCAACAAGCGAGGGTATCGAAATGAAAGAACAATATATTAAACAAGTTGAAAAGGAACTATCCTTACCACATAAAGCGAAAAAAGAGGTTGTGCGTGATTTGAATGAAGTTTTCGCGTCTGCTTTGGAGCATGGAGAAACGGAACAGCAGGTTATCCAGCGTTTAGGAACACCAAAAGAATTTGCAGACAGCACCGCAGAGCAGTTTGGTATTGATAACGCCTCATCAAAAAAAAGGAAAGGTATCATTTCTGCGCTTGTTGCGCTTATTGTTGCGGTTGTTGCCTTTTCGATATATGCTGTCACACGATTAGGAAAAGCACCAGAGGGCGCAATCGGACAGGCAGACGCAACAACAAATATCCAGATTGAGAGTGCATTGGGCTTTGATGTTTTACAAATCATTTTGGCAGTTGGGTTTGCCGCAGCGGTAATTGCTGTTTTATTGATTATCCGAACTATACACAAAAATAGGAGATAACTTATGAAGAAGTATATTTCTGTATTGGCAATCATATTCATAATTTCTTTGGCCGCGTGTTCTAATCAAACTATTTCGTCTACACCCACAGGTAATGAGAGCAATATACAATCTAACAGTATTACCACTCTTGACAAGGGTATCTGGCCTGTTAATGAATACACAGAGGGGCTTCCTATTCCGCCCGGTACAGTTGCATGGGCAACACTTGATACAGAACATGAAAATTGCAGTGTCAACCTTACCGGCATTAGCGACGACGACTATAGCGAGTACATGGAGGTTTTGAACCAAGAAGGTTTTTCCGTAATTGAGAATGTATCGGAGGAAATCGAAGAGGGAAACTATGTTTCGATTGGGACACTTTTATCAAACGAAGATAAGTGGTTGAGTATCAGTTACATACCAGATAGTTTAACTATCTATATTTCCTTTGACAATAATTGAAAGAGATAATGAAATAGCAAAGCCAGCCGAGCCAGTCAACGGTCAAGATGAACGGCGCATACGCGCCGCCGTTGACAGTCCCGCCCGTCTTTGCTGGTAGGCAATCAAGGGGCGACAGCAAGGAGTGCTGCCGCCCCGCACTATTATTCAGAGAGGGGGAATTTCCATGACCGAAGATGAAGCCTACAAAGTGCATATCCAGTACACATTCAATGCCTTTTGCAAGATTGTCATTCGTCACGCAGCCATAGATATAATTTTGAAGCTGCGCCGGAGGTGGGAACGGGAAGTTTCCCTTGACTACCTGATGAATGAGAAGTTTGTCCAGCTTGCCGAGCCGGAGCAGCTTGAAGAATATCTTTTTACGGCCTGCGGCCAGACCGCCGTTCTGTACCATGCGGAACTTGCCGCCGCCCTTGCCCGTTTGCCGGAGCAGACACAGGAAAAAATTTTCCGTTACTACTTCCTGCGCCAGCCGCAGCGCGTGATCGGCGTACATATTGGCCGGACACGCAGCACAGCGGGGCGGCATATCCAGCTTGCCTTGCAGCGGCTACGGCGGCTCATGGAGGAAAATCGCTATGAGTAAACTTCTCCCCTATGAAACAATCGTTAAGGCGCATGAGGCGACCCGGACGCAATCGACACCGTCCTTTCCCACTACGCCGGATATATCCGCTACTTTCCAAAGTACACGGACAGGTCAACGCTGAGGTTGAGGAATATGTGAAACAACAGCTAATTGCCGCGCTGTTCAAGTTTCGATTTGACCGATAAGAAAAAAACTGAATATCAGCCGCTACCAGCGGCCAGCGAAAGCAGTAAGTCTGAAAAAGATTTGCTGCTTTTTTTGTTGTCCATTTGGCAAAATCGCAAACTCACCCGTAGTAGGTAGGTAAAGCCAGAAAAAGGCTGCCTGCCCCGTTTGGCAAATTTCAAAATGCGGTGTTGTAGGGAGTGAAAGGAAAAATTCTCTGCCCCGCCGGTTGCCAAATTTCTCTTTTCCGCATTACAGAAGCAAAAGGAAATTTGAAAAAATCCCCGGACAGCGGGTAGCTGGCGGCCTTTCAAATGTATCTTTGGCGAAAGTAAAAAAGGCCGCGCACAGCGGGCTGAAAGCCCCGCCCTGTTCGCTCTATGTACGGAAAACCCGGACAGGGGCAGTCTGCGGCTTACTAAGAGCAAGATTCTACCGAGGTGCCAAAATTCGCTCTCCGCTTATTTTGCCCCTGCGGGAATCTTGTTGGGGAGTGCCTTCCCCAAACCCTGCTATGCGCCCTGTCGGGCGAGAAAGGAGGTCACAGACCATGCGAAAGAAATACAATACGCCCCACCGCCGTCATGTGGTAAAGACCCGCATGACCGATGAAGAATACGCCGACTTCACCGGGCGGCTGGCGGCTTATGAAATCAGCCAGTCCGAGTTTATCCGGCAAGCCATACGGAAAGCGACCATACGCCCCATTGTCACCGTTTCCCCGGTCAATGACGGGCTGCTTGCCGCCCTCTCCAAGCTCACGGCAGAGTACGGGAAAATCGGCGGCAACTTAAACCAGATTGCCCGGAGCCTGAACGAATACGGAAGCCCCTACCGGGGGCTGGAAAAGGAAGTGCGGGGAGCCGCCGCCGACCTTGCCGCCTTGAAGTTTGAAGTCTTGCAGAAAGTAGGTGAAGCCGTTGGCGATACTCAAACATATCAGCTCTAAAAATGCCAACTACGGGGACGCTGAAAAATACCTCACATTCGAGCATGACGAGTTTACCATGAAGCCCACCCTTGACGCAGACGGGCGGCTCATACCGAGGGTAGACTACCGCATATCCTCTCTGAATTGTGGCGGGGAGGATTTTGCCGTTGCCTGTATGCGCTCCAATCTCCGCTACGGCAAGAACCAGAAACGGGAGGACGTAAAGAGCCACCACTACATCATCAGCTTTGACCCACGGGACGGCCCGGACAACGGCTTGACCGTTGATCGGGCGCAGGAGCTGGGCGAGAAGTTCTGCGCCGAGCATTTCCCCGGACACCAGGCCCTTGTCTGCACCCACCCGGACGGACACAGCCACACCGAAAATATCCATGTGCATATCGTCATTAACAGTCTGCGGATTGCGGAGGTTCCCATGCTGCCCCACATGGACAGGCCAGCGGACAGGAAAGCAGGCTGCAAGCACCGCTGTACGGACGCAGCTATGAACTATCTGAAAGCCGAAGTCATGGAGATGTGCCACAGCGAGGGGCTTTACCAGATAGACCTTTTGAACGGCAGCAAAGAACGCATTACCGAGCGTGAGTATTGGGCGCAGAAGAAAGGACAGGCTGCCCTTGACAGAGCCAACGCCCCTATTGCTGCGGACGGTATCGCGCCCCGGCAGACCAAGTTTGAAACGGATAAGGCGAAGCTGCGCCGGACTATCCGGGAAGCCCTTGCCGCTGCTTCCGGCTTTGATGAGTTTGCCGCCCTGCTTCTCCGGCATGGTGTGACCGTCAAGGAGAGCCGGGGGCGGCTAAGTTACCTCACGCCGGACAGGACGAAGCCAATTACCGCCCGGAAGCTGGGGGACGATTTTGACCGGGCTGCTGTCCTCTCCGTTTTGGAGCAGAACGCCGCCAGAGCCGCCGAAAAACCCGCAGCCATAGCGGAATACCCCGGCAGTATCAAAGACCGCTTACGGACGAAAAAAGAAGCGAAAAACGCCCCGAACAATGACGCTGTACAGCGCATGGTAGACATAGCCGCCAAGCGAGCCGAGGGGAAAGGACGGGGCTATGAGAAGTGGGCGACCATGCACAACCTCAAACAGATGTCGGCTACCCTCATGCTCTACCAGCAGTATGGCTTTTCTTCCCCGGACGAGCTGGACGCTGCCATTTCCGCAGCCAACACCGCCACGCAGGAGAGCCTTGCCGGACTGAAAGGGCTGGAAGCCGCTATCCGGGAGAAAAAGGAATTGCAGCGCAACCTTTTGGGCTATATCGGCACGAAGCCCGCCCGTGACGGTCTGAAAGCGCAGAAATCGGAGAAAGCCCGGAGAGCCTACCGGGAACAGCACGAAAGCGATTTTATCATAGCGGACACAGCCGCCCGTTATTTCCGGGAGCATGGAATAACCAAGCTGCCAGCCAGCAAAGCCCTGCAAAGGGAGATTGAGCAGCTTACCGTCCAGAAGAACGCCGGATATAACGACTACCGGGAGAAACGCCAGCGGGCGCAGGAGCTTCAGACAGTCAGACGCAATATCGACCAGATTTTAAGGGGCGCACCGAGCCAGCAGAAAAAGCGTGAACAGGAGCGTTAAAGACCGCCCCGAAATGATACCGAAACCCTACAAAAATACAGGTATGATATGAACCCTTACCGCAATACTCCCCGACTTCCAAACGGGGCTTACAGGGCAGAAAAAGCCCGAAAATGATACCGAGAACATACAGAAAATGCCCCCTATCCCGCTACACCGATAGGAACGGCAGAAAGGAGCTTACCATTGCCGAGAATGAGCAAGAAGCGGCGGCTGGAATGGTCTTTCTTCCTCAACCACCGCAACCGTATCACTTACAACGACCTATGCCGGGGCTGCACCCGTGACTGCAAACAGAGCTTCCGGGCGGTTATCATACTATGCCCTCGCTATTATTCCAAACGCTGGAAAAAGGAGGACGCAGCCTATGGCAGATAACCGCAAATATTACTACCTCAAGCTGAAAGAGAGCTATTTTGACGATGATGCAATCGTTCTGCTGGAAAGTATGCAGGACGGCGTTATCTATTCCAACATTCTCTTGAAGCTGTACTTGAAATCGCTGAAAAACGGCGGGAAATTGCAGCTTGACGAGAATATCCCTACACCGCCCAGATGATTGCGACCATTACCCGCCAGCAGGTAGGTACCGTAGAGAGAGCTTTGAAAATCTTTATGAAGCTGGGGCTTGTGGAGCCTTTGCCAAGCGGCGCACTCTACATGAGCAACATTGAGCTTTTAATCGGCCAGTCCTCTACCGAGGGGGAGCGCAAGCGCAGGGCGCGGCTGGCTTTGCAGGAACAAAAAGCCCTGCCGCAGACAGGGGCGGACAAATGTCCACCATATCGAGCGGACATTTGTCCACCAGAGATAGAGATAGAGAAAGAGATAGATATA